>Ga0335073_10006601_pt1 | contig 16304 bp, 19 predicted proteins | sample Lox_Sample_22_FD_207093 | JGI IMG/M metagenome (GOLD analysis project Ga0335073, IMG submission 207093) | Soil microbial communities from Loxahatchee National Wildlife Refuge, Florida, United States - Lox_Sample_2.2 | ecosystem: Environmental > Terrestrial > Soil > Wetlands | place: USA... | reverse complement strand
CAGGGCTACTGGGTGTTCACGCAGTACGACGCGGTCCGCGACATCTACAAGAACCCCGACATCTTCTCCAGCGAGTCGATCACGCCGTGGGAGCCCGATCCGGTCTACCGTTTTGTCCCCACTCAGATCGATCGCCCCGACCACATCGGCTATCGACGCATCCTCAACAAGTGGTTCTCGCCGGCGCGGATGGATCAGGCCGAGCCGGTGATTCGCAGCATCTGCCGGCGGCTTGTGGCGGAAGCGGCGCCGGTCGGGCACTGCGATTTCGTAAATGAGTTCGCCCTGCGCTACCCGACCGAGGCGTTCCTCGGCGTCATCGGCGTCGACATCGCGCAGGCGGACCTGTTCCTCGAGTGGGTCGAGGACTTCTTCGCCGGGTTCGGCGGCGATCCAGATGCGGTGGACGTCATGGTCGCCGCCCTGGGGGGCATCCGCGAGTACTGGGTGGATGCCCTGGCGGAGCGGCGCGGCGACGCGGAGCCGCGACCCGGAGACCTCTGCTCGCACCTGCTGTTTGCCAAGTACAACGACGAGCGTCCTCTGACCGAGGAAGAGACGCTCGACATGCTCGTTGTGCTGGTGCTGGCGGGGCTGGACACCACCCGGGGCGAGCTCGGTTACATGTTCCACCACCTGGCGAACCATCCGGGCGACCGCCGGCGCCTCATCGAAGAGCCCGAGATCATCCCTTACGCGGTCGAGGAAACGTTGCGCTACTACACGATCGTCTTCGGCGACGGTCGCAAGGTGGGGCGTGACGTCGAGTTTCACGGCGTGCAGCTCAAGCGGGGCGACATGGTCTACGGCCTGGTGTCGGCAGCGAACCGAGATCCGACCGTGTACGAGCGGGCCGAGGAGTACGTCCTGGACCGTAAGAACAACAACCACTTCGGCTTTGCCAGCGGCCCGCATCGTTGCCTCGGCATGCATCTGGCTCGTCGCGAGATGCAGATTGGCGTCGAGGAATGGTTGCGCGTGATTCCCGATTTCCGGGTCGCCAGCGACGAACTGCTCCTGGAGCGCGGCGGGGGCTCGATGATGTCTCTGCAAAGCCTGCCGCTCGAGTGGAGGTGAGGGCATGAAGCTGGTCGTCGACGACGCGGTCTGTTCCGGGCATGGACGCTGCTACCGGCTCGCTCCTGACATCCTCTCCTACGACGAGGAGGGCTACGTCGCAGGCAGGGGCGAGCCGATCGATTTCCCCGGCGAGCGGCGTGAGCTGGCGGTGGAGATCGTCGGGACCTGCCCCGAACAGGCCATTTTGCTCATCGACGACTGAACTTCATGTCCGTCGAAATTCGGAGCGTCGATCCCCGACCAGGCGCGAGGACCCGACCGCTGGCGGGACGGCGGGCGCTCGTGACCGGCGCGGGCAGCGGGATAGGTGAAGCGTGTGCGCGGCGGCTCGCGGAGCAGGGCGCCGCCGTCGCCATCGTCGACGTGCGCCAGGATGCGGTTGATCGCGTTGTTGCAGAGCTGAACTCGGCTGAGGTCATCGTCGCGGGAGCGCAGTGCGATGTCCGTGATGAGGCGAGCGTCGCGACCGCCGTGGACACCGCCGTGGACCGACTCGGCGGCGTCGATGCCGTGGTGGCGGCGGCCGGTATCACTCGGCACGGCAACACGCATCAACTCTCGCTGGACGAGTGGAATGCTGTGATTGGCGTGAACCTGACCGGTGCTTTCTTGACCCTCAGACACGCGCTGCCGCACCTAATCGCGGCGGGTGGGGGCGCCATCGTGACGATCGGCTCCGTGGCTTCGCTGGTAGCGGCGGGAAGAGTGTCGAGTTACGACGCCTCCAAGGGCGGCGTGCTGCAGCTGACCCGGGCCATTGCCGCCGAGTACGCGGATCGCAACATCAGGGCAAACTGCGTCTGCCCAGGTGTGGTTTCAACATCGCTGGCCGAGAACAGCCAGCGGCTCTACGGACCGTTCGGTCCGGGCCGGGAAAGCCTCCCCGCCGCCGGCGTGTCGGTACCGATGGAGCGTTCCGCCCACCCGGACGAGATCGCGGCGGTGGTGGCGTTCCTCTGCTCCGACGCCGCCTCGTTCATGACGGGGGCGGCGGTTCCGGTCGACGGTGGGTACTCCGCGGTCTGAGCCGTGTCCGGCTGTGTCCGCCTCGTGTCGGTCTATGATCGTCGGAGTTGGACCAACGTCAATTAAGGAGGCCTGATGCCGACGCCGCGCCAGGCTCGAGCAAGCGCTGATGGCGCTAGGAGCGGGGTTTCATCGCGGAGTAAGCGCGCCGAGATCCTGGCCATCGCCACCGAGTACTTCGGCGAGCACGGCTACGAGGACACCAAGTGGGCCGATGTAGCCGCGGCGGTCGGAATCGGCTCGACAGCGCTGTACCACTACTTCGAGTCCAAGCTGCACTGTCTATACGTGATCATGGCCGACGCGCTGGAGGGGTTCCAGGGCGATTTCGAGCGGATCACCAGTGAGCACGACGACTTTCTCGACGCCCTCGTCGCGGTGATTCGATCAGGCTGGGAGCTCACCGACCACGAGGTGCTGCGCTTGCGACTGCTTGTCGCGGAGCAAGGTCTCGTTGGCGTCCACCGACGCTCGCCACGGGAGGAAGAGGCCCGGCAGCTGGCTCGCGCGCGGACTCGGGAGCTGGAGTTCAGCTGGGGCACGTTCCTCACGCGCGGCATGGAGCAGGGCATCCTGCCGGAGGCCGATCCGCGGCTCCTCACGCGCGCGATGCTCGGGTTGTACAACAGCGTGTGGCATTGGTTCCGACCGCGCGGAACGTTGAGCCTGGCCGAGGTCGCGGACTTCTACATGCGCCGGCAGTTGGTCCTCCTGGGACTGTCACCAGACCTTCTCGACGGAGCGCGGCCCGCCACGCGTGCGCGGGCGGTCTCGGGCGCCAAGCGAGCGCGCTCGGCGCCACGCGCGGGAACGGCATCGGCAGCTACGAAGCGCGCGCGTTAGCGCGGACGGCGAGCTCGCCACGCTGCCAGTCGCGGGCGGCGGCCACACTGGCCTCGTAGTGAGCCTGAAGTCGTGCCTGCTGCGCGCGCATGCAGGCGCCACACGGCGCGGGATGCCGATTGTGGGCGTGACGCGGGCAACGACCAGGCAACAGGTCATCGAATCGACGACGGGCAGCTGGGCCTTCAGCGTTCACGTTCGAAGGTGACACGGGGTTCCTCGGCTACCGGGCGTCCTTGAACCGCACCCGGAGGTGGGGGAGAACGACCACCGAGCCTGAGGGCATCCTCGAGCCGGACCCAGCTCCCGCCTGAACCGCCCGCTCCTCACCCTGGGCCGATCGGGGCGGCAGGGCCGTCACGACCGGGTAGGTGAACCGATGCTCGTGGATTGGCGTCTTCTCATGCTGTTGCATCGCTCTCCTCCGGATAAGAACTGACTTCAATTCAGGAGATTATTCACTCGTTGAGCCCATGTCAAGGCCTAGGCGCGCGGTCGCCCCCACACATCGCCGACCGGCGGACTCGGCGGGATGCAGCCATCAGTGTGTAATACTGTTGGCTGACTCGAAGTCAGCTTAGGGTGTAGCCCACGATATGACGACCGCCAATCACGCAAGTCAAGCTCCCACCGGGACGGTCGATTGCCCTATGCTCGCGGAATACTTCGCACGCCTCGACGGACCGCGGCGCGACACACTGCTTGCCCTGCTCGCCCCTGACTTCGAATTCACGACGATCTGGGGCGAGCGGGACTTCGCCCGCACGTTCAGCGGCGGAGTCCCCGAGCTACAGGCCTATTTTGCCTCCAGGGACGCCACGGGTCAGCGGCACCACCTGGTGCGCGGCACCAGGTCGGGTGGCGAACTGGAGCTCGCCGCCGGCTATACGACGCGCCACGGCGAGCCGTTGGCCAGCTTCCTGGTGACGATCCGGCTCGATCCCTCGGGGCTGATCCGACGGCTCATGTCGGCGCGGACGACGACGATGCACCTGCTGGGCTGAAGGCGCCCGCCCTGATCGTGAGCCACGCTACGACACTGACGAGCCGTGAGATGCAGCTGGTCAGTTACCCGAACGGAGTGGTGCGATCCACGGACTTCCAAATGGTCTTGAGGAAGCTGGGACGGCTCCGTCCCGGCGAGGTGCTCGTCCGCAACACGTGGATGTCGATCGATCCGGGATTGCGGTTGCGGCTCCGGGCGCAGAGCCCCGACGGCTACTTCGGAGCGATCCCCCTGCGCAGCACGATCTCAGGCGTGATGACGGTGGGCGAGGTGGTCGCCTCACGAGCCGATGGCTTTGCGCCGGGCGACGCGGTTTCGCACGGTTCCGGATGGCGAGAGTTCGCGGTGGTGGAGGCCGGAAGGGACGAGATCGGCGGCCTCGGCACGCTGCGCCGCGTGGACACGAGCCTCGCGCCGCCGCGGGCGTTCCTCGGAGTGCTGGGCGGCACCGGTCTCACCGCGTACGCCGGCATGCTGCGCGTCGCCAATCCGAGGCGGGGGGATGTGGTCTGGATCTCGGCGGCCGCTGGGGCGGTCGGCAGCCTTGCGGCTCAGCTGGCGAAGATCCGCGGCCACCGCGTGATCGGGAGCGCGGGATCCGATGAGAAGGTGTCCTACCTGCTCGACGTCCTCGGCCTCGACGCGGCGTTCAATTACAAGTCGGGTCGGCTCGAGGACTTGTTGCACCAAGCCGCTCCGGAAGGGATCGACGTCTACTTCGACAATGTCGGTGGGCATCACCTGGAGGTGGCGATCGGGGCCCTTCGGCGTGGCGGGCGAATCGCCATGTGCGGCACCGTCGCCGAGTACGACAAGGCGACGTCGTCACCAGGCCCGGACAACCTCTTCCTGATCGTGGCCAAGGAACTGACGCTGCAGGGCCTGCGCGGCAACGCGCATGTTGACGTGCTCCCGGAGATGTGGCGGGAGCTCGGTGGGTTGCTTCGTGCGGGGCGCCTCGAGTGCCCGGAAACGATCGTTGATGGGCTCGAGAATGCGCCACTGGCGCTGGCGCGCCTGATGCGGGGCGAGACGACCGGCAAGACGCTGGTGAGGATCGCTCCCGAGGCGGGCAAATGAAGGCTGTCCGGCTCCTGTCGTGGCAGGCCGAGCCCGAGCTGTGCGATGTGGATGTCCCGGCTCCAGGGCCCGGCGAGGTGCTGGTCAAGGTCGAGGCGGCGGGACTGTGCCACTCGGACCTACATGTGATGGATTGGCCCGAGGGAACGCTTCGATGGGAACTCCCTGTCACGCTCGGCCACGAGACCGCCGGGACGGTTGCCGCTCTCGGCGCCGGCGCCCTCGGAGTCCAGGAGGGCGACCCGGTGCTCGTCTACGGCCCGTGGGGCTGCGGCGTGTGCCGCTGGTGCGCCCGGGGCGCCGAGAACCTCTGCCCGGAGCGCACCGCCTGCGGGCTCGGGTCGGACGGCGGGCTCGCGGAGTTCGTGGTGGTCCCCTCCGCGAGGCTGCTGGTTCCCCGAGGTGATCTCGACGCCGCGCAGGCGGCGCCGCTCACCGATGCGGCGCTAACCCCCTACCACGCGCTGGGGCCCCATCTCTGGCGCCTCGTGCCGGGCTCGGACGTCGTGATCATCGGCGTCGGAGGCCTTGGACACGTGGCCGTTCAGCTCGTCCGCGAGCTCTCCGCAGCGCGGACGGTAGCGATCGACCCGAGGGAGAGCGCGCGTCGCGTTGCGACCGAGGCCGGGGCTGGCGTGGCGCTGGATTCGAGAGACCTCACTTCAGCGGACGTGCGGGCGCACATCGCCTCATCTGGAGCGGCGCTCGTCCTTGACTTCGTCGGTTCCGATGAGACGGTGAGCCTTGCCGCGGCCCTCATCGAGCCCGGCGGCCACGTCAGCATCGTCGGCTCCGGCGCGACCAGCTTTCCGCTCGGGATCGGAAACCTGCCGTTCGAATGGTCGGCTGGGCGCCCGAGCTGGGGGACTCTGCCTGAGCTACACGAGGTCGTGGCGCTCGCCGCCGCGGGGCGGATCGAGATCGAGGTCGAGCAATTCGCGCTCGAGGACACGCTCGAGGGCTATCGGCGGCTCAGGCACGGAGAGGTTTCGGGCCGGGCCGTTGTCGTCCAATGAAGCGCGCCGAGCGGAGCTCTCGAGCCGGGCCGGCCCTCGCCGAGCGCGGCGACCTGACCGCGGGGGCCTCTTGAAACTGGATTGAATTCAGTTTATATTGATTCGTGTGTCCATGCCACCACCCGTCTACGCTACGGAGGTGACTACGCCTCGGTTCGAGGATTTTGACGTAGGTCGCGTGATCACCACGATGCGACGAACGATCGCCGAGGCGGACATGCTGGCGTTCGTTCAACTGACCGGGCTGTTCGAGGAGCTGTGGCTGGACGCCGGCAAGGCCGAGCGAACCGGGCTCTACATCGGCCGGCTGGTCCCCGGCTACATGACGCTCACGTTCGCCGAGGGCCTGTTCGTGCTCACGGGATCGATGCGGGGAGGGCGCGGGAGCCTCGGCGTCACCGACGTCAAATGGGTCGCGCCGGTCACCGTCGGCGACACTATCCGCTGCGAAGTGGAGGTCGTCGAGGCCCGCGTCTCGAAGCATCCGGATCGGGGCGTCGTAGCGATGGAGCACCGAGTGCTCAACCAAGCCGACGCGACCGTGCTGACTTATAGGAGCGTGCGCCTGGTCGCGACGGGGGCGGCGGAGTCAGGCGGAGAGAGATAGCGATGAGGAAGGCCTCGTACGCGATCATCCCCGGTGGCGGCGGTGCTGGGCTGATCTGGTCCGAGATCGCGGAGGAGCTGGCCGCAACCGTGCTGCGTGCGCCGGATGAGCTAGACATCCCGGCGATGGCGGCTGGGCTAGAGGGGTCGGTCTCCGAGCTGCCGCGTCCGCGAGTCCTGATCGGCGCCTCGATGGGGGCGATGATCGCCCTCGAAGTCGCCAGGCGAGTCGAGGTCGATGCCTTGGTGATGATCGCCGCCGGATGGGGTATCGAGGTCAGCGACGAGCTCATCCGCTGGATGGAACGCAATCCGCCGGGGATCCTCGAGAAGTTCTCGAAGATCTGCCTGTCGGACCCCGACGACGCGGCTAAGGTCACGGCCATGGTCGCGGACTACCAGGCGGGCGGACACGAGCGACACATCCGGCAGGCGAAGGCAATGCGCGCCTACAAGCCCCAGCCCCTGAACGATCCGCCCGCCACGCTCGTCCTGTGGGGCGTCAACGACTCGGCGGTCCCCCTCGAGGACCACGTCCGGCTCGCCCTCGAGTGCCGCGGCGCCGTGGTCCCGATCGCGGACGCCGCCCACGTGCCGTTCTACGAGCAACCCGCGGCGACGCTGCCCTGGCTCTGGCTGGCCGGCACGGCGAGAGCGGGCTCGCCTCGATAGCAGGGACTACGCGATCGTGGCCGACAGCATCCAGATCCCGCTGCCGCTCGCGTACCTGGGCAGCGTGAATGCGTGGCTGCTCAAGGGCGAGCCGCTCACCCTGATCGACACCGGCGCGGCGAACGCCGAGACGTTGGCATCGCTCGAGGCACAGTTGGGCGAGCACGGGGTGGCCGCCCAGGACATCGCGCTGGTGCTCCTCACGCATCACCACCTCGATCATTGCGGTCTCGCCAGCGCGATCAAGGACATCTCGGGGGCTCAGATCGCTGCGCATCGCAGCACGGCGCGGTGGGGGCTGCATTTCCATGAGCGGGCCGATGCGGAGCAGCGATTCACGCGCAACCTGATGGCGGCGCACGGAGTGCCGGACGACGTCATCGCCGGCAGTGATGATTTCTTCGCTCGGATCGTCGCCGAAAGCCGTCCGTTCGTCACTGATCGGGTCCTGTCCGACGGTGAGAAGCTGATCGCGGGCGGGCGCACGCTCCGCGTGGTCTACCGGCCCGGCCACAGCACAACCGACACCCTGTTCGTCGACGAGGGCTCCGACGACGCGTTCGTGGGCGACCATCTCCTCGCGAACATCTCCTCGGGTGTCGAGCTGATGCCGACGGAGCTGCCCGGTGATGAACGCCGCCAGGGACTGATCGAGTACCTGGGCAACCTGCGCAAGACGCGCGCGATGCCGCTACGGCGATGCTTCACCGGGCACGGGCCGACGATCGAGAACCATCGGAAGCTGATCGACGAGCGAATCGCGTTTCATTCCGACCGGCTGGACCGGATCGCCGAGCTCGTCTCCGCGGGCGACCGCACCGCATTCGACATCGCCAGACACCTGTGGTCAGACGAGGTCGCGGCCGCGCAGCCGGTGCTGGTTACGTGGGAGGTTCTCGGCCACCTCGACATCCTCGTCAACCGCGGCACGATCCGTGAAGCGGTCGACGGTCGCGGGCGCCACCAATTCCGTTCGCGCGAAACGGCCGAGCTGTCGGTGGCGAATGGGTGAGGTCGGAGCGATCCGTCAGCGGATCGTCCAACCACCGTCGATGGCGATCACCTGGCCGGTGCAGTAGGACGAGGCGTCCGAGGCGAGAAACAGAAGCACCCCGTCAAGCTCGTGCTCCCGGCCGGTTCGGCCCATCGGGCAGTAGCGCTTGAGCCACCGCTCGGATCGCCCGTCCTCGAACAGCCCCGCATTCATCTCGGTGGGAAACCAGCCCGGGGCGATTGCGTTGACGCGGACCCCACGCGAGGCCCACTGATTTGCAAGCTCGCGGGTGAGGCCGTTGACCGCGCTCTTCGACGCGACGTATGCGGCGTCCGAGACCGGCACCGAGGCAACCAGACCAAACATCGAGCTCACGTTGATCACCGAACCGGAACCACGCTCCAACATGTGCCGCGCCACCGCCTGCGTCAGCGCGAACACCGCCTCAACGTTCAGGCGCATCACCGAGCCGAAGGTCTCGACGCCCTTCTGGTCCCGCGCCCCGCCCGACGCGATGCCGGCGTTGTTCACGCAGATGTCGATCCGGCCATCGAGAGCGAGCGCGGCGTCCACGAGGCGGGCGCGATCGTCCGGGCTCGAAACGTCACAGCGCACCGGCACGATCGCGGGTTGCGAGCGCGCGAGGTCCTCGATCCGTTCCACGCGCCGCCCGCAGGCGACGACCCGCGCTCCTGCTTGAGCCAGCACGCTGGCGAAGCGCATTCCGAGGCCACTCGACGCGCCGGTGACCACGGCGACTTGGCCTTTGAGCAGATCTGATGAGGGAGTCAAGAGGGCATCGCGGAAGCAAGTGCAGAATCGACGTCAGTTCAGTTTAGCCCAGATCGATGCGATGGGCTACCCCTGTTCCGGACCTGCTCCGGTGGCGGCACGGAGCTCGCGTCGGCCGCTGTCGTCGGTGCGCTGCCCGGTGGCCGCTTCCTTGCTGGTGAGCACCAGCAGGGTCGAGACGAGCGTTGGTTTCCGACCGCGCCGACGTTCCGCGCATCCGGCTCGGGGATGCCGCTGCCGGCGCTGGTGATGCCAGCCGTCGAGACGCTGAGCGGCGGTCAGCGTTGCGAGCCTGAAGGACTGAAGGCTCACTGGAAACTATCGATTAGCAGGGCCTTTGATGGGCACGGGCCGGGCTTGAACCAGCGACGTCTCGCGTGTGAAGCGAGGGCGACCTCTAGTCTGAAAGCTGCTTATTTGCAGGGACTTGATACTCGCGGGACGATCTTGCGGGGTTGAAAATCGAGGTCGCATTTGCAGGGGTTTTACACCGCGTTGGGCCACGGAAACGCTCCGTGGCCCAGGCGAGCGTGAGCTGGCACGGCGGGGCGACGCGTGACCTCGTATCCGCGGAGGTTGTCGCGCAGAGCCAGCACACCGGAAATTAATTGTGAGCCGGTAACAACTGCCTCTGGGACCGAGGCCGCAGGCATGGCCAACTTTGGCGCTCACCCTGCGTATATGTCAGGTGAATCGCCAAAGTTCGGCCTCGACCGTTCGAGTAACTGTGTGCTGCCCACAATGGCGCTCGTTTGTGCAACAGCTTCCGCGCAAAGCAAGTAGCCGCACCGAGTCCCGAGGTGCGCGCCGGCGAACGAAAGGGTGACTCGTGACGGCGCTCGATCCGCACTGTTAAGTCGACGCAGAGCGATGACCGAGAGTGCCGAGATTTCGTGTCGGCGGCAGCGATGTCTTGGGACTCCCGCCCGCGGCACCGAGTGGTCGCGGGGCGTAGGTCAGAGCGCCCTTCGCGGAGTCGGTCGCGGGCGGGAGCGGGTGACGGCTTGCCCATTCAGGCCGTGCGCGGCGCCAGGTGGACGCGCGGACCGTCGCCGGGCCGTAGCGCCAGTAGTGCGTCGGCAGCGTCCTGCATACCTGGTTTCGTGCGAGCCTCGGCGACGTAGAGGTCGATCAGACCGCGCGCCTCGGCGTCCGAGTCGCCGACTGCCTCGCGGAACGGGGCGCGGGCCGTGGCCCAGAGGAAGCCCGTCAGCACGAAGCCCGGGGCGCGGCTGAGACCGACCGGCTTGTCGCCGGTCGCCTTGAGGATCTTCGAGCTGGCCTTGATCCCGCGGGTTCCGATCCTGGCCTCCGACCAGCGCGTGTTACGGCCCTCGGCCATCCCCATACCGGTGACGCTCTCCATCGCGATCGTAAGGGGCGCGTGCGTGCGCAGGTAACTCGCCATGTCCGGCTGCAGCTTGGCGGGCATGCCGGCGTCGACGAACAGGTCGACCCAGCGCTGCTCCTCCAGTGTCGCCTTGACTCGTTGGATCTTGAGGTTGAGCTTGCCGTCCTCGGCGATCGTCGCCAGAACGCCGGCGAAGCCGAAGCTGGCGCGCTCTGCGCCGACGGCCGCCCGCAGACGCTCGGCCTCCGGGGTCGCGAACATGAACAGCACGGTCCTGGCCTTGCTGCGGCTGAGCGCCGGAAGGACCGAGTCGACCTGGTGGGCGAGAACCGTCACGATCACGACATCGAAGGGCTTGCGCTCGTCGAGCCGGTCGGCGACGGTGACCTCGGCGCGCTCGCCGGTGGTCAGGACGATCCCGTTGCCGCGCTCGAGCTGGGCGAGGCGCTTTGAGCCCGGCCTCGCGACGACGGTCACGTCGTGGCCGGCGCGGTGCAGCTGGTAGGCGAACGAGCTTCCGATCCTGCCCGCGCCGATCACGGCGATGGACAGTGGTTGGCTGGTGGTGCTTGGCATCGTGGTTGCTCCTTACGGATGGTGGTTTGAAGGGTTTCGAGAATGTGATTGCACTAGATGCAATCACCATCGTAGCACCTGATTGCACCAAGTGCAATCAGCTAGGCTTAAGGCATGGCTCGCTGGCAACCTGACGCGAAAGGCCGCCTCCGGGAGGCCGCAATCACGCTCTTCATCGAGCGCGGCTACGACGCCGTGACCGTGGCCGACATCGCCAAGCGCGCGGGGTTGACCAAGCGGACGTTCTTCAACCACTTCGAAGACAAGCGCGAGGTCATGTTTGCCGACGCCGAACAGTTCGAGGCGGCGATCGTCGACGCGCTCGCCGGCGCGGACCCCGAGCTCGATCCGCTGGATGCAACCGTCTTGGCCTACACGCAGGGAGCGGCGACGCTGGCCGACAACCCCGACCTGGTGCGGGCGCGCAACGAGATGCTCGCTTCATCCAAGGAGCTGCAAGAGCGCGAGCTGATGAAGACGGCGTCGCTGACTGCGAAGCTCGCCGACGTGCTCGTGCAGCGCGGGGTTCCCCAGCGCGATGCACTGTTCATCGCCCAGGCCGGGACCAGCATCTTCCTCACCGCCATCCGGGAATGGACGGACGATCCCGAGCACGGGCTCGAGAACGCCATGCAAAACGCACTCGCAGGTTTCAAGACGGCCGTCGCGTAGAGAGGTTGCCCCACCAAACGGAACCGCTAAGCGCGAGCGCGTCGGTTCAGAGAGCGCCGAGTTTCGTGTAACGATGAGCTGGTCGAGTGGTCTTGGGGACCTCGACGCGCTGCGGCGCATCCTTGGTGCCCGAGCGGAACTCGCTTCGGCCCGGTGCACGAGAACTGCGCACGTGATCGATCGAGCTCGGTCTCGGCAAGCGCAGCGCTTCGACGATCCTGTGCGCCACAGAAGTACGACTAGCGCGCGGAGCCGGAGCCCGTCCGGCTTCTCGCCGGCGATTCGCGTGACAGCGACGATCTCATCGATCGTGGGCGGGTCGACCGGCTAGAACACTATCCCACTGGTGCTACACTGTCGCACATGGAGATCGGTGTTCGAGATCTACGAAACCGGACCAGCCAGGTGATCGACGCCGTCCAGTCCGGCGAGCGAGTCACCTTGACCGTCCACGGGGAGCCCGTCGCCGACATCGTGCCCCACGGACGGCGCGCCCGCTGGCTTTCGGGCGAGCATCTGCGCGAGCAACTCCGGGACCGCGCTGCAGATCCGGCCCTTACTCACGACCTCGACGATCTCGCCGGCCAGACACTCGACGAGCTGTGACCGACGCCAGCTCCGGTCTGCTCGATACCTCAGTCTTCATCGCACGCGAGACCGAGCGGCCGCTCGGTGAGCTCCCTGACCATGTGGCGGTGTCGGTTGTCACGATCGGCGAACTCCAGCTCGGCGTCCTGAGCGCCGCCGATGCCGCGAGTCGCGCGCGTCGTGCCGGCACGCTTGCGCTCGCGCGGATGGCGGACCCGATCCCGATCAGCGAGTCAGTCATGGTCAGCTGGGCGCGCCTCGTCGCCGATTGCCGAACCGCCGGAATCCACCAGGTGGTCAAGCTCACAGATGCCTTGATCGCCGCGACGGCAATCGAGCACGGCTTGGCCGTTGTCACGCAGGACGACGATTACGACCGGATCGCAGCAGCCCACCCACCGCTCCGGGTGATCAAGGTCTAACGACAGCTCGTCGACCCTTCCCCTCATGTCCGCGCAAAGGAGGGGCGCGCCCCTGTTCCCCGTTGGGCCGGCAAAGCAGGGAAGACGGCAAGGGAAGCCGGCCGGAACGCGATTGCCGGCGAGATGTTCCGCGCCAGTCGAGCTGGAGGTCGCGGACGGGTGTTGTGGTGATGCGGGCTAGCAGCTGCGCTGCGGTTCGTATCGTTGCGGGTCGGACGCGCGTCGCGTGCGTACCGGTGCTGGTTCTTCGTGCGCTGGGCGCCGTCAGTCGGCTGATGGGGGTGTGGCGCTGATCTGGTATCCGATGCCAGGGGTGCGTTGGATGATCTGTGGTTCTCCCAGTTTGCGCCGGAGCCTAGCGATCGTGACTTTGACGGTGTTGGTGAACGGGTCGATGTTTTCGTCCCAGGCTTGTTGGAGCAGCGTTTCCGCGGTGAGGCCGCCTGGGCTGGCTCTGAGTAGTGCTTCGAGCACGGCGCGTTCCTTGGCGGTGAGGCTGATCGGGTTTCCGTCGCGGGTCGCGGTGCCAGTGCGCGGGTCGAGCTCGATCCCGGCGGCTTGCAGCGTTCGGCTGTGGGCGGTCGGTTTGCGGCGGGCTAGCGCGCGGATGCGTAGCACCAGTTCGGGGAAGTGGAACGGTTTGGGGAGGTAGTCGTCGGCGCCGAGGCTCAGCCCGGCGACACGTTCAGTTGCCGTGCCCGCGGCTGTCAGCATCAGGATCATCGGCCCGTCTTTTGAGTCCGCGATGATCCGGCAGAGGGTGTCGCCGTGGATGCCGGGGAGGTCGCGGTCGAGCACGACGACGTCGTAGGGGTTGAGGTCGAGCTTGGTGGCGGCCTCGTGGCCGTCGTAGGCGACATCGACGGCCATCGCCTGGTCGCGTAGGCCTTCGGCGATGGCGTTGGCGAATGCCGGCACGTCCTCGACGACCAGGATTCTCATTTGGCCGCTCGCGTCGGCTGAGTTGATGTCGCGTTGGGCAGGGTGATTTGGACCCGCAGTCCGCCTTGTGGGCGGGCGTGCAGCTCGACCTTTCCGTCGTGTGCGGCGGCGATGGCGGAGATGATCGAGAGTCCGAGGCCGTGCCCGTTCTGCGAGGCGGTGCGGTCTTGGCCGAGGCGCTTGAATGGCTGCGCGAGTTCGGTGACGGCGCGCTCGTCAAGCGGGTCGCCGTCGCTGTCTATGACCAGGCGCCCGTTCACGGCGTTGCCTGTGAGCGTGATGTCGATCGAACCGCGGTCTTGGTTGTGGCGTATTGCGTTCTCGATCACGTTCTCGACCATGCGTGACAGCAGCGTTTCGCTACCCATGACCCGAACCGGTTGGAGTGCGGTGTGAACCTCGATCCCCTTGGTCGCGATCTGATCGGTGCGGGCGCGAAGCGCGGCGGTCACGAGCGGCTGGAGGTCCACGAGCTGCTGGTCGCCCAGTTCGCCGTGCTGGGCCTGTGCGAGCACGAGGAAGCTCTCCAGTAGCTGGTCGGCGTGATCAAGCGCCTCACGGAGGTTGGCGTCCAGGGCCCGCGTTTGCGGCGGCACGCCATCGGGTTTGGCGACGGCGACGTCGAGGAAGGTGCGCATCATCGCCAGCGGGGTGCGGAGCTCGTGTGAGGCGTTGGCGACGAACCGTCGCTGGCCCTCAAACGATGCGTCGAGTCGTTCGAGCAGCTTGTCGATCGTGTCGGCAAGTTGCGTGAGCTCGTCGCGCGGGCCACCGAGCGCGAGGCGCTCGTGGAGGTTGCCCGCCGAAATCTGCTGGGTCGTGGCGGTGATCGTGCGCAACGGCGCCAGCACCCGCCCGGCGACGACCCAGCCGAGCAGCGTCGACGCAACCGCCATCACGGCCAGCGCGATCGCGGACCAGACCACAAGCTGGTGCAGATCATAGATCCGCTGTTGGTGCGTCACGTAGATGGCGAACGCCTGACTGGATCGTGGCTCGGGAGGTGCGGAGTGCACCGGTCGCTGGCGGTTCGCGGTCGGCGGCCGCCCGTGGGGGTGCGCAAGGATGGTGCGGGTGACCGTTGCGTGATCGACCAGCGTGTAGGTGATCACCAGCAGCGCCGCGCCGCAGGCGAGGAACATGCCGCCGTAAAGCAGCGTCAACCGCCAGCGAACGGTGGTCCTCGGGACAACCACCCGGCCGATCAGTCTGCTAAGCGCGGCGCTCATCGATACAGGGGATCACATGACTCTCATGGTGGCCGAGCGCCGCGCGCACCGTCGCCCGTTCGGCGCCCGACAGCCCAGGATGCCGCGCCGGCGTTACAGGGGCGTAACACGGTTCCCGCCGTGTAACACCCCGCGCGTACAACCCCAGTATGCACAGCCGATCGAACATCTCGCGGAACGCTGCGCGGGTCGCCCCGATCGCGCTCCTCGCGGTCATATGCGGGCTGCTGGTCGGCGGCTGCGGGTCCGCAAAGCCGCACAGCACCACCGAAGCAAGCGACTGGGCCGTGAAATTCTCGGTCTGCATGCGCGCCAACGGGGCCTCGAACTTCCCCGACCCAGGCTCGCAAGGCGGACTGGGCGGCGGACCGCCCAGTAAAACTGAGACGCAATCACCGAGATTCATCTCCGCCTTCAACATCTGCCGAAAGCTCGAGCCCCACGGCGGCCCTCCACCAGGCCCAGGCTTCACCGAGGCACAGCTCGTGCAGATGGTCGCCAAGGCCCACTGCATCCGCCAACACGGCTTCCCGACATTCCCCGACCCAGACGCCGACGGCGACAACATCGGCCGCGGAACCTCCCCCGCCGGCTGGAACCCCTACGCGCCCGCCGCGATCAAAGCCATGAACGCATGCGCAAAAGTAGGGACCGGGATCCCGGGCTGGCTCGTTTCCTGAATGGCGACCTCACAGCCACATCGACGTAGAACTCCGCCGAGGCTCGCGATGCGAGGCGGCATCGGTATGAGACCGGGCTTCGGCGGCAGACTCGCGACCGCGCTGGCAGGCGTGGGATGCGTGCTCGCGCTCAGCGCCTGCGGGACCTCCTCCAAGCCGAACAGCTCGGCGTCGAGCAACAACTCGACGCTGGTCAGGTATGCCGACTGCATGCGATCGCATGGCGTGCCGGACTTCCCGGATCCCCTGGATGGTGGCTTTCCGCTGCGGACCTCCGGCATCAACCTGAGTTCTCCCGCGTTCGCCTCCGCCCAGCAGGCATGCGCGAGCCTGCAGCCCGGCGGCTCCGCCGAGCCAGCACCGATCACCGGCGAACAGCTATACGAGATGGCGAAGAAGGCACAGTGCATCCGCGAGCACGGGTTCCCGAACTTCCCCGACCCGACGCTCGCCGCCGGCGGCCACGCGTTTACGAACCGCCCGCCCAGCGGCTGGAGCCCCTACGCGCCCGCCTCGCGCGCGGCGTCGAAGGCGTGCGCCGACGTCGGAATCACGATTCCCGGCTGGGGAGATCCGGGTTAGTTTTCACGGGGCGCCAGCCTATCGTTGGCCGCGTCCGGTTATTCACCGACGGGCCGGACCAGATGCCCGCGAGTAGACGAATGCGGGTCTCTCAACCGAAACCCCACGAGACGCGCAACTCGCCACCAGCAGGGAAGCCTCTGAAAC
>Ga0335073_10006600_pt1 | contig 16305 bp, 14 predicted proteins | sample Lox_Sample_22_FD_207093 | JGI IMG/M metagenome (GOLD analysis project Ga0335073, IMG submission 207093) | Soil microbial communities from Loxahatchee National Wildlife Refuge, Florida, United States - Lox_Sample_2.2 | ecosystem: Environmental > Terrestrial > Soil > Wetlands | place: USA... | reverse complement strand
GGAACTTCTCGATCTCTGAAGAACAGAGGTAGACTTTGTGTAACGGCAATACGCTGTTCTCTGGTCTCGGAACTAAGGAGATTGATTATTGATTGTGCGACTGAGGACTTGGAGAGACTGAGGAGATTGCTGGACATGTCGTGAGTTATGATCCTTGCAAAAGCAGTGATGGCTGATAATCGTACTTGACTTGTCAACTTTTTCTGGAGTAACGCGTGAATGGGCTCGTAAAGGGAGAACGCGAGAGGTTGTTTCGAGAGTATAGGGTCTTCAACTCCGTCACATATCAGACATTTAAATGTGCTCAAAGATGAGTGGTCGACGTGTCCTTTGAGTTTCCCCGACGCTGCACAAGCTAGTAATCCTAGACCTTGCACAAATGCGATCTGCGCAACATCGGTTAAGGTGTCCCATCTCTCCGAGATAATAGAATTGAGTTGAGTGACATGATCGTGCGAGTGAATACGAGTGACGCCGACGGTACTCAGGAGATGTCTGAATAATCCGTCTATCGTTGTCGAGCTTTCGATCTGACGTCGTTTATTGGGGAAATGTTCTTTTAGTTGATTTTCCCTTGTGGCTTGACTAGATAGTTGAATGAGGGCATCGACCGACTCCGCTATTTTTGGTGAAATTTGGCGGTGACTAGATTTGAAGTTCCGCAGCGCATCTGCCAGGTTTGTTGTGAGGAAGATGCTCTGCAGAGAGTCGGGTTGGTCGATTGCGTCAATGATCGATATCAAAGCCCTCTCAAGTGGAAGTAGTTCACCCTTCAACTCACTGGCTGTAAGGACTGTGCGAGTCCATTCCAACAATGTTCTGAAAACCACGGTTTGCTGTGTAGGCCGATCCCTGCACCTTTGAAGCAGTAGGCAGACTGGATACAGACTGGACGCATGCAGTATAGGCTTGGCGGCTTGGATTGCATCGTTCCAGGACCACTTCTTCAGTTGACCTTCTAACTGAATAAGTTTCTCACTCAGCCACTGCGTATCCCGAGATTCGAGAATAAGAGACAACCGACTTTCAAATCGAATGCATCTTTCGTGGGGAAGGATATTGAGAATGCATTTGGGGATGCTTTGCTAAGATATTCATCCTTCGACATATCTAATAAGATGACTACTATTAGTCGGTCGGACCACTTGGATTTACTCGTTACGTAGGACTTTATACTTTCTGTCCACTTTCTCAGCTCATTCAAAGAGCGGGGGTTGGCCGATGTCCACATTCCAACAACAGATCCGAGAGTTGTAACGACGTCTAGTCGTAATTCCTCATTGTCCAGGCGTGAGAGCAGGGAACACATCCGCGGTAGTATCCAATCAGCAAAGATCATATTCTTGACTTTCAACGCAAGAACCTCAGGCGACTTCTTGACAGTGACCCTCAGGGCAGCAACGCTACGCGTAGCTTGTTTAATCAATTCATCTAGCAATGTCAGCAAACTCTTTATACCGAAGTTACCGGTAACAGGTCGTTGAGTCAGACTCATTAGGCCCGCGTTGATGACTAGCTCGATAACTTGTTTATTCAGCTCGAGAGTCTCGAGTGAGGCTCCATGTTCGATGGGAGCATTCTCGTCTACAGAGCCAAGAAGCTCTTCCAGAAGTTGTTTCAGGACATCTTCATTCATTGTTATGACTTGCTGCCGTCGTAGTCCATCGAGGCACAATGGCTAGGTTGATGCTGATTCGCAAGTCTGGGATCGGCGTTTGAGTTGTGCGACGCGCTGATTGGAGTCCGAGGGATTGTGATTCCGTCCAGAAATTTGAGCGCGATCTTACGGCAATCGCAATAGAAATAGCCTCATCTCACGGTCTGGTACAATCGAGATTGAGAAACAACAAAGGTGTAACTGGTTTCTGGCACTCAGTTTACTATAAAAAGCCGAACCCCGTGGAAATTTCAAGGCTCGAAGGCGAACCTTATGCCAAGAATTAGTGCGACCATCGGCCGCGGACAAATCGGGATGACGTTGGATTGAGATTCCAACTGGACAATTGTGCCACAAACAAAGCGAAGTCAGAGAAGTCGAGGGAAGGTTGAATACAGTGCTTACAAAGTATCTACTTGCGATTATTAGCCGTGCCACACAACAATCTCCATTCCACCTCTTTCGCATCAGCAATCAACTGCTTAACGATTTTTCTCGTTTGCTGCATCTTCCTTGTCTTTCTTGTTTATTCCCATCATTCCTTCCTTCGCATATCCACCACGTCTTCCTCAGACGGCTCGTCCTCTCGTCTGAGTCCCCCCTTATCAACAGCCCTGACTCCGGGTGTAAAACGAAAGGAGCCGGCCTCGCCAGTCTCTGACACAACTCCCAAGCCTAAAAAAGCAGCCATGGGTTCCGATGCCAGCGACGAAGATATTTTCGACTACGACGATGATGAAGGCAGTGACGTTGATTACGATGACGGCGAAACCAGTATGGCAGATGGTATCCACCTCCCTCTCCTTTCGTAGTAGCTCCTCACTGACGTTTGATAGATGATGAAATGGATCAAGATCTCGGTTTATCGCTCGTGCTAGAAGAAAAGTACGCCAAGAAAGCTCACGAAGTTGAGTTTACACCACACTCCATCGCCGACATTCGTCAAACTCAAGAAATACAAATAGCCAATGTTGCGTCAGTCTGCTACATTGATGAACCTCAAGCCGCAATCTTGTTACGACACTTTCGATGGAATAAAGAGAAAGTGATTGAATCATACATGGACGATCCAGAACGTACTTTGAAAAAGGCAGGAATAGTTACCGATGATTCCGGAGAACACAGAATTATGAATATTGAGGGATTTGAATGTGAAATTTGCTTTGACGATGAGACTTCTAGACAGAGTTATGCGTTACAATGTGGTCATCGTGCTTGCACAGAGTGTTGGCGAACATATCTTACCAAGAAAGTAAAAGAGGAGGGAGAAAGTAGTAGAGTCCAGTGTCTCTTTGACAGATGCCGCGTTATCGTCGATGAAAAGACCGTCGAACTCCTAGTCGATCAAGACACTTTCGAAAGGTACTCTCTCCTTGAACTTGATCTAATAGCAGATACGTCACATTGTTAAATCGAGCCTATGTCGATGACAACGATTTCCTCAAATGGTGTCCAGCACCAAATTGCGAATACGCTGTTGAATGTCACGTCTCACCCTCGCAACTAGAATCCGTCGTTCCAACAGTTCGCTGCGGGTGTGGGCATAGTTTCTGTTTCGGCTGTACTTTACCAGACCACCAACCCTGTCTATGTTCGCTCGTCAAAAAATGGCTCAAGAAATGCAAAGACGATTCGGAAACCGCAAATTGGATTTCTGCAAATACCAAAGAATGTTCACGATGTAATTCAACCATCGAAAAGAACGGCGGTTGCAATCATATGACCTGTCGTAAATGCGGCTGGGAATTCTGCTGGATTTGCATGGGCCCTTGGAGTGAACATGGGAGTCAGTGGTATAATTGTAATAGATATGAGGAGAAGAGTTCTTCGGATGCTAGAGATCATCAAGCAAAGAGTAGAGCTTCTCTCGAACGATACCTACACGTACATCCACACTAATAACAATTGTCTAATCGTAGTATTACAATCGTTATGCGAACCATGAACAGTCTGCTAAACTGGACCGTGAATTATTCGCTCGAACCGAAAAGAAGATGGGCATGTTGCAAGTTTCGTCAGACATGTCCTGGATCGAAGTCCAATTCCTCCGTAACGCGGTGGATACACTAAGTGCGTGTCGTCAAACCCTCAAATGGAGCTATGCTCTTGCGTATGACTCCCATTGAGAGAATCAGACTAACATGTAGATTCTACCTAGAAAAATCCAACATGACAGATATCTTTGAGACCAACCAAGCAGATCTCGAATTTGCAGTTGAAAACCTCTCTGAACTATGCGAGAAATCAGTCGAAGTGATTCAAGAGCAAAACCTCAAACAAGTTATTCAAGATAAAGCCGTCTATGTGCAACAACGTCAAGGCGTGCTCCTCGAGGATACTGCAAAGGGTCTTGCTGAAGGAAGATGGGGGTTTAATGTTCACGCAAAGAATTAATTGGGATACATTGGAAGGGAGCGAATGAACCTGTTATAACCTATTGCATGACTGTGAAATTAAGCAAATAAGGATTCGTCAAAGCATGAGTGTGTTAAGGATGTTGGTTTTAGGCTTAGCATTGATGTTGTAGTTGTCCCGTATTACTTAGTCTGTGGCCTGCGTGTTTGTTAATGTCATTGGTATTCACAGCATTCCATCGAGCGATGCTAACTTCCATTAATCTGACGGTCGTCGTCCTGAGATCCGCCGCCGACGCGTGCTTAAGTGAGCAAAAATTTTGTGTGGGCAACCGCGATTTCATTCGCCAAGGGAAATTTTTTTTGATCTTCATCCACCAACTTTTTTTGCAGTCCTCATTCAGTGTAATGGCGGCTGTAGCAACAGCAGCGGCATCGTTGCCCATTTTGCCTAGCTACACAGACGATGAAATTTCTCTTCCCTTAGAATCTTCTTTCCAAGCAGTGAACTCACTCTCGTGTACCTCCCCCCAAATCACCAAACGACTAATTTCGCAGTACCGCGAGAACTCGCCTTGGAACCTGTCGGTCCACATTTCCTAGCTCATGCCCGTCGAAAGAGACACAATCGGACTTTCAGCGAAGATGAGAAACATCAAGCTGAAGTCCATGCCTTATCCCTAGAAGACAAATCGGGAAATGTGTCTGAAGACGACGAACCTGAAGATCCTGGAATGCTCGCACGCGATCCTAAAGAATGGAAGGAACAAGACCACTATGCTGTTCTTGGATTGTCAAAGTATCGTTATAAAGCTACTGATGAACAAATTAAGAAGGCGCACAGAAAGAAAGCTTTGAAACATCATCCTGATAAAAAAGCCGGTTCAACAGGTGATGAAAACGACGATTCATTCTTCAAATGTATTCAAAAAGGTACCTCCTCATTTCAATATATTCGGAATACGAGACTAATATGTACAGCTTATGAAACTCTTTCAGATCCTGTAAAACGAAGACAATTCGATTCAGTGGACGAAGGAGCCGATGTCGAACCTCCCTCTCGCAAAGCAAAAGGCGACTTTTTCAAACTGTGGAGACCCTTTTTCGAATCCGAAGCACGCTTTTCAAATCGTCGTCCTGTGCCCACGTTAGGCGACATCAAAAGCACCAAAGAACAAGTCGAGCAGTTCTACAATTTCTGGCTTACTTTTGATTCATGGCGGAGTTTTGAGTATTTGGATAAAGATCCGCCTGATGAAGGTGATAATCGAGATAATAAGCGTTGGCAAGAGAAGAAGAATAAAGCGGAGAGAGCAAAGAGAAAGAAGGAGGATATTGCGCGATTGAGAAAGGCGGTAGAGGATGCGTTGAGTGTGGATCCTCGGATTAAGTTGTTCAAAGACAATGAGCGTAAAGAAAAAGAGAGGAAGAAATTTGAGAGAGAAGCTGGCGCCAGACAAGCTGCTGAAGAAGCTAGGCTGAAAGCTGAAGAGGAAAAGAGACGGAAAGAGGAAGAAGAGGCGAAGGAAAAGGCTGCCAAGGAAGATAGCAAGAAAACCAAAGAAGCTGCCAAAAATCGCGTCAAGAAAGAAAAACGAATTGTGAAAGGGTCTGTGAAGGAAGTGAATTATTTTGCAGTGGGTGGCGATGCGTCTGCTGGACAGATTGACAATGTTCTGCACGACGTCGAACTCATAATGGAACGGTTGAAAGGTGAAAAATTGAGCGTCATTGCTGGAAAGCTGGATGGCAAAAAGGAGTCTGGTGAGGTCAAAAAGATTTTCGAAGAGGTCATCACGGCGGGTGATGTAAAAGCAAATGAATTGAAATTCTTTGGGAAGGAGGTGAATGGAGAATGAAGCATCTGATACCTGAAGTTTAGCCTATTAGTGAGACTAGAGCAGATATACAAACTACTTTCGAAAACCATCAGCATTTCCAATTTGCCACCCGAAAGGGGGGCTATGGTAACACTCCCGGAACACTCGGGGAGGCTAGCCGAACCTATTAGGGCAAGATTTCCATCCGCAATTCTTCTTGCGTTGGACGTATTTCTGTCCCTTTTTACCTTTTCATTTCTGGAATTATAACTGAGGGAAAGTTTATTTAGGCCTCGGCCCTGCCGGATATTTTTCTGCTGAGTGCGACGTAAAATGAATTACCCACATTAGCGCTGTCATGATAGCAGAGGGGCTGAGCTCCGAAAAAGTTTATCTGAATATTCGGCGGAGTTAGGGGAGACCTCCACAAACTGTTGAAATGAGCAGGACCCTCACAAAAAGGGTTCCATTCGCGCGGGGCGAATTCGCCAACTTGAAGCGACTAGCTGATGGAATTGCGGATCTTACGAAATTCGGAGATGTTTATGCATGAAACTACATATATATACCTTTTACCTCATGGCCTCTCCTTGAGACGAGCAACTATAGTTGAGATTAATATTACATCCTCCAGAATCTCTCCATCTTTTGCTATAAATAGTGGAACAGACTCTCCCAAGATCACAAGTCGCTGTCCCGAAACACTACTACTGTTTGTTCAATCATGAAACGCATCTGTGTCTGCTGTGATGGTAACTATTCTTGCTCTTAGATCTGATCTCACCTGTAGGTACCTGGGAAGATGGAAATCTCGTTTCCAATGTCTTCGGAAACGACAAAGAAGTCACCAACGTCGTCCTCTTCAACCGCTCAATAATCACAGAACCACCTCACGATCAAACTACCCCGCCAATCGAACAAATCACCTTTTACCAACCCGGCGTCGGAACAAGTCTCGATCTCATCTCTCGTCTCAGAGCCGGTGCTATTGGTTCTGGCTTAATGGATAATGTTCGTGAGGCGTATTGCTTCATCTCATGTAACTGGATGCCTGGAGATGAGATTTATCTCTTCGGCTTTTCCAGGGGAGCTTATACTGCTCGAGCAGTCAGCGGGATCATCTCCAAATTTGGATTGCTCACAAGGCGTGGTATGGATGGGATGGGATATGTCTTGGATGCTTATCGACGGGGCGACTTTGAACATCCTGAGAAGATGGAGCAATTGAAGTATGAACATATTTCAAACGTCCCAATCAAGTTCATCGGTGTCTGGGAAACAGTTGGAAGTTTGGGAATTCCAGATCTGTATCTTTTAGGATGGCGAGCTGAACCTCTCGACTTCCTCTTTGGACAGATCAATCGTCAATATCAATTCGGAGATACTGAAATCCATCCCAATGTTGAAATTGCCCGTCACGCGTACTTTCTCTTGCCTTGTTTTATTGACGTTAGATTGGCCTTGAACGAAGACAGAGCTGAATTCGCCCCAACAGTCTGGAAACTACCTGCCGAAAACAACTCCACTGATTTGAAGCAAGTGTGGTTCGCCGGTGAACACAGCTCCGTCGGCGGAGGAGATCCTACTTACGGTCTTTCGGATATTGCGCTTGCTTGGATGCTTCAAGAACTCAAGGACACGACTGGTCTTCACTTCGACGTTAAGTACTTGGAGAAGAGCAGAGAAACAATTGCTCCGATTCCTACTTCTGTGCCTTGGGCTTGTGGTCCATATAGCGAACCTGATACCGGTATTTTCATTTTGGGGGGACGTAAACAGAGAACACCAGGAAAGTATCTCACGCAGAAAGAAGTTGACCATGGTTATGAGACTAATGAATTTGTTCATGAAAGTGTTATGGTGCGAATGAAGCTGATGGGTCGGAAGTACAAACATCCGAAACTTGATCACTTGGAAGTGGCGTCTCTTGGTGACCTTGAAAAGAAGTTGAAATGGTCTGATATGTGAAGGACAGTCGTGAGATGAAGGTAGATAGTTAGATTTGCTTGTGAAAAATGGTTTCTAAGCTTCCACTAGAGGAAGAATTATGCTTGGGTTACATAGACTTCGATGTTGAGCATTACTACGGGATTGCATATGTTTGTACTACCCATTCTCATAGCCCAGACTTTAACTATTGTACCATTCCATCTATTCATGTTTATGTTTCTTCGCCATGCCTTTGTAAAATACTGCTGTAATCAAGATCCCCAATCCAGCAAATCCAGTCCCCAACCACCAAGCCCCACGAAATCCTTTGAGAGGATTATCTCCATTTCCATTTACTCCCAATTCCACATTCCCTGCAAAAGCCAATCCAATTGCAATAGAATAGTTCAAGACAGTATTAATAAAACTACCAGCAACACCCTGAAGATTATGCGGAACTGCATCTGACGCAATTAGACTGGCACTCGCAAACGCCAAATCAGGACCAAATGTAATTACAACGGTAGTTGGAAACGTCATTGCCCAATATGTCTGATCTGGCGGCGTAAGCGCCATTAGTATTTGTCCTGTGCAAAAGGCACACATGGAGGTCCCGAAGATGATGTAGGCTGGTACCCGTGGAAGGATATAGATTGCTATAACGCATGCGATGGGACCGGATACCACGACCGGCAACATTTGTAGACCGACTCCAAGTTCCGAAACGCCTCGAAATTCCATGAGACTGTAATTAGTAAAATTTGGTAGTGGGAGAACAATTGCGGTAGATAGAATGTGAACATGCCGAAACTCATCCATCCTAGACCAACACATGCTACTACAGCTGCAAATGTGGCTGTTCCAAAGGTGTCGAGAGGCAACACAGGATGTGCCACTTTTCGCTCCACAAATACAAACAAAACCAAGGCTAATACACCAACTATCAATAAGATGTATGTATAAGGCTTGTCCCATCCGAGAGTTGGGCCAGAGCTTTTGTTAGTTGACGTTCGAACCGAGGAAAGTACTTTAAACTGAAGAAAATCAATATTAAGGCGGAAACTCCGATGAAACTTCCAAGGAAATCGAAGGAGCCACCGGCTCGACCATTCAATTCATTTGGCACAATCAAGATGGCAGCGATGCCGTATAATGCAGCCACAATGGTCATAGACCAATAAATCCATCTCCAGCTAGCTCCAAATTGCGTGAAAAGCGAACCCCAGACAGCACCAAGAACGAAGCCAGCTATCAAGACATTAATTCTCGCACATCGATGCAATACGTGGAGCAACTGCGCCAAAAACAGCAAATACCATATTCTTCCTCGGACCAGGAGGATATGCAGTTCCAAAAAGAGCAGCAGCATTAGGCATCAGGGCAGAAGGTCCAATTCCCGCAAGTGCACGAAAAATATCGTACACGATATCGTTCGGAGCAAATCCGGCCACCAAATTGAACAAAGCTAACCAAAACCAACCTAATACAAAGATGAGTTTCTTTCCGTACAAATCGCCTAATCTTCCTGTTATCAAAACGAATGCTCCAACAGTACATCTGATGTGTCAATTCTGTTGGGCGTAAATGTGTCTTACGCGTAACTTGCCACAAACCAACTTTGGTCTTGGAAACTCTTTACACCGATGCCTGCCGCTACTTTACTGATCGGAATCACTGTGTTTCCAATATTCGCTTGCTACCGTTAGGTTACTGCGAAGTCAATGTTGGCGTACAAGCATTAACTGTGCCGAGGCAACGACGAAAATGAAGACAATTTCATGAACCGCATTGCGAAAACAACTTGGACGACCCCGTTGCCGAGGTTGTCTGACATCAGGCATAATCTCCTCATCGTCTCCAACTTTAGGCTGGGCAAACCCTATAGCTTCCTTGTTGGTTGACAGGGAAGCATGACCAGGTTCAAATGTTTGCAACTCGGTTAGAGTTGTCATGGTCGCTGGTGATCTTGTCGATTAGATCGAGATCGCTGAGCAGCGGATTAAATCAGATCCGGGGCAATTCCGAGGTGACAAATCGACGATCGCAGACTTGTCTAACCGCGGGTCAAAGTCCGAGGTTCTTAATCGGGTAAAGACCTTAATTTGGTGTTGTTTGTCGGTCTAACTACTACGACGGAGGGATGACTTTGCACATAGCGAGGTTTTGCGAACCAACGTCGTTCGAGTTGTCTCGAGTCCGATTTCGCCTGAAGCGTTTTCATTACCCAACTCGAAGCGGAGCACGTTTCTCTCTCAATGTAAGCGCGGCTGCTATTAAGCTCCAGTTCGGCTCAAATTAGACAGATGATCAAGGCTTTAGAATGAGTTAGGAAGGGAAGACAACTTTATCGAGCCACGTTGATAATTTCTATACTATATACATGTGGATTCATCTTGATTACCGACGGCCTATCTCGTATGGATACGACTTGTTAAAAGGCACCACAAGGAATGACGAAATCTAAGACAGCATGGCTCAGACTATCCCTTGGCTTTGATCGTCGCGACTTGCATTTGAGACAAGGGCAGTACACGTAAATGACGGTAAAAGTGAGAAAGACGTTCAGGGGTATTGTGTGGAGATCACAGGAACCTCTACCCGGATCGACCGCCAAGAGCATCATTCCATGCCGATCTCCCGGGTGCGGTTCCTCATTTGAAGTCCGCCGGACGAAAATTAGGGTGCGTGCGCGCTTTTCCTCGCTTTCATTTAATAGTTCACTCTAGACCGGATTGCACTTTCGCCAAACCAATTGTCCGTGGCTGAAATTGGAGCGGCTCGTTCTTTTGACTTTTGGATTGCGTTTGGTGACGTTGCATGGTCTAGCTGTGCTACACGGGCCGGGATTTGCCACGTCGATCTGTCGCGGCGCGGTTGATGATTGATTGATCCAGTGCCGCTGATCTCGCAATTTCCCGGGACTCATATGATCGAAACGTTGTGAGATGATAGTTATATTAATATGCACTATGACTCTGATCTACGTATCTTGTTGCTTGGTACGTTCGTGAGAATATGGCGACGATTCGAATGCCACACGAGCGATTGCGCACATGTTAGCCTCATGTCCTCCCACCGCAGCTGCAGACAACGTGTCGCTCCACACGCATACATCTTGCCGCAGGAACCATCGCAGCCTAGGCCAGGGGTGGACTGCACGGATCAGATCCAAAAAGGCTAAATGTGCGGTAATTAAATCTGTCAATTGACATGGGCTTGGCCGAGCCAAAGTGCGGATTGAGATGAAGATAGTTCAAGTGGCTTAGCCTTCCGAAGAAAGATGAAGTCTAGGCCCGTGGGGTAAAACGTGGGTGACATTTGACAAATTCATTATTTATTTCGCCACTCGCTTGGACAAAGTTGACATCTCCGGAAGTGATGATCTACCAGGAAATTAAAAGATAGGCTGGATCGATGAAGACAGCGGCGTTTCGCTTCCAAACAAATGGAACGTATCTGCAAAAAAGGGAGGTGTCGGATCGAACCCGGAATATACCGTCTTAACTAGAAAAATCCCGACCCGATGTGTTAGTAACTAGAATAGTGGATACATATGAAATTTGGATGCGCCATAAACGGACGCCACCGAATCCAAATCCCGACAGCGAGCGTATCATCATCCTCAAAAGCATATCTTGTTTGAACCAACTTCCGGGACTTCTCTGTTTTTTGCCACTGGCCATCAGGTGTCCAGACAAAAAGGACAAGCCACTGACAGATAAAGAAGGCAGTGTACTGGTTAGAAAGGAAATCTCCACCGATTGGCTAGGCAAAAAGGCTTTATCACCCTAAATGGGGAGTGAAAGCGAAGATACGAATGTACAGTCGTCACTGGCCATGATCATAGGCTCCCCCTTGCCATCTCCATTGCTGGACACGACGGGGAAATTGATTTGCCACCAAGGACAACGGAAATGGAATGAATTGGTTGAAATGAATGAATTTTGATGGCGGCTAATGCATAACCGCCTATAGCCGCATCCTCATATATCCCGGGTAAATGGTCGGTCAGGGGCAGATTTCGAAGGTTCATTGCGAAGATCTGTCGTCGGTTGTCAAATGATAAAATATATTAATTTGTGGGGGTTAATGGGACGAAAGATCAACTAAACTTGCGTGCAGGGATCGGCCCGATCTATTTGCATATGCATGGGCCGAGGTTTGGGAAGGTTCATGGCAGACGTGTTTGTGCTTAACTGGGATCAATTTTCCGATTCATCGGAAAGCTAGCCCAGGCCCGCTTTCGGTTTAGAGGAAATTAAAATTAGCTGAAAAAGACCGGTAAAAGCAGCAACAAACAAACAAAGATCGAGATAGAATAAAATGGAAGGGAAATAATGAAAAAAGCTTCCGAACAACTGTTCCCAATGACGGTAGATTCATTCGAAAGAGTCTCGTAACGCCGACCACATGTACGGGTTTAAGCAAGCCATTTCCGCAATTTAGTTTTGTGTCTACCAAACAAAAGTGCACCCGGAATTTCGGTTCACCAATAATTAGACATTTGAGTTGCAGCCAATCACTGCTCCGCCAATCGAGTAATACCCGGCATTGAGATGGCTTGGTTACGTCACCCTAATCCACTCTGAGTCAGACGACCCGGTCCATGGGCCAATGAAATGCGCAGTCATCTGAGGCGCCGCCACATACGCAGGAGCCCCGTAGCTTTTCTCTTAAACTGCTGAACCATTATTTGCTGTGGATATATTTACACTTCAATTTTGTGTCTTCAGAAACGCGGCACGATCAAGCCTCATTTACATACAGGAAAAGCAGACCACTAGGCAGCGAACCAATCACTTGGATAATTTTAAATTGAGGGTTGTCAACCCATTCCTTACTGTGTTCCCTGATTGCACGGGAATTCCGGCTCAACTGCGCTCAGGCCTAGCCAGCCCCCCCGGCTGCGTGAACCAATCTCACGGTACGGTGAGGGATTTCAACGGGCCACATTGCATTCGAAATTCAATTCCGTTTCGCCCTTCAGTCACATAATTTTCATGTTTTTCTTGGTTTCAATTTCTTTCGCTTTTTCTTTTTTTAATTTTTTTCGGTTTTATATTTTTTCTTTCCAAATTTGTCTGGGCCGCATAAGGGGAGTCTTGGGCGAAACTAGTCCAGTCGTTCTGATATCGTTTTTACGCCAAAGAGAAGCCAATTGACTGGGCCGTGAAGGGTGTGTAGGGTGGTCTCTCCCCGCGCCAAGTGGCTGCCCCTCTGAGAATTTCTGAGCCATCCCATCAGTTTAACGTAACGTAATTTCGCGGACTTTAAATCGAATCGATGCGCTGGGTGTGTGGCAAAGTTCGACTCCCCCTACAAAAGCTTATCCAGTGCCAGAATACACTCTCACATCGTTACCCATCTCGATCCTCTCGCTCCGAACCCCGTCTCGCTTCCCTCCCTAGCTCAATTTCAACCCCCCATAAACCTTCGAGTTTGTCGACGTGACCTGACGGCTGAAGAGGAATTGTGCCGATCTCCGTCTTGCTTTCAATTTCCGGCACTTTGGTCCAATTATACTGCAGCTGGACGCACCCCGTCTCGATCGTCGGTTGAATTTGAAAAAATCCTCTTGCAGAGAGTCTTTTCTGCGGCCTCGAGAACCGTCATACGACCTGATACTCTGCCTCGGTGCATGGGGAGCTGGCAGCTTCAACTATAGCTCTACACAGTGTCGTCACTTTTCCCCGCACTTGCAAACAATAACACACAAGTGCGACGTCAACACTTGCCTATTTGATTTTCATATTTTTTTTTTTTGCAAGATTGATCTTTGCTGCGATCAGCGAGGATCCTGCAAGCTTAAACTCTCATTTCCTTCAAGTAATCACCTGCTCTTCAACTTTCTAATCCTCAGATTGTGAATTGTCGCCAGCGGCCGACAAGCACATCCTCACAGCTTTTTATATTTCAAAGTCTCGGTCTCATACGACTTGCTGCAGAAGGATTTGAATCAGTCTGCTACTTACGGAATCATAGTTCTATTAGTGTCATATTTGGTCACGATTACAAATAGAAGGAAGGTTCATTCCTGCTGTGTGATGTAAACTAACTTTTGGATAAGATGTCTGGTGTAGGATCAAGTCCGCCGCCACCTCCACAAAATCCCAACAACACAAACCACCATCCAGAACAACCGTCCAAACGGACACTACAAAACCGGAAAGCGCAAAGAGAATTTCGAGAGCGGAAAGCATCTTATGTCAAGTCCTTGGAACAACGGATACGGGCATTTGAACAAAATGAAATTCAGGGAAATGTCGAGCTCCAAAGAGCTGCTAGACGTCTCAAAGAGGAAAATGATCAGCTTCGAGAACAATTGAAACAACAGCAGGAGCGGATAGCGATACTGGAAAGTCAAAATCCTGCGATGGCGGCTATACCGCCAAGTCGTCCATCAACGGGTAGAGGTCGCGGAGGAGCTAGCGGCGGCCAACACCAGCCACCCCAACCACCCCCCCAGCAACTTTATAATCAACCTCCTGGATTCTCAAACGATGTTACAGCTTACGATATGATGTCGTCCGCTCCATCATTTCAACCGCCTTCCAGTACGCAAGGCTATCCTCAATACTTTCCACATCCTGTAAGTTTCATGCATTATTTGTCAGTTGACCATTTTTAGCAACACTACAATTCTTATCCTCAACATCAAGCTATGTACCCGCAGGAAGGGCAAGGCGATGTACCGTCGCTCAATCCTGAAATACGACGAACACCTGGTAGAGGGGACAATACATCTGGCCGATCATCATCAGGTCAGTAGACTAGATGTCCTCGCGTCAGATTTCCATTCGAGAGTATTATTGACGACAATTACACTTGTTGCACTGTTCAGCGGTTGCGTACTTGGGAGGGGTATATTTAGGCGTATAGAGGGCGTTGTTGTTTTGGAGGTTGAAGGCTTAGGAGCGCCTTTATTTCCTTTCTCTTTCTTGTCAAAATAATGGAAAAAGTGTCGTTTCTTTCCCCTGAGGGGATTTTATTTTTGCGGGAGTTTTCACATTGGATTTTGCTGTTTCAAAGGGTTAATTGCTAGAGTTGTACTTGTATGTATAGATCTGTACTTTTGTGTATCGATCTTTCTAGCCCCGTGGGACTTTCGCTGGTACAAGGACAATTGTGTGGGTTTATTTTGTTAGCGCTGTGTATACCAGAATATAGAAACAAAGACAGCCGCCTGTTTGCTCTACTTGATTTATATCCGACTTGGATACTTCAATTACGTTCCTCCAGCTTCAGATCGGACATGTGAAATTCAGTGTCTGCGGTTGACGTGGCAATCGATGCCACATGTGCGTCGTAAACTAAACCCTAGATACTTTCTTTGCATCGGGCGACGGGAAGCCGCTATGCACGTGGTTCCGTGTTGTCTTGGGATGATCTCATTCACAATTATTGGCGGAACTTCCCGATCAATGTTGTCAGATGTATCTTCTCAACACACGCAGCATCTGTCCATCGTTGACACCGCCAAATCCTTCAACCAGTAAGTTAAAGTAGATATGGGAAGTCGTAGTATCACTCTTTCTGAACAAAGGAGCGATGAATGGCTTGCGATGTGGTGACAAGCGAGTCTCGGCTGAGGTCGTTACTAATCCATAGTTAGATAGGTCATCATCTAGGTCCGAGTAAATAGTAGACTCAGGACGAAGTACAAACGACGCAGCAAACTGCATTGGGACTTTCCTTTCCATCAAGGGTTAAGTCGTCATCACCGTTCAAACGCTTGAACGAAATGCTGCACCAGGAGGGTCGGCGCAATGAAGAACGTCCTGTTGATGACTATTTCGAGAAATTCTATTTAGCAAAGGCTATCGATGTTAAGTTCTAAAGCCCCTGGAAACAGGTACTGGAAACCCTGAATGACCAGTGAGCCTCATGAGCTTAGCGAACAAGACAAACACATTTATGAGTGATTTGCGGGTCGGCGTCGGCTGCAAGCCGACTGGAGAAAAATACAGCAAAGATAGCCAGTGGGATTAGTCAATGGGGGATCATCATTCCCGTGTTTCGCGATGCAGATCCCTCGTTTCTCTTCTTCTTTTCAGGCATGCCAGGTTATGGGATGATCGACAAGCGTCACTACGCAGATTCAAAGAGCCGGATATCGCTCCGTTTTCTCGACAGCCATTGGAGAAGTAAGGTTCGCCACTGGTTAGAATAGGCTGGAGAAACTGTACGAGGGGTTTCTTTGCTGCAGCGGGATAGCAGCACTCCAATCATCAATCGTCAATGAAATGTTGATCGACATTGTTCGGTAGAAGGTCTGTGCCCTCATATCGAACTTATAAGCGAAGCGAAATTACGTAAAAGGTCCCGTGCACATTCGGAATCTGTCGGGACGGAAAGAGATAAAAGTGTTTTTTAAACGTGGTGTGGGGCTATGAGTTATCATCGTGCCGGGATATGAAAGCTAAGAGATAATAGTATGGATTGGATTGCTCCCCGTGAATTTAATAAGGATTGCTATCCTTCAATAATTTTATTGCGAGGCTTGTGGTGATCAACTGTTGTGGCTTTGACGACACATTTTGCGGCT
>Ga0335073_10006599_pt1 | contig 16308 bp, 12 predicted proteins | sample Lox_Sample_22_FD_207093 | JGI IMG/M metagenome (GOLD analysis project Ga0335073, IMG submission 207093) | Soil microbial communities from Loxahatchee National Wildlife Refuge, Florida, United States - Lox_Sample_2.2 | ecosystem: Environmental > Terrestrial > Soil > Wetlands | place: USA... | reverse complement strand
TACTCCCGGACCATGACATGGTGTTTAGGAATTTGCTTTTCGGCAGCCAATCGATCCGAGTCTCTTAAACCCCCGCCGGTACCACCAGAAAGAAGATATGGCGGACGAGACCTGCCAGCAGCAGCTGGAGAAGATTGTGACGTTGTGGACATCGGGGAAGACTACAAGCTCCAGCGGTGACGGACCGGTGCGACGAGCTTATCGAGCCGGATGGTGGATATGAGAGGAAAGTCTAGGAAGCAGCACATTAAAGTTGTGCCGAAATGAGATCTCGAAGCTGGAAGGATGACAGCGGAAGTGAGCTACTGATCTGTTTATATGCCGGTCGAAACGACTTTTGAGGGTATTTGCAGGGGTGGAAGCGTTACGCAAAGGATTCTGGGAAACCGGAGGACGCAGTGATGTAAGATATTGGTGGATATGAAGATACTAATATGTAGCGATAATGAATGCTGAGAAGGGGCAAATTCCGAAAAGTTCCAAGGCAGAACGATCGTGGGAAGGGGGAGTAAAGCTGGCAAAACACAGACTTGAAATTATGGCTACGTCTCACAGCACACGATACCTACACAATTCCGGTATCAACCCACCAGCGCGCCAACCCACCACTGCCGTAAGGCGACGGCCGTGCAAATTTTTGTCGGGACTTGGCTCAATCAGTGTGGAAGGCTCCGTGCAAGCGCGAATGCGGATAAATATCCAGCCTCATTGGACCCCCGCTGGTTGGTCCCCATTACGGCATCTTAAAGATGCTTGTTGCTGATGCTTGTTGCTCGTTCGTTGCTCTCGTTCGCGAGGCAAAGGCCCAGCCGGGCTTCTGATCTGGCTGATAATCCGTTCGCAGGACGTGCTGAAGGCCCGCCCTGTCGTCGTTTTCCAGGTTCAGGTTGCTTCGGCGCGCACATCCGCCGCACAGTTTGCTGCCACGCATGCGGCCTTGGCGGTTTCCGTGTGGCGTGGGCGCAAAATCGCAAACCGTTGCAGGCGAAATCTGACATGCGCACTTACCTATCGTTCGAATACTCGTTCGTTTCGAAATGCTCAACTGCGCAAAGGCAGAAGTGTCAGCGTGGCCGATCCTCCTCAACACAATTGTGCCAGCAGGCAGAGCGCCGCCTGTTAATAGGGAGGTAGCAGCAAAATTGAGTGCTCACGCGTCGCGGCAAAGACAAATTTTCTCTTTCTCCGCAGCAGGGCGGTTCCCAATGCGTGTTTGGGCGCTGTAAGGCTCCCTTTGGGGGTGCAAAATGGCGATGGCGTGGTTCGAGCTGAGATCACGGGAGTCGAACGAACCACGCGGCTGCTCCCAACCACGGGAACCGGGTGCTTGTGCCTCCCCCTGAATTGATCCGCATGACTTCTAAGCAGCTCAACAAGGGATTTAGAGGGGTTTCTAAACACGTCAGAAGGTGTTATGCAGAAAATCAAGGCGACAGTGGCGTGCAGAAAACGCTTTGACTTTTGGCACCAGCCTTCGAAGCTCGAGCACGGCCATCGCAACGCGCAGCTGTGCCCTGACGCCGACAGGGACCAGAGCAAAAATTTCTGATTTTCCGGTAGCGAGCTAAAGGCGCGCGGTTGCGATTGGAACGACGACGTGGATTGTGAGCAGCACGGCCAGCCGTTTCTCTCCTCATCTTGAGCGATTATTAACGGCCCGTGGCTGGCCAAGTCAAACTTGGTGCCCGCTGGAGAGCATTCTGGTCTCCGCACTGATCTGGAGGGGCAAGGATACAGCGGAATTTGTTCTGGCCGATCCGCCATACTGCTTGAAAACGCTCTGTAAGACGGCATCGAAAAATTTTCCAGCCTTGCTTGGAAAAAATTAGCTCTGCAAAGTTGCTCCGTGCTTCAAAGGCCTTACATGCCAGCGCTTGGAGCGGTTGAACTAGCAGCACGTCTGAATCTGGCGAGAGCGCAAATGTGCCTCCAAGAGTCCAACGGTCAACCTCTGGACGAGTGCACGGACCGAGTGGAGTTCGACCTGCGTGGAGCGCAAGGAATTAGTAAGTGCAGCTGGATTAGTATTGTATTGCTGAAGTATTGCTGAATCTTCGCAGTAGCATTGTATCCAATATACGTCTCATATCTGTGTGGTACACGCTGTAGTACTTCTGTGATATCCTACTCCGCAACATGGTTGCGTTGATTGCTTCATTGCTATGAGACGTATATGTGGTGGCCTTGAGATGCTTCCGTGGGAATTGTTGAATACATTTTCGTGACAGCTCTGAAGCAAATCCGAGATAATTATGGCAAATTACCATGCAAAATGACTTTGGTAACCAATTACCACAGGATTGTGTGTGGTACAACGTAAGCGACGAGACTCCTCTGAGGGGATTTCTGCCTCCGAAATTGTGGTGGCCCGTATACCCAATCCCACCCGTAGAGTGACAGTTGAGATCATTGCCAGCACAGCTGAGGTTGCCTGCTACGGCGGCAGATCAGCGCGCTCGGATCGCCTCACTTTTTCTACAACGGCCCATGCAAGCTTCAACGTTTTGGATTTTAGTGAGTTGTCCAATCAGTAGATTGACAGCTACCTCTCGACAAGTATGCTCAGTTCCACTTCGAGTAAGGTAAGATATGCACCAAATGCATTGCGCATGCAAATTTCCCATTTTTCAACCGAGACCAGCTTCCAAACGCCACAATTGGTACTGGTTGCATTGAAAACGACAGACAGAGAGGCACAGCACACAGAGAAGAGAGCACACCGCTCACTCGAATGCTTGGTGCTCTCGCAAAAAGCCGTAGTTGCCGCATCTGCTGCCGCTAGGCCCCCACCCGGAGCCGCATCGTCACCCAAAGAACTCATCGCTGACGAGGCTCTCCCAAGGCTTGCCGGTGTCCCACACGCGCTGCATGAGCGCGCGAGCCTTGTGGATCTGCGTCATGCCGAAGTTCTCAACGGAGCGCAGGCGCGAGATGATCTTGTCGCGCTGCGACTGCTCGAGGGCGTCGCAGCCAGCGGAGAACATCGGAAACAGCAGACAGGCCTCAGCGGTCGAGCCGTGGCGAATCTTATACAGGCCGCCGACGATCTCGCGCACGGCGTTCTGGACCTCTGGGTCGCGGGCGGGCCGGTTGAGCACGCGCCGCGTGAGGTGGATCAGGCCGGCCCAGTGGAACATCTCGTTGGTGGCGATGATCTCCAGCGAGTCCCAGCCGGCCTCCGACTCGTTCTCGGGGGGCGACCGGTGCGGGCACGTTTTGTATGTGTGCTCGCGCGCCTCCTGCAGCTCGGCTTTGAGCGCGTCGGCACGTGCCACCACCGCCGCGCTCGGCACCCACTCGTCCCGCACGTCGCCGTGCTCGTTCAGTCGCTGGCTCTCGTACTCTTTGGCGAGAGTTGCGATCTCGGCGAGGATGCTCACGCAGCGCGTGGTGAATCCCATGAGGCAGTCGATCTGGTACGGATCCTCGTCGGGGTTTGAAGCGTCGCCGGTTTCGTCACTGCCATTGCCGGTGGAGAAATAGGTTGACGACAGTGGCGCATCGTTTTTGCGTCCGCTCAGACTGCCTAGCACGTCCAGATACGCGAACCATCGACCGAGGAAGCACGAGACCCTGTCCTGTTTGTGAATTGACTGAGGACCCCCACGTGCGATAATCATTTGCCGCGCCACGGACAAGTGGCTGCGCCAAGGAATGTTGACTTCAAAAGCATTTGGTGCGATGACTTCCAGTGATGCCAACATGATGGCCGATGCCAAGTTGTTAATAGTGATCTTGTCCGGATTTTCGAGTGCTTGTCGCAGTTTCGGAAATACTCCTTCCACCCAATGTGCTATTCGATTTGACGGCTCTGGATGATTCAACAATTGTGCTCGGTGACTGGCGGAATACGCTAAGAGCAGATTTAGAAGATCTTCATCTTGCAGAGCAATCTCTGGTAGGATGATACGGAATGGATTCTGCTCGCAATCATGAGGAACCAATATCCGTGCGGTGTGGTTCAAGAAGTGGTGAAAGTAAAGCAAATTCATCTTGTTCTCCAGTAACGTCGGTGGTAAAGGTTCAAGATCTTGTGGTATCTTGATTGGGACTGGTTTTGCATAATATCCACCTGGTTCAAACGCCATGTCTCTTGTTCGTGTTCCAAAACCATACTCCGCTCCCCAATCACTATCAGTGCTCGACTTTCGACCATTATAAGTGTTCTCGCGCGAAGCTGGAGGACTAAACACCATAATAGCATTCAAGTCGTCATTTCTGGGTAAATCTAAATCTGGATGACCCATATCGTAACCATATGTGGTGGTTCTTTCTACACTGCTTGTGATTGGATACTGCCGTGGTGACCGTTTGTACGGCTTGTAGTTTTCTGAAGAATCATCAGCAAGCAAGGAGCTCACAGACAACTTTCTCAAATCTGGAGGTGCCTGATTTGGGATTGGTGTGGTTCTGGTGGCTGCTTGCTCAGAAGCTATTGACGATCCCGGAGTGAGAGGAGTGGAAGCGCTCGCGAAAGGACTATAAGGGTTGAGAACAGGTACATTTGGTGACCTGGCCTCGTTGATGGATAAATTCGAGCTTGGTGTTTCCATTGACTCGTATTTCATTGGCTCAAACGGTACCGGACTGGTCGAGAAGGGTGAAGTCTCACCCTGTGTACCAAGCTTGACTCTCTTCGCACGATGGTCTTGTATCTGCCCGGGTTCATCGTAGAATGACGGCATTCGATTGGGAGAAGTAGCGGATGGAGGACGGAAAGGGGGAAGCATAGTGTTTTGTAGATCATGAGTGAGACCGAGGTTGCCGCTGAAGCCAGGTGAGTCGAGATTTGAGATTGACGGTGATGGATAGTCAGGATTGGGTCGAGAATTCACTGATCTGTTCTCAATGGGAGCAGATGTGATATTCCTAGCCGTCATGGGTGGTAACTGACGAGCATTCATGGCGTACTCTAACTCTTGAGGTGTTGCTTCGCGTTGTCCCATGCTAACGAGGTCTGGATCGATAACAGTTGCCTCCATGGGAGGTAAGGATAGATTGGACTGTGATCGAACATGGCGTGTCGTTGCATTTGGCTTTGGTGACTGCCTTACAAAGGTCTGAGAGGTGGGAGACGGTGTAGATTGGCCGGTTAAGGTCTCTGGTGCTGGAAAGACGATAGTGGAGGAACTGCTGAGTCCGCTTGTGGAAGGCGGCTCGATGCTGAATGCCACTCCATCTTTATTTTTCGATCTTCCACTCCAGTTCAGACGAATACTATAGTCGCATGCCTCTCCTTGTCGCTCACAATTCAGACACTGCGGCTTCTCTTCCCCACTAAGTTGTCATCAGCGTAAAACGTTTCCGGGATCGGAGGAACATGAACATCGCACCATTTCACTTTTCGTGCTTTACAAGGCCTAAGATGAATTGTCAGCGGTGGCGACCAGGACTCTCATGACCGAGTCAGTGCCTTACCAACAGCCGGTACGACTCCTCTTCTTCGGTTCCGGCGCACCCTCTCTTTTCGGACGGGGCATTGTATGCTGCTCTTGAGTGAAGGAGGCATGGAGCGGTTGAATAAATGAAAAGTAGCAGGTGTGCCTAGCGGACAGTGGTGACAGCAAAGTCGACACCGGCGCCGGGTATGTAATTGGGGGAGAAACCGACAAAGTGCTTCGACTTGGGCTTGGCGCCTATCTGGTGTCAAGCTTTCATCCGCGCCCGACATGTGAGATAGGGACTGGAAGCGATAGGATGGCGGAGGGGTAGCTGGATAGCGCGGGCCGCGATAAGGTAAGCCAAAGAGTCCAGTGCGCCATGCGAGCCCTGAACTGTGGCTTATTACTGACTTTGACACGAGCTGAACCGCAATACCCATGTTGGGCTGGAACCACGAGCGTCCAGAAGATGATGAGTGAAGCCAAGGTTCATCGGAAAGTCTCATGGAGGCTGGAGTTGGAAATCTTCAAACTTGACAACAAAGATTGGATTGCAATCGGTTGAAGGATCCTGAACGTCGCGATTATCTGGCCTAGAATGCTTTGCTTGCGCTTCCCGTCAGCCAATAGTCTTGCAGAGTTTCCTGAATTTGCAGGAAACTTTGCAAGACTATTGGCTGGCCGTACATAGCCGTATACTCCGTATAATTTTAGGATTCAGCTGTACTCGATTTGTTGCACTTTACCATCTACCTGGCTGATGGATCAAATCACGGGCAATAGAAAGTCTGCATTGCTGACACTCGTGGCTACACGAAACGCCTCCACAGCAGAATCGAGCCACAGTGGATTCGATGGCGCCCACCAATAGCGCCCACCAATGGCACGCAAAGCACCAAGTCACTCCATCGTGCCAAGTCCTTCCATTACCAGGCATCGCCGCCGTGCGCTTTGGCTGAATAATACCGAGCTTTTAGTCAACTACAATCATTGGTAAGGCCTGATAGTGCCAGCCTAGTCTCATGATTCTTGAGAAGCATAAAGGAAGCACGCATTCAGCCGCCTCAGGAGAAGAGTAAGCAACTTCGTAACAAAAGGGCTGTAACAGCCTCTCAGCCAGCCAAAATATAACAACACACGCCAATTGCAACCTTCAAATCACTTCCAGCTGCCATCATGTCTCCGAAGCACACGGCAAAGGACATCCTGAACCGATTCTACGCTGCCGAACGTGTGTACATGTCAGCGCCGCCCGAGCATCGCGACGCCAACGCACTGAAAGCCACGCTGTCTCCTGACATCAAGCTGTACCAGTCGCCGGATCTGCCGTATCCAGGCACTTACACGGGCATCGACGAATTCATGAAGTGGGGAAGGGATATGTCGAATTACTTCGACAAAGTTGATGTGCAGACGACCAATGTTTTGGAGGATGGCGACATCGTGGTCATCTTGGGACAGTTGACGCTCAGAGCGCGAGCAACGGGAGAAGAGTGGACGAATCCTTTCTGTCAGATTGACAAGGTGAATCGTGAAAAGGGATTGATCACGGAGATTCGGCCATTCTATTGGGATGTGGCGAGGCTAAATCGAGCAGTAGGGAAAAAGGTCTGAAACAAAGCTGTTCGTTGATGTTGGCCTTTCATCATTTTCTTCATCTGTCTCATGACGCCGTCGACTACAATGTACGCTTCTATGCCTGTGCTTATAATGCCTGTGGCTATATTTCCATTTCAAGTCTCCGACTGTCAACGCCAACTTACAAGAAGACATTTGCCTATCCCAATAACGACTCGGATCGATCAAGAATCCTCGATTCCGTTGGTTCAATCCAAGCCGGTATATCTTGCGGTTTCGCCTTGCCTTCGAGAATTTCTGAGATCTGTTAGCAGGTACATGTCTCAGCTTAAGCTTTTAAAACGTACTGTAGACCACGGTAAAGAGCGGAAAGTCATGCTCCTTGCCCTGCGATTTCAAAAAGCTGTTGACTTCATATGCCGTGCTCGTACCCTGCAGCTTCTGGCCGTTCAACTCAGTTTCTTCAATCTCGTTGATCGGCTTCCCACGTTGAATGCTGAGCTTCGCGCAGCGAAAGTTACGGCCACCCATACAACTCGTGACAACATCAGCAACGCCACAGCTCTCCTGCGTGAACGTTCCCGTGTGCACCGTGTCGCCGAAGAACTCCTTGCCGAACTTGACCATCTCCAAGATGCCGACGCGCATCACGGCCGCTTTCGCGTTGTCGCCCCAGCCCAGGCCGTCGACGAAGCCGGCCGCCAGCGCAATGATGTTCTTGAGTGCGCCGCCGAGCGAGACGCCTACGACGTCCGAGACGATGGCGACGTGGAAGTACGGCCGGTGGAAGAGTTTCTTCATGTTGTCGTGGCTGAGCGGCGGATAGTCGGACGGCATGGCATGCAGCAGAGCCGAGCGTTTGCCGGCGTTGGAGCCTTCCCTCGACGTCATGATCAAGTTGACCTGGCTGGAGCGCGGCGAGCCTTTGGGCGTGCCGCTGGGCGACGGATGGCGCGAGTCCATGGGCGGAGGGTCATACGCGACGGTGGTCTCGCACCACTTTTCCTGCGCAATCTCCGACGCAATGTTGGCGCCCGACAGCGCGCCGCAGTAGATGCCAAGCTCTTGTCCGATCAGCTCCGAGAGCAGGCGCACGCCTGTCTCGTTGACCTCAACGCCTTTGATGCATGACACGCCGCGCGCGTATGGCAAAATATGGCCGCGCAGGGTATTACACGTCTTGTTGATGAATTGATGTGGCATGTTGAAGATCAGGATCGTCGAATCTTTCACTGCGTCGACCAGCGAAGGATTGGCCACAAGGTTGTCCGGCAAGCGGATACCCGGAAGGTACTTTATGTTCTCGTGGAGGTTATTGATGAGGTAGGAGAGCTTCTGAGGCGACTTGCAAAGTGGAGATTCAGGATCATAGAGTTTCGAGTCCTTTGGCACCGTCACTTCTTCCTCATATACCCACATCTGCACCTGCTCTTCAAACAGGTCAGGATTTGCCTTGGTGTTCTCAGATATGACTTTTGAGATGGTTGAACCCCTTCACAGCATTTAGCAGAGATTCCGAGCGTCATTCGAGATTGCAGGACCAACCAATTGCCCGAACCTACCACCGTCACCTTGTGTTTCTTGGAATGTGCGGCCAGGAGGTTAGCCATTGTGTGTGCGGTTCGCTTGTAAAAATTTGGTCTCGAGGTTGTGGGAAAGCGTTGAACAAGCGGTCTGAAGCTGCAGGAGGAAAAAGCGAAGGTAAATCTCGAGGCACACCTCATGTGCTTAGTGTTAAGAAGGATTGGGAGAGGGTTATGTCGCGTGGACTATCGAACTGTTGAGTGGAGGGAGTCTGGGATTGGTTACTGAAATGGCGGCATTGGCCCTGCTGACAGGCGGCGAAAGGCGAGCGGAGCACATGTTCGCCCGCGACTTGGAGGGTCACCGGGAAGGAGGTGGAACAAAACTTAAAGGCCAATTGAAAGAACCAAGAGTCATCTGGGCAGTTCAGATACCCCCGAATATATATTATGATCACAGCAGATCACCAGCTGGGAATTCCCTCCAGCAGCGAGGCGCATCGCCCATCCCAGTCCCATGTGCCCCTCAACGCCCCACTATTTACGGTACGATATGATCCAAGCCGTGATAGTGGAGATGCCACAGCGTCGGTGAATGCATCATGCACCACCGAAACTGTGGCGGTGGAGCCCCTCTCGATTGTCAGAAAGAAAACTGACCTCCAACCACCCGATGACTGAGATATGAGCTCTGCTGAGTAACGAATATCAGCCTCAGTCGGAGAAAAACTGCATAAGCTGCTTCAATTCATCCTGATCACCTCCACCGAACCCAATTTGAGCTCTATTTTCTTTATACTCTAGAATAATACTCGTGGATGCGCGTATTTCCTCTTGTCTCTGCCCCACGTCTCAGATACAGATCCGCGTCATCTACATACGACCACTATCCAGACCAAATTGCGCGGCGTGTTCCCCACCACAAGCTACATCTTCGCACCTCCAAGCTCTCAAGGCCACCCCACGCACCACCCGGACCGCTGCACCGCACCCAAACCGCCTCAATGGCAGCGCACGCCTCCGCCGTCGAAGAAGCGAAGCGGCGGGCCGCCCAGCGCGCCGTGGACGAGCACTTCTCGGCGCGGTTCAGCTACGTGGGAATCGGGTCCGGAACAACGATTCTGTACGTAGTGGAAGCGATCAAAGCAGCGTGCGAGGTGGCAGACGACAGCGCCTCGGCGGTCGAGGAGGAGGGCGTAGGCGCAAGCGCACCGGGCACGGCGGAGGCCTCGCGGCGGGCGCACCGCCGCCGCTCGTCACTCGACGACCCGGCGCACCCGCTGCACCACCGCATCCGCTTCGTGCCGACGGGGTTCCAGAGCCGTGAGGTGATCCGGCGGGCGGGGCTGACGCCCGTCGCCTTTGACAGCCTGCCGGACGGCCTGGTGCTGGATGTGGCGTTTGATGGTGCGGACGAGGTGGATGACGAGCTCAACTGCATCAAGGGCGGCGGCGCGTGCCTCTTTCAGGAGAAGCTGGTGGCGACGCGCGCGCGCAAGTTCGTGTGCGTGGCAGGTGCGTGGAGCGATCCAGCCTCGTAGGGTCACCCTATGTGGGAGAACGTCGAGTCTGAGCCGCGGTGAGAGAAAAACAGAGAGAGATGCTAACGACAGCGCTCTAGACTACCGCAAGGCGCAGCCGCGCCTCATCACCAAGTGGCCATCGGTGCCGATCGAATTCGCGCCCATCGCGGCGCACGTGGTGCTGACGGCGCTGCGGGAGCTCGGGTCGCCGGACCCGCGCGTACGTGAGAGTGGCATGGCGAAAGCAGGCCCGCTCAAGACCGATCAGGACTTCTTCATCATCGATGCGCCGTTCAAGACCCTACTGACGGCTGGTGACGTCAAGGCTGGTAAGGCTAAGGGTGACGGGACCGATGGATTGTGGGAGGTGTCGCAGCTTGCCGCGAGGATTAAGGCTATTACTGGCGTGCTTGAGGTTGGTTTGTTCTATGGGTATGATGGAGTAGAGGCTGCGGAGCTAGGCATTCGAGGTGCAGGTCAGAAACCAATTGCCGTGTACTTTGGTATGGAGGATGGTAGCGTCAAGGTACGGACGAAGAAAGGTGAAAGCTGAGATGATCGACTCTGCTGGATTACAGAGAGACCATTTAGAGCACAAGGTGCATAGCGATGTGATTGAGGAAAGACTCAACGTCAAAACGGGCCATCTCACATTACGTACGGCTACCACTAAGACAACCACTGGCTTCGTCGCCCATAGACTCATAACATGCTTGACAAAGGAATGGATACAGCGAAGAGAAAAGTGACATTTCACATCGCACCAATTCATCGCTACCCGTAAGGATGCCTCCGTGCATACTTTTCAATCGTGCAAAGAACGCTCACAAAAGCTCTTCCGTTCCATATGTCCGTCTCCATGGAGACCGCTCAACTTCGGTCATTCACCACTACAGCGCGAAGCCAAAGACAGCAGCAAGCACTGTGATGATAAAAACAGTGCCGATTTCACGGCCACCGTAGTAAACCGGGCCGGCCGGCGCCGCAGCCTTGGAGGTGGCAGCAGTTGCCGAGCCAGAAGTAGACGAAGCAGTGTTGGAGGCAGTTGACGAGCCGCCAACGGCAGACGAGGAGCTAGAAGCACCAGCACCGACCGCGCTAGCATTCAGGCTGCCGCAGACGAACGACTGGCAGAAGGTTTGGCCGGCGAGGTCATTCGGGTGGGCGGCCGTGCATTGGCCCACCCACGATTCGCATTCGAGCGATGGCAGCGTCTCGCCGTACGCCGAGATGTTTGGCGTCGTGCCCGTCAGGCATGTGCAGTTGTATTCGAGCGTTGTCTGCACCGTGTTAGCTTCAATTGCATCCGCTAGGAAATTCCGCACTGCTTGTGCTGGTACTTACGGTGTCGCAGGTGTTGTTAGCTGTCTGGCCATTCTGACACAACAGCGGGCAAGTGTTCGTCTGCGCTCGACACCATGATAGCAAAACATTAGGGTCCACCGATGTAGGCACGACCTGGCAGCAGGTGGTGAAGTTTGTGGTGGTGCCGGTTTGCGCGGAAACAAGTCCGACGACAGCACTGACGACGAGGAGCAATGAGGAGAGCATTGTACTTTTTGAGCAGGTCTACTGATCTGCGGTATGAGGTAGAGATATCTGCACAGTTCAGAAGAGTCAGCAAGATGATTGCACGATGTAGTGGGTTGGACGAGAAAATAAATGGGTTGGTTGAGGATCGGCAGAGCTGAGCTATGGAAAAAGGCGGGCGGGAAAGTGGCGGGATGAGCAGCGCACCGAAGCATGTGGGGAGCTCTTACCGTGCAATTGAAGATGACGCAGCGCAAGCAGCGGATTGCAAGCAAACTATTTTTGATAATCAGCAGCAACAGCGACAGTGGTTGACAATGCAGCGAAGGTTTGTGACGGCAGACGATGCGGGGAGGAGGTGAGCTTAAGACACAAAATGCGAATGGCAGGAAATTGGGGCTGCGTCGGCCACTCACTTTATCGTGAAAGTGAATTCGAGCAATCAGATGAAGAACGGCAAATTGATTCGACGGATAACAGACAAGCCAACGGTCTAGAGGGCGCACCGAGCGCCGACTCTGAAAGACGCTTGGAATTGCTTCGGCGTTGCCACGCAACCGAGACGATCCACCGGAATACGATCCATCCGCTACAACTCTCACTACATTACTTGCCATTGGCGCGAGCTGCAGGACATAACGCTACAATGCGTCCCTTCGCTCTTCGTCTCTGCCACTGCTTGCCAACTGGAGACTATTGGCGCTATCGTGGGAATAGTCTGGAGCCGGGAAGGGTGGGAGAGGATGAGACGGCATGGAACTGGTGAGACGCGGAGGCTGTCGACACTATTCCATGCTGGTATCATCAAAGCTGCAGCTCCCGGACGCCATGCTGGAAACAAGCCTTTCGTGCATCCCGCCAGTGCAAATCCGTCACCAATCGTACGCTGCCATTCTCCACGGAACCAACGCTTTTGGCAGTGGTACGAGCTTCCCAACCGCCAGAACCATGAGCTCGCACTTCAACGCCAGCCTTGTCCGCCTAGTGCCGTGACGTTAGCAAGACCGTAATTCAAACCGGCATTCAGTGAATGTGCGCTGACAAGAGTATTACGTTAGTTTCAAAGGCCACGAGTGGGAAGATCCATGGCATGGAAGAAAGCAATCGGACCGGCGGAAAGGAGCCGAACTGAGGCAAAAACGCTGTCGTGGCCAGCCACGCTGCAAACAATCTCGGCAACGGCGAGGAAATCCTTGTCCAACTCATGGCTTCTGCATGTATATCAGGCGTTGATATGCAATGTACTCCGTACACTTATATTTACACCAACTCAATTCCCGTTTTTCTCTCTTCTTCAATCTGCTGCGGATCAACTACGATTATTCCTTTACCAACCAGCTTTCCGCTTTCAGCCAGCTCGATCAACTTTGGAATTTCTGCAAGTCCGTTGAACACGGTTTTTGATACTGAGATCTTATGCTTGGTAACAACATCCAGCATCCACTTTGCTTCTTCGGGAGAGCATACAAGTGAGCCATGAATGCGAACGTCTCTGAAAACAAGTTCCCGGAATGGCACGCATACTTTCTCCGGCTAAAGGCCATGTCAGTCACCACAGCGAACAGCATCCTATATCTTCTCTTACCTGAGCAATCTGTATCATAAGGCCATGCATCTTCGTAACAGCACACGCCGTCGCCGCCGCTGTCTGTGCATCAGATACGTTGACTGTGACATCCGCACCGACATCACCTGTAGCCTTCTTCACTGCCTCTACGACTTTCTCATCACCTAGACGCGCATCAACAACCACATCAGCACCCACCTTCTTACTCAGAGCCAGTCCCTCATCCCGAGCATCAACACCAACGACCATCAAACCCCGTGCCTTGGCAAACTGAATCCCAAGATGGCCGAGCCCACCACCGGACCCAACGAATGCAATCCACTGCCCAGGCTTCAAATCAGCCAGCAGCACGCCCCTCCAAATAGTGCACCCCGCGCACGCCAGCGGCGCCGCCGTCTCAAAACTCACCGCATCCGGCAACCGCACAGTGGCAACGGCGTCCATACGCACGAACTCGGCAAAGCAGCCGTCGCGCGTGACGCCCGTGTGGCCGCCGACGTTGGCGCAGTAGTGGCGGCGGGCCTCAGGGCCGGTGCAGTCGGCGCAGCGGCCGCAGAGGCGCCCCGGGATGCCGCACATGACGCGGGCACCGGGCGCGAGCGACATGACGGCGCTGCCGGCCGCTACGACGGTGCCCGCGCCCTCGTGCGACGCCGTGCACGGGAGCGCGGTGTGGAATGCGCCCGCTCGCACCACGCCGTCCGTGTGGCACAGCGAGGCCGCCGCGACTTTGACGAGCAGGTCGGTGGGCCCGAGGGCGTGCGGAACTGGCACCGTGCGGAGCTGGTATGGCGCGTTGTACTGCTTTTTGTGAGCGTCGGCTGTCGAAGAGATCCGATTTGGCGCACTTCGACTACTTGGCATGCTTGCATTGTCTTCGGGATGGGTGACATGGTGTTGGAGAGAGGGATTGGTCGATATGATGTTTCGAGTCAATGAGAAATTGAATGGTGAAAGGCGAATTGGTTTGTTGATTCAGAGGTACTTACAATTTAGGATCAGAGAAGTAACATGAGATGTCTGAATCAAGAAAATATGATTAGAATCTGAGTCGGCTGATATGAATAAACAGAAGCTATTTCGTCATCCATCGACAAAGATCCTCCGCTAAACCTACAGACAGGAAAGTCGGAAATAAGGATTTGAACTCCTGAGCTAGAAATACTTTACAGCTCACCATACCTTAGGTTAACGGGAAATTCATCTCTAAAATCGAAGGGTTTTGCCGCCGCTTTCAATGGGTTATTTCTTTCAACACCAACCATAGCTCCAATCGTGGCATGTCAATATCCCTGGTTAGTATCCTTTCAAATCGGCTCATGATTAGTCAGGAGCGACTCAGGAAACAGCTAAAGGGTGCACAGCTCTTAGATTCGCTATGAACGAGAATCTGGCTCCGAAGATGTAATCTAGCTCGCCCTTGAGCGGCGCCTTTTCGGTGGAGTAAGTTGTGGCCTTGCTAATCCAAAACTAAATGGTGAGGAAATCGAACCAGTTCTCCAGGACAAGTGCGAGAATGGCTAGCAGACAGAGTAGCTATGGAGGCTTCTCCAATTAGAGCTTTCCGCTGAAATCTCTTCGTAGAAGATTCAACAGTCACCGCTTGGTGAGGCTTCTGATGATCTAGGTGCGGGGCCTAATCTGGCGCACTCTTGATGTGCACCTGGATCATCATCTTACTCCTATAAAACCTTCACCCGCATGCTGTCGGTCTAACTTCTAAAATATCATTATGCCATAAGTCCTTTGCATGTCAATCATGGACTACGAGAACACTCTTAGTACATATGGTGGTTTACCGCCATCTGCTTTCGTTTTAGATTCTCCGGTTGCTAATTCCCTCGTCGCAGCATCCACGTCTTGTCCCAGCAACCCCAAGACCGATGTCGATATTGTTCTCGATCACTCTATTGAGACAAAGAGGCCTAAACTTTCAAAGAAACTCCCAAAGACAATTTTTTCTGCATCCTCAAAGGCGCTACTCAATTCGTCCTTCGCTAGCAATCCATATCCGGAAAAGCGCACGTTAAACGATCTCGCGAGCAGAACCAAACTTACAATCAAGCAAGTGAGAACATTTTTTGGAAACAAGAGAAGCCGCACCACACCAGATGATCACCGTCGGATAACTGATTTTGGAGACAACTTTCCCGCGGAGAGCCAAGCGTTAGGGATATGCCCTAAGAGCACCGATGTGCTGCCGATGCCATTAAACCGATCAAGTCTAGAGCGTCTCGACACCGAATGTGCTTCCAGCACTAGATCTATTGCCGACTCCCTTGCTCTAAGCCGATTTCTCGAAATATCAATTGAAGATGACCATGTAGATCCAGCCGTCATTGAGATATCGGCGCGGGAATCTCCACCGCCCCGGATAGCAATTAGGCAGAGAGTTCCATCTATTCGCGCCAATTCGCTTTATTCCTCAACGGCCGGTTCTGTACAAAGCGCTTCTTCAGCCTGGAATTCATCTTTACACGGGACTAGTGGGACCAATGGATCTGTTGCAAGCCACATATCGTCATATAGTACGCGCTCTCATGCTAGCAGAATATCAAAGCGTGGTCGCCGAAAGTATTACGGCCCCCCACGCATCCGTCGCGGATCATGGTTGGATTCAATTCAAAGAGCAATACCTTCGCCATCAGCCCCAGCGACCGACGATTCATATCCTACAACTCCATTTCTATCCGAGCTTCCCTCTAGCGCCAATGACACCGAACTGTCAGAGAATGGACCTACCTGTAGGTACATTTGTACCTTTTGCAAGCAAGGTTGCTCATCGAGATATTCTTGGAAGAGGCATGAGGAATCGATCCACGTACCACGGACATGGTGGATCTGCAATTCGATATTGTGCACAGAAAGGTCTGCAGCTGAACGTACCTTTTGCAGGAAAGACAACTTTGAGCAGCATCTTATCCAGACTCACAAGTATACAACATGGCAAACCGCACAGATTATGAAGGATGCGCAAGTAAGTGCTCCACCTTTACCATTAGATGATCCTGCCCTTCGTTGCCCGTTCTGTTCAGTAGTGTCTGCCACGTGGGAGACAAGAGTAGAACACGTTGCAGCGCATTACAGAGCGATGGAGATCGAGGCTCTTCTTCATAAACTTGGGTCGCAGATATAGAACATAGATAGAAGTATATAATAAAAGTTTTCTGGATATTTCTCGATGAAAGTATGTCTATACTATCTGT
>Ga0335073_10006598_pt1 | contig 16310 bp, 9 predicted proteins | sample Lox_Sample_22_FD_207093 | JGI IMG/M metagenome (GOLD analysis project Ga0335073, IMG submission 207093) | Soil microbial communities from Loxahatchee National Wildlife Refuge, Florida, United States - Lox_Sample_2.2 | ecosystem: Environmental > Terrestrial > Soil > Wetlands | place: USA: Florida... | reverse complement strand
AGCCCAGGGTTGTGGTTCCATCGAGGAAGGTGACCGTACCGGTGGCTGCCGACGGCGCCGTCGTCGCCGTCAGCGTCACACTTGCGCCGGCCTGGGGTGAGGAGTTGGACGCGGTGAGGGTCGTTGTTGTAGAGGTGGTCTGGGTCTGGCCGATTGCCGTCACGTTGATGCTGCTGAGGACGAAGCCGGCGGAGGGAGCGAAAAAGCCGAGTTCAGTGCCGCTCAGCAGCGTCGACGGGATCGTTGCCGTAACCGTCTGACCGACACAGGTCAATGTGGCAGTCGAGCCGTTGAGCGTCACGGTCAGGGGTGCGGAAGGGGTGCCGGGCCAGAGCGCGGCCAGGCTGGTGCGCGTTCCTGCCACCGTCGCGAACAGACCGATCTCCCCAAACGAGTACACCTGCACCGACAGATAGTCGCTCGGGTCCGCATAGCGGAAGAGGAGTTGCGCACCGACGGCCGGGTAGGTGAAGGTAGCGGCGTAATTGGATTGGCCGGTATTGATCAGCGCGGGGTAGAGGATGTCGGACCCGCTTGCTGTGATACCGCCCCCCGCGGTGTAGGTCCAGTCGCCGTTGGGATCGCTCCAGTTGGTGCCGGCGTCATCGATGGCAGGAGCCGTTCCGTTCAGAGCGTGCCCAGAGGCAAATTCATTGAACGTGGAGGAGAGCCAGGCGCCGGTATTGCTGGCCGTGACAGTGACCGGGGCCGACGTGCTGGCCGCGTAGGTCGAGGAACCACCGTAGACCGCGGTGAAGTTGTGGGTTCCGGCAGCGATCGCGCTGATGGTGTAAGTGGCTATTCCGCCGTTCAGGGCGGCGGTGCCCAGGGCGGCGGTCCCGTCGAGGAAGGTGACTGTCCCGGTCCCCACCGAGGGAGATGTTGTGGCGGTCAGCGTCACACTCGAGTTGGTCAGAGCGCTGGTGCTCGCCGTCGAGATTGCGGTCGTGGTGCCGATCAGGGCTGACACAGCCAGCGTGGGTGAGGTGCTGGTGCTGTAAGCAGAAGACCCGGCATAAACGGCGGTGAACGCATGAGGTCCTGCGGTGATCGCGCTGATGGTCCACGTAGCCGCCCCATTGACGAGATTCCCATTGCCCAGCGTGGTATTTCCGTCGAGGAAGGTCACCGTACCGGTGGCGGCGGAGGGGGCAGTGGCCGCGGTCAGCACGACGCTGGAGCCAGCTTCCGGCGCTGGGTTCGAAGCACTGAGGGTTGTCGTGGAAGAGAGGAGTTGAAACACGACGCCCATTTGCGTGACCGTTTGTGCCGCATAGGTTGAGTCGCCGGCGAAGGCCGCGGTCACGGTGTTGCTGCTTCCTGCGATCCATCCATTCGCCTGCGTCGACGAACTGACGGACATCGAGATCTGGCCGTTGGCCCAGGCCTTGGTGGCTGGAAGGGCCACGCCATTGACGCTGAAGGTCACGGAACCTGTCGGCGCAGGATATTGCGAGGAGGCCAGCGTGAAGGTCGACGAGTTCCCGTACGTCACCGGGTTGGTGACGCCGAGAGTGAAGATGGCCGCGGCCGGCTGCGCGGTTACTGAAACAGCGGACGATGTGCTGGATGTATAGGTGGCGCTGCCGCCGTAGGTGGCGGTGTAGGCGTGCGTGCCGGCCAGAATCGCATAGACCGTATAGCTGGCCGTGCCATTGGAGAGCGATGCCGTGCCCAGTGTCGCACTGCCATCCATGAAGGTCACAGTGCCGGTCGCCGCGGAAGGCGCCGTGGTGGCCGTGAGTGTAACATTCGTGCCCGCCAGGGGACTCATAGCAGAGGCCGCCAGCATGGTCGATGAGGAAAGCAGAGCGTTCACGGAGATCGCTGAAGAGGTGCTCGTGGCGTCGTTGGTATTGCCCTCGTACACGGCGGAGTAAAGATGGGTGCCGGCTGCAATCGCAGGGATGGTGTAGCTTGCAACGCCCCCGGTCAGGTTCGCGGTGCCGAGCGTCGTTGTGCCGTCAAGGAAGGTCACGGCTCCTGTTGCCGCTGACGGATATATGGCGGCGGTGAGCTGCACGCTGGACCCGGCCAGCGGTGCTGTGTTTGAGGCGGTGAGTGTCGTCGTAGTAGGAATGAGGCTGAAAGCGACGGTCGCCGTCATCGTCTGAGGGGCATAGATGTTATCGCCGGCGAACGAGGCTGTGACGGTATTGTTCCCGACCACCCACCCGGCGGCTGTGGTGGCCGAGGTTTCGTAGAGGGCAACCTCTCCCTGATACCACTGGTTGCTGGACTGGAATGTTTGCCCGTTAATGCTGATGGTGATTGCGCCTGTGGGCGTGGGGCTGGACGAGGTCTCAACCAGGAAATAGGCTCCGTCTCCGGAGGTGACCGGCTCGGACGGATAGAAGTACAGAGACGCTTTGGCCTTGCTGACCGTGAATTGCGCGGAGGTGACCGGGCTGCTCAGAGTGTTCGCGACGGCGATGGCGGACAGGGTCTCGGAGGGAATGCTGGTCAGGGTGATGGGACCGGTGTAGAGGGCGGATGCAGTTGTCGGCGGCGAGCCATCGGTGGTGTAGTAGATCACCGTGCCGGTCGTGGAGTCAGAGATTGTCACGGTCTGGCCATAGCTGTAGCTGCCGGACGAGATGCTGAACTGCGGGGCCGACGGAGCCGGAAAGATGGTGTAGTGCGCGGTGGAAACGGAACTGGTCAGAGTTGAACTGACGGCAATTGCGGAGATCGTTTCCGTCGAGGCAACCGTGATCGGCGAGGAATACACGGCGGAACTGGTCGTGGGAGTCGAGCCGTCGGTGGTGTAGTAGATGGTGGTGCCGCCGACCGGATCGGAGAGCGTTACGGTCTGGTTCGGGGAATAGGTTCCCGCAGGGAGGCTGAAGCCGGGACCGGGGAGCGCGACGGTGTAGTCGAGGGCCGTCACGGAGTAAGGGGGAAGCGAAAGACCGGACAGACTCGACAGAGTCGAGGTATTGACTGCTACGGTTGCGGGTGTCGCATTCGACGGTTGGCCGGTGGGTGCCTCGTTGAGAGCATCGAGCGATGCAGGGGCGAATTGCCGCATCGTGACTACCCCCGCAGGCGCATCGGTGCCGGCGAATGTCAGCGTATGCGCCGTCGTCAGATCCGTATTGATGAAGACGACCGATCGATTGTTTCCATTTTCGAAGCAAAACGCATAGAGGAGCGGGACATCGTTCAGTTCCGGTGAGCCCGGCGGGACGATCGCTCCGTTGTTGGTCTCGCCCTGGAAATTCAGGCTTGCATTACCGGCAATGGGGCAGGAATACATCGGACCAATGATCGACTGATTGACGAGAGATAAGGTCAGGAACTGGGGGCGGACATTATTCGTCGCGCCTCCCATGTCGACGGTATTGCCCCACAGCTTGGCCAGTTCGGTATTGGGTCCGCTGTTTTCAAACCCTGCGAGAGCGAAGTACGACTGATTTACGATCCCGTAGGACTGAAGATGAAGGAGCCCCTGCAGGGCAGAAACCACTCCCTGTCCGGCCCCGGCGGTGATGAAATCCAGATGCTGCTGATCGATACTGCCAGCCTGCGTCCCGGGACCCCACTCGTAAAGGTCGATCTGACAGGGAGAATCGCCGTTGGCCCCGCACGTGTTCTGGGCCTGGTAATCGTGAACCGACTGGTAGAAGTTGGACGGATCGCTCGCGTCAGCAACGGTATCCCACGGCTCAACCATGGCGGCGGTCCACAGGGCGGTGTCCGTGCCAAAATCGCTCACCGAACCGTACATGTAATCGGACAGTTCGATGGAATCCGGACCCACTCGCTGAATCGCGGCATCCATTCCATAGTTGACCGCCGTCTGCGCGTTCATGATCAGGTCGAACGAGGAAGACGAAAAAGCTGGATTGGCCCGCATGGCGGAGAAGATTGTTTTTGCGACGATGGAGTAATCGTAGAGAGCCTCTCCGGCCGGCGCGCCTGCGCGATAGGGCAGATTCTGTCCGGAAAAGATCGTATTCCAGCATTCGTTGCAGAAGGAGAGATGGATGGTTTTGAAAACCGAAGTCCAGGGCTGGACCTGGCCGAGCGCGCTACGCTGGGCGCCGTACGGGGTATTTGTGGAAGCTGCCAGGAAATCAATGAGGCCGGAAGCGTCCGCGGCCGAGAAGGTGACGGGTACTTCGAGGTACGGTTCGGCGCCGATGGCCTGGCAGATCACCAGGTAGTCCTCGAGGGAAAGTTGCATCTGGCCGCCACCATTGGGGCCAACGTAATAATTGTCGCCGGCGACGGTGGGAGCATGGGCAAAATCCGGTTGGGTCCAGTTCTGCAGCGTCTCGGCATTCTGTTCGAGCCAATAGCGAAACGGCCCCGGATTGCCGCCGCTTGAGATCGCATAGAAACGCTTCAGCGTCGCAAGCACTTCGTCGCGCAGGACGGTTGGATTCTGGTCATCCTGGGCCTTCTGGAAAGAGAGATTGTCAAGGTCAACGGCTCCTCCTGTGACCGAAATCGAGAGATACGCGATGGCCGGCACCACGGTCCCGGCCTGCTCCGAAGCAGTGCAATCGTAGGTGTACTGTGTCCAGGCATTTCCGGGGGTGACTGTATAAGGACCGCAACTGAAGTCGGCGGTCGAGAATCGCTGCGCAGTGACGGTCATGGTGGGGGACTGGCTGGCAGCCTTTGCCCAGAATGAGATTTCGAAGGTCCCGTTCATGAGAACAAAAACGTTCTCGGTTGGCGCAGCATCGAAGTACCACGTCGCTGCTGCTGTCGACCCGGATGCGGTGGCGTCCATCTGCAGCGCCTGGGCTCCGCAGGAAGAACAGAGATCGGTCGTATCGGAGGTAAGCTTTCCTCCATTTGAGGAAGTCGGAGAGAACCCGCCGTCGCCGCTTTCCCACCACGATTCGGGGGTGGGCGACGCCACGTTACGAAGCACAACCACGTCGCCTGCAGCCAGAGGGGCTGCACAGGGGGCGGCGAGCGTCACCATCGGCTCGTTCGGATAATCCGCGCCGCCGCTGGTCAGGATCGTGCTCGTGCAGCCGAGTTCGGCTCCCCTGGACTGCGATGCAACCACGGTGAGGGTTCCACCGGTCCAGTAATTCTCCGGTCCGGCGTAATAGATGCTGGGGATCGTAAAGCTGGTGGTGGTTCCGCTCGCATCCAGAACCCATATTTGCTGGCTGATCAGGGGCTCGAAGCCCGGATTCAGCGATCCCACCAGGTTCCTGAGGACCTGGCCCGTGTCGTAGTAGTTGATCGCACCGAGGTTCAGGCCGATGCGTTCGGTGACCGGCTGCGTCACCGAGCGATCGTCGAAGTTAACCGTCTGTGCATCCATCCGGCCAAGAGTAAGCAGGAGCGTGAAAGGCAGGAGCAGATGTGTGAGAGGGACCGGGCGCATGGTCGGGCCTTGATCGAATGAGATCGAGAACAAGCCGTTGGTCACATCCGAAGGCCGGGCGTCGAACCGTATTCGGCGTCCGGCACTCCGGGACAGAACAGCCAGAGTCGGGTCAGGCTGTCCTGAAATCAATCTGAAGTTAGACAGCTGAGAAACATGGAAGGAAGCTGGGGCCGGAGCCGTATGGCCCGGTCGAGCTAAGCGGCGGCTGGAGTTATAGTGCGGGATGTCTCCACACCTGGGAAGGCCTCCGCTGCATGGACCGCGTGGATGCGAATCGAGTCGTACTTTTCCGCCGGGCTGGCAAATGCGGTGGAGGCAAGAAGACGCCAGCTGTTGCTCCTCCATGACGCGCCGGTATCCTCGCCGGTGCACTCGCGGATGGACTGCTGGCTGGCGAGCCATTGAGGAGAGAACTGCCGGGAGTAGCCGGTGTAGATCACACGGGTCACACGAAACCCGGCTGCTGTCATCGCCTTCCGCAGCGACCTTTCGGTGAAGAACTGCAGGTGCCGCGGTACGTCGGCGAAGAACCAGCCGGGACCATACATCCGGAAACCACGGGCGCCGTTGTTCGGCACCTCGAAGATGGCCGTGCCGCCGGGCGCGAGCAGGGATCGAATCGCGCCGAGCGCCAGCGTAGGATCGATGCAGTGTTCGAGCACATGGGAGAGGAGAACGACCGAGAACTTCCTGTTTTGCAATTCCGCCGGCAAAGCCTCTGCCGTCCCGTCGAAGACTTCCCCCACGTTGCTCGCCAGGGCGCGGGCGCAGGGATCCGGTTCGACGCCGACGACGTCGTACCCGGCTTTTCTGAAAAGAGCCATGGCGTGACCCCCGCCGCAACCCACATCGCACAGCGTGGCCGCAGGGTGCGATGCTGGAATCTCCGCGGGAGAAAGAACCACGCCGTTATCGGCTTTCCATGCGAGATGGAGACGCAGGCGATGGAACAGGCTTGCCCGGCGGTCCTCAGCCGCATCAGCGAGATGCGTGTAGTATCCCGGCGCATAGAAGCTGGCGACCTCCGGTGCCGTGAACTGTCCCGCAATTCGACCGAAATCGCAGATCGGGCACCAGTCGACCGCATACTCGGTGGCGACCTCCGGCCGCAGATGATCGCGTGTCTGGAACCTCCGAACCATACCGGCTCCACAGAGAAAACAGAATGACAAGCAGAATCTCCTTTCGTCGGTCCGCTGTTTGCGGCTCTCTTCGCCGTTGTTCCCGGACGATACAGTCCTGAGCGGATTGCTACGGTCGGCATCATCGAACTGGCTTCAGAGGTTTGCTGTACTGGATTCGGCCGGGGTGTCCTTGTATTCAATGAGCTTCATCTTTCTGCCCGTTCTCCTGCCGAATTCAAACTGCAATTGCCCCACCAGGATGGGTACCTGCTGCAGGTGAGAGTGAATCCCGTACAGAGCCAGGGACCACGGGTTTCGGCTCTTCCAGCGCGCCTTCCACGCGGATCGCAGGGAAAGCAAAAGAAGGAATGCCAGCCACGCAGCGAGGGGAACCGGCCCGTACCAGAAGCTCGCGGCTGCGGCGGTAAGGAGCGAAAGAATCCAAAGGCTGCCGCGCAGGAGGTTGCGCCTTCGATCCGCTTGCCAGAACGCATCTTCGCTGTTCCGGAAGCGCTCCGCGACTTCTGCATAGGCATGACCGGCTCTCGCGGCTCGCTTCCAGTACTGACGCCAGCGGGTCATCTGGAGATCGTGACCGGTCATGGGGTGATCGATATGGAGAATGCTGTAACCCCGAGCTCGCAGGCGACGGCACAATTCGGGTTCTTCACCCCCGATCAGACCTTCATCAAAGCCGCCCGTCTCCACCAGAGCGCTCCGCCGCATCAGAACATCGCCGCCACAGAACTCGGCTGCTCCGGGAGCGTAGACCCAGTCGAGGTCAAGGACCCGGTTGTAGAGCGATGCTTCCGGATACATCTCGCGGCGATGGCCCCATACTGCAGCAATCGAAGCGTCCGCAAGCATCGCACGACAAGCCGCGAGCGGGAAATCCGGATGAAGCACGGTATCTCCGTCGAGAAACAGAATCAGCTCCGCAGTGGCTCTGCGCCAGCCGGCATTTCTGCCGATGGCGGCGGTGGGGCGCTCTGGATGAACAGCGATCACCGTGGCTCCCAGCCGCCCTGCCAGCTCTGGGCTTCCGTCGGTGGAATCAGAATCGACATAGAGAATCTCGGCTGGAGCGACTCCGCGAATCTGTCGAATCGAATCGAGACATCGGGCCAGCCGCTTCCCTTCATTGCGGCCGATGACGACGATCGACAGCACGGGCAGATCCGGACCGGTACGATTTGTCGCTGCGCTCTCAGAGCCGGCCGGCATACTCGATGTTTCCTCTCTCGGTCGCCGCCGGGGTTTCATCCACCAGTGCCATGGGGCTCCTGCGGGGAAGAATGCGCGCGGGAATCCCGACGGCAATGGAATTGGCAGGGACATCGGTCAGGACCACCGCGTTCGCTCCGATTGCCACGTCGTCTCCGATGTGTATGGGGCCGAGGATCTTCGCCCCTGCGCCAATATCGACACGGTTTCCGAGAACCGGAGATCCGCGAAGCCCGGTGTGCTTCAAACCGACGGTGACACCGTTGCGCACCACGCAGTCATCGCCGAAGACCGCATCCCCGCTGATGATGATGCCTCCGAAATGATCGATCCGAAACCGGCGTCCGAACGTCGCTTCACAGGGAAGTTCGATCCCGGTGAGGATCTCAGATAAGGGCTTCATCAGCTTGTAGAGGAAGGAAAACGGCATTCTCGCCCATCGCCATCGTATCGTGTATCGCCAGCGACCGAAGCGGTACACCGCCATCGCCCATAGGCCCTGGCGGGAGAGTTGTCGATCGTAGGTGCGCCAGTCTTCGCGGATGTTCTCAAACAAGCCCAATCTCCATCGATGAAGAGAGTTTCCCGATTGTCTGTGTATGTCGCTCTTCGCCTGAATCAGTTCGGCGCACTCGATTGAATGCCAGTCACAAAACCCGAAGAGCGTCGCGGTTCTGTGTTGCAGAGCGCAGCCGCATCGGAATTTCCCGTGCGGGAACGCCTGCCACAGTGGCTCCGGCGGGCACATCGCGTGTGACAACCGCATTGGCGCCGACCGTGGCTCGGTCCCCGATCGTAACGCCGCCCAGCACCGTAACCCCCCGGCCAATCCACACCTCTTTACCGATGGCAATGGGCCGCGTTACGAAACCGGAATCGCGCAGGGCAATGCCAGGAATCCTGGCGTGATTCGCATCCCGGATGCTCGAATATTCACCGATCATGGTGCCGTGGCCGATCGTCATTCGAGAGCGGGCCACAATGTGAACTCCGCGGGAGATCACCACGCCATCTCCAATTTCAATCGAACCGCCTTCACGTGTCTCGAGATACAGGCCCGGAAACAGAAGGGCCTCGCGCCCCAGGCGGATCAGGCCCGTTCCATGCAACTCCGGCGGTCCCAGCACGACGACGGAGTCAGGCAGCGACACCGCCAGCGCCGATGACAGCAGAGCATGGTTCCGGCACCGCATCAGGCCCTCCCGCAGGGTTGCCGTGCTGCGGTAGACGGTCGAGAGGACGGCGGAAAGAAACCTTTTTAGAAATCGACGCATAGGCTGGAAGGCAGATCTCGTTCCGATCGGTTCACCACGGTTGCGCCGGGGACAAACGTCCTCCCCGCGTTTCACGCCAGGCCTGAACCATCAGACGAACCATACGATGGTCGGCGGAAGCTCTCGCACGACGCTCCGGATCACGGCTCCGCAGTCGGCGCTGTGCCTGGGCCCAGTACCAGAAGGACTCGACCAGCATGGCGAGAAAGGCGCGTTGCCGGGAGTGCTTTCGATAGTAGAGAAGACGGCTTCGCATGCTCCACAGGATCAGCTGAGCCCCGCTGCGGGACATGGCCAGAGAGGCGATCTGACGCGAAGACTCCCCGCCCAGATGGATGACGACGATATCGGGCCAGTACCAGATCGAATAGCCTTTCTTCCGAATGCGCAGGCAAAGGTCGACTTCCTCGTAGTAGAGGTAGAAGCGAGGATCGAAGGGGCCCACCGCCCGCAGCGTCTCGGCACGAATCACGGAAAAGGCGCCGGGGACCCAGTCCACCTCTGCTGCTTCCATCTCGTTGGCCCAGGTGCGGTCGAAGCGGCCGAAGAGGCGAGACTGAGGATAGCGGCTTGCGAGTCCGGAGAGAACGATCAGGTCGTTCATGACGGTGGGAAACATCCGCGCCGAAGGCTGCCAGCCGCCGTCACGCCCCACCAGACGGCCCCCGCACAGACCCGCCTGAGGATTGGCATCCATTCGCGCGACGGCGCGTTCGAGCGCACCGGCCGTCAGGAACGCATCCGAGTTGAGCAGCGCGACGTACCGGCCCTGTGCGGCTTCGAAACCGAGATTGTTGGCCCTGCCGAACCCCAGATTGACTTCGCTGCGGATCAGTACCACATTGGGGAATTCCTGCTCGACCATGGCTGGGGAACCATCGGTCGATGCATTATCGACAACGAGCACCTCCACACGGAGAGATCCGGTTTCGCGGTGGATGGACTGCAAACACTCGTGCAAAACGGCGCAGGTATTGAAGGATACGATCACCACGGAGACATCGAAGGCGTACTTTTCGGAGTTCGCGTTTTCCATCCTGTTCACGCCAGTGGCTGACTCCCGGAGGGAAGAGCGGGGCCGAGAAAGATTTCTTCTTGCGGCGCCAAGCGGCTGCCATCGGTCAGCCTGCCGATTTGCTCTTCGAAGATCTCGGCCAGGTGTTCGACATTCCTGCGCAGGTGATAATGCTCCATCACGCGGGCTCGCCCGCTCCTGGACAGATGCTCGCGCAGAGTGGCGTCGCGCATCAGCCGCACCAGCGCGTCCGCCAGATCGATCACATCGGAGGGTGTCACCAGTAGTCCATCGATTCCGTCACGAATCAGTTCGGGAATCCCGGTGATACGAGTGGTGACGCAGGGAATCCCCATCGCCATGGCCTCCATCAGAACCACGGGGATGCCTTCGGCGAAACTGGGAATGCAGAAGATATCCGCTTTCGCATACAGGTCCCGAATACGATCCTGATTGACGGCGCCCTCGAAGACCACGGACTCTGCATTTCCGAGGCGGGCCGCCAGTTCTCGCAGCGAACTTTCATCCGGTCCTCTGCCGACCAGGCGAAGCCGCACCTGCCATCCCTGTCTGAGCAGATGGTCTGCCGCTTCGATCAAAATATGCTGTCCCTTGGCGGGAATCAGGCGTCCCACGCACAGGATTTCGAAGGTATTCGGTCGGACCCGAATGGGACTCGGGGAGAACAGGGCAGGATCGACACCGAGGCGCGATACGAACAGCTTTTTCCAGTGGGGGTGAGGAGAACACTTCATCAGCTGACTGCGTGCAAATGAGCTGATGCAGCAAACGAAGTCAGCCGCGGCGATCTTCTCCTCCAGGTAGTGACCCTGGGCATCGTAGAACTCATCCGGGCCATGGATCGTGATCGAGAGCCCGAAACCGAAGGTGTGGCGCACATAAAGACCCACAGTGGCGGCCTGGGATCCAAGGTGCACATGCAGGTGATGATGATGGCTGTCCTTCATCCACCTTCCCACCATGAGCGCTTCGGTGAAGTAACCCAGGCTGAAGGCGAGCCTCTTCAGATCCAGCCCGCTCAGCTGAAACGCCAGACGCAGCCCGATGAGATAGCCCGTGAAATTCGTGAGCAGCGTCTGGAAATGGGCTCCGACCGCGCCCCGCAGTCCCCGTTGTTTCAGGTAGTACGTCCGGCGAGCCTCAGCGGACTCCTGCGCCGTGAGGTGCTCAGGCGCCCGATCCGGAGAGTTGATGGAAGCGACATCGATCCGAAAGCCCAGTTCGCGCAACTGAACCACTTCGCGCAGAACGAAGATCATAGACAGCATCGGATACTGGCTCACCAGATAGGCGAGCGACCGTGCCGGGATCGAAACCGGCGTCTGGAGTGTGACAGAGGAAGAATTTGCTGTCATGTCCATTCGGAGAGAGGGCTGTTTATTCCCGCGCTCAGGGTATCGATCAGGATGCTGCGGGAGTATTCGATGCCTGCAGCTCCGCATATTCCTGCGGATAGATCAGGCCCCACTGCGAGCGCAAATCATCCATGGTTCTCATGACTCCGAGAGAATCGTTCAGGGTCATCGCGGGGCTCTCGGTGATTCCGCTCTCGATACAGCGGTTGACCTCCTGAATTTCGAACTGATAGCCATTTCCGGCAAAGGGGAAGCGGCGAACGCGTCCCGAGCGCAGAGAATCGAGCAACGGACGGAAACGGCGGCGCAGGGATTGTGCCGCGGGATGACGCCGAAGTCTTTCCGCGATCGCACGAGCGCCCGAAGGGGCGCTGCTCGCATCACGCCCGGGCTCCAGCGCGGCAAAGAACTCGACGCCGAGGCGATCGGAGCAGAAGAAAGGCGCGAAAAGGCGGATCGAACCATTCTCTCCGGAAATGGTCAGCTCGTTGGTTCCGCGCACCACCAGACTGGACGAGAAAACCGCCACGGCACCGGAGGAAAACGAAAGTTGGCCGGATGACACCTCATCCACGCCAGACGGACCGAAAATTGCCGCTCCCTGGATTGATTCCGGACGGCCGAGCAGATCCTGCGCCAGAGAGATGAGATAGACGCCTCGATCCAGCAACGCTCCGCCGCCTTTGCTGACGTCGAACAGCCGGTTCGCGGCCGACCTCGGGGTGGGATAGGCAAAGTTGCCCTGAATCAGACGGACTGGACCGATGCTGCCCTCCTGAACGAGACGCCTGGCCTCCTGCACCGCGGGGATGAATCGAGTCCACATGGCCTCCATGCAGAAGACTTCACGCAGCCGGGCGAGGTCGGCGATCATCTGCGCTTGGCTCAGATTCAGGGCCAGTGGTTTTTCGCACAACACCGCCTTTCCTTCATAAAGGCATGCAAGACAATCCTTGAAGTGACGATGGTTCGGCGTCGCGATGTAGACTACGTCGACCTCAGGGTCGGCCAAAAGAGAGGGCAGGCCCTCATAGGTCTTGTTAGCTCCGTAACGGGACCCAAACTCCTTCGCGCGGACCGCCGTCCGGGAAGCCACGGCATGCAGCACGGCTCCATCGACGAGACGAAGATCGTCCGCCATCCGGTGCGCGACGGCACCGGTCCCCCAGATTCCCCACCGGATCGTCGTGTTCATGTTTCGTGCTTCCTTTCGAAAAGGTATGAAATGCCTATTCTGACCAGGGCATCGGCTGGATCGCATCGAAGGTCGTGCGCATGCGATAGGTTGCACCCTGTTCGCAGGCCCAGTGGATGGCCAGCGCCATCTCGTTCACATGAAGGGAAAAACGTGCGGAGAGCCGACAGGGGCGATTTCTGCGTACGGCATCCGCCAGCTCAGCCGGGCCACGCGCGAAATCCATGGATTGCGCTCCCTTCGTCTTCGCCTTTCCGTAAGGAGTCCGAGGCAGGCGATACTTTTTTCGGAGGGGGTTGAGAAATGTCCTGCGGCGTAGGGTGATCATCCGCCGGCTGTATACGGGTGAGCGATAGTCCCAGGAATCTTCGGTACACAGAATTCCCTCGTCGCAGACGATTCTGATCGAATGATCGTGCGGCGCGAGTATGCCGCAGGTGAGGCGGGCCACCACGCCGGAATGGAACTGGATGCAGGCGACCGAAAAATCAGGTGCGTTCGTATTGAGGGTTTCGTCAGGCAGCTTGTCCGGTGCCTGGACCGACGTGAACGAGGTAATGGTCTTCGCAGGACCGAACCATGCCGCCAGCCAGCTGAGACAGTAGCCCGCGTGCTCGAGGGTGCAACCGATTTCGAACTCGTCCTTATAGGGCCATGGAGTGCCGGAAACAGACGTCCATTTGCGATAAGGCATGCGAAAGACCATCCCGTCATCCATCTCCGCGTACACCACGCGGACCTGCCCCAGCGTCTTTTCTCGCAGCAGTTTCCAGATTGTCTGCGCAGTCTCACTGAGCAGGCTGCATGGCGCTGAGGAGATCAGCAGTTGCCGGGCTTCGGCAAGGGCCACCAGTTCCTCGGCGTGCTCAAAACGCATGCCCAGCGGTTTTTCGGAGTAAACATGTTTGTCCATCGAGAGGGCAGCCTTCGAGACCTGATAGTGGCTGCGCGGATTCGTCAGATTCAGCACCATATCGACCCGGCTGTCCCTGAGAAGGTCGGTCAGTCTTGTGTAATGCTGCACACCGGCTGCATTGGCCAGGCGCCGGGCACGATCCGAATCCTGGTCCGTCACCCCGAGAAGCGTTAGTTCAGGATGGAGTGCAAGGGTGGCCAGATAATAGTCGGCGACAAAGCCACAGCCTACGATCGCGAGGTTCATTGCAAACAGCTCCTGATTGCCGCATCAGGACCGGCGGGGCCATTCCTGGTCCGAACGACGTCATCTGCGATGGTCCGCGTACGCTCTGCGATGACGGGCCTGAGGCAGATCTCTGAGCACTTCATCTCAGAACGAGGGTGCGCAGCGCGAAGCCGATGCCAAGGAACGACACAAACACGGCGGTGGCCTGCAAATCCTGTCTCCAGGTTGAAATTCCCTCGCGACTGGCTCCCGCGACCAGAACGACATAGAAGGGCAGGTCTCCGGCGGCTACGGCGACCACAGCGCCGAAAAGTCCGAAGAAATGAAATCCCAAAGGAATGGCCGTGAGGACGGTGGCACAGTAGAACGCATTGCCGATCGCCTGGTAAACGGACTTGCCCAGCGTCAGCAGCGCAGGCATGGTTGTTGCCCACAGCAGCGTGTGCCATAAACCCAGAGCGAGGATCGGAACCATCCATCCCGCCTGGCGATAACGCGAGTCGTACACGCGTGTGACCAGGAAGCCTCCCAAATAGATCATCAGACACAGCATCCCGGCCCCGGCCAGCAAAGCACGCAGACGATAGCGAAGGAATACCTCCCGGAATTCTGCAATCGGGAGATGAGCCATTTTTGCGATGAACGGGTAGCCGACTTTCTGTGCGAAGGCATTGATAATCGCGCGCGGGATATCGGAAACCGTATAGGCGATGCTGTAGACGCCCAGCAGGGTGAAACTGATCAGCTTGCCCAGAATGAGCCGGTCCGCCTGGGAGGCGAAGAAATAGAGGGCGGTCGAGAGCAGAATCCACTTTACGAAGTGAACGATTCCCCGGATGCTCTGGCGATCCCAGCCGAAACGATTCCGGATTCCATGACTTAGCCGCCGATAGAAGCTCAACCCAAGGCGACAGGTCGTGGTCGCGATGGTTCCGATCACGAGCGCCCAGACAGAAGGATGGAGGACGGCACATCCGATCGTGACCAGTAAACCGACGATCTGAGCGGAGAAGTCGATGAAGAACAACTTGCGAACTTCCATGTGCCGCGACATGGAGAGCAGGTTGGTACTGTAGAACGAAGCAAGCAGGACGCTCAGGCTGGTGGCGGGCAACAGCAGTTCCAGCCGCGAGTCGTGGTACAGCCGGGACATCGGCCAGGAGAGGACGAGAATGACGAGGAAGATACCGAGCCCGCGAAGCACCTGCAGCGTCCAGACGGTATTCAGAAAGGCCGGGTCGTCTCCGCGCGGATCTCGAATCACACTGGGAGCCAGACCGATATCGGACATCAGGGTGACGCCGACGATCAGAGTCGTGACCAGCGCCATGAGACCGAAGGACTCCGGCATGAGGAGCCGGGTGAGAACAAGACTGCTGATGACCCGTACCACCATCGAGCATCCGTAATCCAGAACCGTCCAAACAGTGGCGTGGAGGGCAGCCGATTCGAGCGTCTTCGTGCCGGCAGCACTCGTGCTGATGGGTTTCTGGGGCTCGGCGACGGAAATCTCGATCGCGGCAGGTACCGGTTGGATCGACAAAAAGCTCTCGCATTCTGGGTGGATCGCAGTTCGATACTCGGGTTGTTCACGCAAACACCGGGACGGCTGACGCTGCGGGCGTTTTCGCCGCCGGCATCGCGAAGGTCTCAGGCTGCAGAGCGTCGCAAGCGGACAGATTCCTCATATTTGCGGATATCCCGCTTCATCGCGCGGTCGGCCCGTTCCTGGCTGACCATGTTCAGAACTACGGCGACACCGGCAACTTCCAGCCGCTCGAGAAGGCGCGCGGCACGATCGAGTTCCTGTCTGGTTGTCGCGCTGCTCTTCACCACCAGCACAGTCGCATCAACGCTCCTCGCCAGGTATTCGGTATAGGCGGAAATCGGCAGCGGCACGGAGTCAATGAGGACCACGTCCCACGAATCCGTATGATGCTCGGGGGTCCTGACCGTTTCCAGGCTCGGCGATTCCGATTCTGTCTGATTATCGGGGGCGCGACGCGTTCGGTAAGCACTGAAGGGGCTGCTCTGAACGCCCGCTCCACCATTCTGTCCGCTCAGAACCAGTTCGGAGGGCAAGAGGGTATTTCTGCGCAGCGCATCGGTCTCACCGCATTCCGATTCGATGATGGTTCGGGTTCTCAGGTTCAGCTTTCGCATCTTTTCGCTCAGCCGGGTGACGAGCGTGCTCGTTCCGCTGCCATGCGACATGGAGGTGAACAGGAAAGTGCGCGCACCGAAATGGCGCACCGCATGATCGATCGCTGCGGCCAGGCGAAAGAGGTATTCCTCAACCAGTTCGCTCGAGAAGTCATAGTCGTCGAGCAGGACGGCCAGGGGATGGAAACCGACGACCCTCTCGACGTCGTGCGAAGTGTGAATTCTGTTGTCCAACCGGTCCAGCCCAACAGGAACGGCGATGGCGCAGGTGAGACTTGTGAGAAGCAGAGCGAGCAGCAGAAAGGGAAGCTTACTGGTCTCGGGGCCTAGCGGAATCTGCGCCGGAGTCGACACGTGAATGGATCCGGGCGACGCACTTTCAAGCTCGAGATCGCGGATGCGGTCGTCAATGGCGTCGTAGGCCTTTTGCAGGCTG
>Ga0335073_10006597_pt1 | contig 16311 bp, 11 predicted proteins | sample Lox_Sample_22_FD_207093 | JGI IMG/M metagenome (GOLD analysis project Ga0335073, IMG submission 207093) | Soil microbial communities from Loxahatchee National Wildlife Refuge, Florida, United States - Lox_Sample_2.2 | ecosystem: Environmental > Terrestrial > Soil > Wetlands | place: USA... | reverse complement strand
GAACGCCAAAAAAACGGCGCGGGTTCGACCCGCGCCGTTTGGCGAAAAACGGTATTTACCGCTCAGCCGAAGCGGGGCGGACGCGGCGGTCCGGACCTGCCCGCGCCGGGCCCGCCAGTGGTGGGCTTCGGTTTCATCGGCAACAGGCCCTCGCGCTGCAACCTCTTGCGCGCGAGCTTGCGGGCGCGGCGGATCGCTTCGGCCTTCTCCCGCGCCTTTCTTTCCGAGGGTTTTTCGTAATGACCGCGAAGTTTCATCTCGCGGAAAATGCCTTCGCGCTGCATCTTTTTCTTCAGCGCCTTGAGAGCCTGGTCGACGTTATTGTCGCGAACGAGAACCTGCACGCATCCTCCTTTTGAGTGCGCTCAGCCGAGTGCGCTCGGTCAATGGAAGAGTGGCGCACGCGTTCCGCCTGCGCCACTTTGGCGCGGTCTGTAGCAGAATGGCGCTGCAAAGTCTACCAGCCGATCCGGCTCGCCGTCGCGCCGTCCCGCGACCTCTACGCGGTAAACACCCTGGTGACGTGGCCCATCTTGCGGCCGGGACGAACCGCGGCTTTGCCGTAGAGATGTACGGCAGCGCCGGGGACGGTGAGCCAGGCGCCGTAATCCTCGACCTCGCTGCCGATCAGGTTGATCATCTCAATGCGGCCGCGACGCACGGGCTTTGCAAGCGGCCAACCGGCCACCGCCCGCACGTGCTGCTCGAATTGCGACACCGAGGCGCCGTCGATGGTCCAGTGGCCGGAATTGTGCACTCGCGGTGCGATCTCGTTGACCCATAGCCCGCCGTCGCGCTTAACGAATATTTCCACCGCCAGAATGCCGATATAATCGAATTTTTGCGCGATCGTTTCAGCGATCCGCCGCGCCTCTTGCGCGGCGGAGGCGGAAAGGGCCGCTGGCACGCGTGAGATTTTCAGAATGTGGTCGCGGTGCTCATTCTCGGTCACGTCGAAGCATTCGACGATGCCGTCGGCCGCCCGCGCGGCGATGACGGAAACTTCGCAGGCAAACGGCACGAAGGCTTCCAGGATGCAAGGCTGGCCGCCGATCTCGCGCCAGGCGGCTTCGGGGACGGTGCCGTCGGTGATGGCCGCTTGTCCCTTGCCGTCGTAACCGAAGCGGCGCGTCTTGAGTACGGCAGGCCGGCCGATCCGATCGAGTGCGGCAGCCAAGTCGGCCGCTGCCGCGACCGCGGCATAAGGTGCGGTGCCGATGCCGAGCCCGGCAACGAAATCTTTTTCCGTCAGACGGTCTTGGGTTGTGGCCAGGACTTTCGGATCGGGCAGCACGGCTACGCGCGAGGCAAGAAACATCGCGGTCTCCGCCGGCACATTCTCGAACTCGTAAGTGACGACGTCGACATCCGATGCGAAGCGCTCAAGCGCCTGAGTGTCGGCGTAGTCGGCGCAAGTGCCGCGGTGTACGACGTCGAAAGCAGGTGAATCCGGGTCGGGGGCGAAGATGTGGCACTTAAAACCGAGCCGCGCCGCCGCCAGCGCCAGCATACGGCCGAGTTGGCCGCTGCCGAGGATGCCGATCGTGGCTCCGGGCTGCAGGACGGGCGCGGTGACGCTCACGCGCCGGAGTCCCTGGTGGCTTCTTTGGGCTCCTCGGCGACCGCCGCAGTCTGGCGCTGTCGCCAGGCTTCGAGGCGGCTGCAGAGTGCCGGATCGCTCAGCGCCAAAATCCCGGCAGCGAGCAGCGCGGCGTTGACGGCGCCAGCCTGCCCGATTGCTAAAGTGCCGACCGGCACGCCCGGCGGCATCTGCACGATGGAATAAAGGGAATCTTGGCCGGACAACGCCTTCGACTCGATCGGCACGCCGAGCACCGGCAAGCTCGTGAGCGCGGCGGTCATGCCGGGCAGATGCGCGGCGCCGCCGGCGCCGGCAATGATCACGTTAAAGCCTCGGGCTTTCGCCCCCTTGGCGAAGGCGTAGAGGCGCTCCGGCGTCCGGTGGGCGGAGACGATGCGCGCGTCATAGGCGACGCCGAGGGCGTCGAGCGTCTCGGCGGCATGCTTCATGGTTTGCCAGTCGGACTGGCTGCCCATGATAATGGCTACGGCTTTCGCTTCCGGCGGCGCCAAGAAAGAACCTCGAGAAAAGTCCTGCGCGAAGGAAGCGCCGCATTATAGGCGTACGCTGCGCAGTGGCAAGGTGAGGTCGGCGCAGCGATGGCGTCGCGTGATTAGCCGGCTCCGGCTCGCTCGACAGCTTCCGCGCGCCGGCACGCTTGCCATAGGCGTGCGGCGGTGACCGGCATATCGAGATGGGCGCCGGCGCCGCCGGGAATGGCGTCGGCGACGGCGTTCATCACGGCGGCGATCGAGGCCGTGGTGCCGGCTTCGCCGACGCCTTTCACTCCGAGCGGATTGGTGGTCGCGCGTACATTGTGCAGGGCGTCGCGGATGTCGTGCGGCATGTCGGCTGCTCGCGGCATGGCGTAATCCTGGAACGAGCCGGTGACGAGCTGCCCGTTGCCTTCGTCGTAAAATATCTGCTCCATCAGCGCTTGGCCGAGCCCCTGCGCCAACGAGCCGTGTAATTGGCCCTCGACAATCATGGGGTCGAGCGTGTTGCCGCAATCGTCGACCGCGGTATAGGCGACGATGTCCATCTGCCCGGTCTCCGGATCGATCTCGACCTCGGCGACATGTACGCCGTTGGGGAAGGTCAGCGGCGTTTCGGTCGTGACCTTGGTATCGAGGTCTTCGGCAATGCTGTTGTGCTTTTTCAGCTCGGCCGCGCGTGCGGCCACTTCGAACAGCGCGACGCGTCGATCGGTGCCGACCACGGCGAAGTTACCCGCGTGGTAACCGATGTCGCTTTCCGCGGCTTCCAGCAGCACCGCCGCGATGCGTTTGCCTTTTTCCAGCATCACCTCGATGCATTTGACGATGGAAGCGCCCGCGGTCATGGCCGAACGTGAGCCGACTGAAGCGTACCCGGCGATCTCGAGGGCGGAATCGCCGTGTTTGTGGATAACTTTTTCACGGGCAATGCCGAGCCGTTCGGCCACCAGCCGGGGGAACACCGAGGCGTGGCCCTGGCCGGTCGATTGCACGTTGAGATTGACCACGAGCGTGCCGTCGCCGGGAAACGACAAGAGTGCGCCTTCCATCGGCGAGCCGCCGGCATGTTCCAGCATGCAGGAAATGCCGATGCCGCGATATTTGCCGCGTCGCTTGGCGTCGCGGCGCCGTGCTTTGATGCCGTCGTAATCGGCGAGCGCCAGCGCTTTATCGAGAATCGGGGCAAACTCGCCGCTGTCGTAAGTGGTGCCGACTGCGGTCTTGTACGGCATCGCGGAAGCGGGAATGAGATTGCGCCGCCGCAACTCTGCCGGATCGATGCCGGTCAGGCGCGCCGCTTCCTCGACCACGCGTTCGAGCGCGTAGTTCGCCTCCGGCCGGCCGGCGCCGCGATAGGGCGCGGTGGCGATCGTATTGGTGAATGCGCAGCGCGCGCTGATGTCGATGTGCTTGATGTCGTACATCGCCGGCAGGCAGCGGGCGAAGTTCGCGGTTGGGATGTTGGCGCCGACCGCGCCGACATAGGCGCCGAGATTGCCGGTGTTGCGAATGCGGAGCGCCAAGAACCGGCCCCGCTCGTCGAGCGCCAGCTCGGCTTCCGAGTAGATGTCGCGCGCCTGATTGTCGCTGAGGAAAGCTTCCGAGCGGCCCGACATCCAGTGAATCGGCCGGCCGAACTTTTTGGCGCCGACCATCTGCGCGATGTATTCGGGGTAGGGACCGGTCTTGAGCCCGAAGGCGCCGCCGACGTCGTCGGTCAGGACGCGCAGGCGCTCCTTCGATAATTGCATGATCGCGGCCACTGGATCGCGCATCGCCGTCGTACCCTGCGAGCAGACGCGCAGCGTGTAGCGGTCGCCGGCGGCATCATAGCTAGCCGTCGCGCCGCGCGGCTCCATCGAAGCCACGACCATGCGCTGGTTCATCACCGCAATGCGCGCGACGAATTTGGCGTCGGCAAAAATGGTGTCGACGTGCCGGGCATTGGCATGCGGGTCGGCGGCCGGTCCCGGCCAATCGAGCGCGAGGTTGCCCGGCGCTTGCGGCCATAACTGCGGCGCGCCGGGGGCTAGCGCCGCGCGCGCGTCGGTCACCGGCCTAAGCGGCTCGTATTCGATGGCGACGCGTTCGGCGGCGTCCTGTGCTGCGGCTGTGCTCTCGGCGACGATCATCGCCACCGGCTCGCCGATGTGCATCACCCGCTCGACGGCGAGCGCCGGGCGATACGGCAGGATCAATGCCTTGCCGCCGCGCCCGTTGATCGGCGGATGGCGGCCGAGGCTGCCGGTTCCCTCCATATCCTTCGCTGTCACGACACCGACCACTGCGTTCGCGCTCGACGCCGCGGTAACGTCCATGCTCACGATGCGGGCAAAGGCGTGAGGCGAACGCACGAAATAGGCATAGGCTTGCTGCGGCAGCGGCAGATCGGCGGCGTAGCGCCCGCGTCCGCGCACGAGAACGTCGTCTTCCACACGCGGCTCGTGCGCCGCGCGGCCATCCGTTTTTGCATCCATGCTCTGTTCCGGAACGCTCTGTCGGCTATGACTTGACCTCCTTATAACTGAAACGCCCGGCCGCCAAAGGCGGTTCTTTTCCAGGTATTTTCAACCGCAATTTCACGATGCTTCGCCCCGGCACGTTCGCGCTCACCGCGCTGCTCGCCATGCTGAGCATGCTCGGTCCGTTATCGATGGACATGTATCTGCCGTCGCTGCCGGACATCGCCCACGTCCTGCAGGCACCGATCGCGCGCGTGCAGTTGACGGTGTCGAGCTATCTGATCGGTTTTGCCGTCGGACAGGTCGTCTACGGTCCGTTGTCGGATCGGCGTGGCCGCCGCCCGGTGCTGCTCGCTGCGCTCGGACTCTATCTCGCCAGCACGCTGGTTTGCGCCGCCACGCAATCGGTCGGCCCGCTGATTGCCGCGCGCTTCCTGCAGGGCGTTGCCGGATCGGGTGCAACCGTGCTGGCGCGCGCCATCGTGCGTGATCTCTACTCCGGGGTGCGCGCGGCGCGTGAGCTCTCGCTGATCGGCTCGATCAGCGCCTTCGCGCCGATCATGGCACCGATGATCGGTGGCGTCCTGCAAACTGCGTTCGGCTGGCGCGCGAGTTTTATCGCGATGAGCGCGGCCGCAGTGATCGGCGCCGTCGTCGCCGGACGGCTACTGCCGGAAACTCTGCGCCGGCGCGCCAGCGAGCCGATATCGTTATCGTATCTGCTGCGTAGCTACAGCGCGGTGCTACGCCATCGCGGCTTTCTCGCCTACCTCGGCATTCTCACCGCCAGTTATGCCGGGTTGTTTGCTTGGATCTCCGGCGCCTCGGTCGTGTTGCAAGACGTTTACGGTCTTTCGGCTCTTGCCTTCGGCATCATCTTCGCGCTCGGCTCGGGTGGATACATGGCCGGGGCGACCGCTGCCGCTCGCCTGGTGGTGCGGTTCGGCCTCGATCGCACGCTCGGGCTGGGTGCGGTCTTTCTCGCCGCCGGCGGCGTCGGCTCCGCGGTCGTCGTCGCCGCGCCGATCTCCAACGGCGCGTGGCTCGTGGCGGTGATGGCGATTTACCTCGCCGGCCTTGGGCTATCTTTGCCGCAGGCGATGGCCGGCGCGCTGACGCCGTTTCCCGACCGCGCCGGCACGGCGGCCTCACTGATGGGCGTGGTGCAGCAAACGGCCGCAGCCATCGTCGCGGCGGCGATCGGCGGCTATCTCAGCCGTTCGGCCTGGCCCGTCGCCGGCGTCGTTCTTGCCATGGGTTGTCTTTCGTTCGTGCTTTGGGCATTAACGCGCCGTCTGCGTGCACAAGAGCGCTGAAATTCCGGTCACATCAGGCGTTGCCTGAACGCCCCTGTTCGCTAGGATAACCCGGCAGACGACGTTGCTCACGACTGACCTCCGACGATGTTTTCGTTAAAGTGCCCGCATTCGCCGGCGCAGCGGTGAGGTTGAAGACAGCGCAATGACAACGGGCCCGCGGCTGACCCGTCGTTCTTTCCTGGCCGGCATAAGCGCCGTGGGCGGGGGGCTTACGCTCGCCTTAGCGATTCCTTTCGCGCCGGCGTGCGCCGCAGCGGACGGCCCGGAGGTTACCGCTTGGCTGGTGATCGGTCCGGACAATTCGGTCGTCATCCGCATCGCGCGCGCCGAGATGGGGCAGGGCGTGCAGACCGGTCTCGCCATGCTCGTCGCAGAGGAGCTCGAATGCGACTGGGCAAACGTCCGCACCGAATTCATTTCTGCGGCAGAGAATTTGCGGCGCAACCGGGTCTGGGGCGACACCACCACCGGCGCCAGCCGTTCGATCGCTTCCTCGCAGTTTTACCTGCGCCAGGCCGGCGCCATCGCGCGCGAAATGCTTATCGCCGCGGCGGCCGCGCGCTGGCAGGTTCCGGCCGCGGAATGCGTCGCGCGAATGAGTGCGATCACCCACACCGCAAGCGGCCGCAAATTGCCGTTCGGCGCCGTTGCCGAGGACGCGGCAAGGCTCGCGCCCCCGGCCAAGGTCGCGCTGAAGGACCCGCGGCAATGGACGCTCGCCGGCAAGCCGCGCCGGCGGCTCGACGTGCGCGACAAGGTGACCGCGCAACCTGTCTACGCGATCGATGTGCGGCTGCCTGGTATGCTGTACGCGGCAATCGCGCACTGCCCGGTGTTTGGTGGGTCGCCGAAGTCGATCGACGAGAACGCGATCGCGACGATGAAGGGCGTGCGCGGCGTGGTGCGCATGCCGGATGCGGTGGCGGTGGTCGCCGACTCGTGGTGGCGCGCGAAATGCGCGCTCGAAGCGCTGCCGATCGTCTGGGACGATCGCGGCAACGGTGGCGTGTCGAGCGCCAAGATTGCCGAAGCCGTGCGCGAGGCTCTCGCTGCAGAGAAGTCGCAAGTCGGCCGCAGCGACGGCAACGTAGAACACGGCTTGGCCCGCGCCGTTCGGCGCATCGAGGCCGATTACACCGTTCCGTTCCTCGCGCACGCGACCATGGAGCCGCAGAACTGTACGGCGCATGTCACACCGGGCCGCGTCGAGGTCTGGGCGCCGAGCCAAGGCGTCACCACCGCGCTGGTGACCGCAGCGACCGCCGCCGGCCTGCCAAACGACAAGGTCGTAGTCCACCCGACCATGCTCGGCGGCGGTTTCGGCCGGCGCGGCGCGATACAGGAGTATATCCGCCAAGCCGTATTGATCGCTAAGGAGGTCGGCGCGCCGGTCAAGCTGGTGTGGACGCGCGAACAGGACACCAAGCACGATTTTTATCGACCGTTCGGCATGGCACGGCTCATTGCCGGCATCGATGCCGAAGGCATGCCGATCGCCTGGAAGATCCGCCTCGCCGGGCCGTCATTCGTTGCTGCGATGGTGCCGGCCTTCGGCACGAGTTTCATCGACCGCAGTTTTCTCAGCGGTTTGGCGGAAGAAATGGCGTATGCCGTGCCGAACTACCTGGTCGATTATGTGGTCAAGCAGTCGGCGGTGCCGCTCGGCGTGTGGCGGGCGATCAACTACACGCAGAACGCCTTTTACAAGGAATGCTTCGTCGACGAGATGGCCCATGCCGCCGGCATCGACCCTTATCTCTACCGTCGTCGGCTGTTGCGAAAGAGCCCAAAAAACCTGGCCGTGCTCGACGCCGCGGCGAACAAGGCGGACTGGTTCGGCCCGCTGCCGCGCGGTGTGTTCCGCGGCATCGCCGTGAACGAAGCGTGCGGCAGTTTTTGCGCCCAAGTGGCCGAGGTCTCGGTGGAGCACGGCGATGTGCGCGTACACCGCGTCGTCTCGGCGCTCGATCCCGGTCACGTCGTCAATCCGCTGTCGATCGAAATGCAGACCCAGGGCGCCATTATCTTCGCGCTCACCGCGGTGCTCGACGGCGAGATCACCATCAAAAACGGCAGGGTCGAGCAGGGCAACTTCGACGATTACGAGATGCTGCGGATGGCGGATGCGCCCAAGGTCGAGACCGTGATCGTGCCGAGTGGTGATTTCTGGGGCGGCGTCGGCGAGCCGCCGGTGCCGCCGCTGGCGCCGGCCTTGTGCAACGCGATCTTCGCCGCCACCGGCAAGCGCGTTCGCTCGTTGCCGCTCAAGGATCAGGACTTGAACAAGGCGATCTGACGCTCATCCCCCGGATTGTCGGCTTCGAGCCGGCCGTTTCGCCATCTCGCCCGTCGCGATGCGGGGGAGTATGCTTCAACAAACTTCGGCGCGTATTTAGCGGCCTGGGTGAAGGCTTTATGAAGCGGCGCGAATTCGTCAAGTTCTTGGCAGCTTCGGCCGTTGCCGTGCCCGCTACGGCGTTGGCGCAGTCGTCGTCCAAGCATTATCGCCTCGGCAGCGTCACTGCTGCGCTGCCGCTTGCTCCGGCGAGCCCGTTCGGAAAACTCCTGATCGGAGCTTTGGCGCAGCGCGGTTACGGGCTCGGCCAAAACCTCACTTACGATGCGCGTGGCGCCATGGGCGACGTCGCCAAGCTGTCGGGCCTTTTGGCGGCGCTCAAGGATGAAAAAGTCGATGCAGTGGTAGGTGTCGGCTATCCGGTGGCGGTCGCGGCTAAGGCGTCGGGCATTCCGACCGTGATGGCCTGGGGCGTCGGCGACCCGGTCGCAACCAGATTGATCGATGGGCTGGCACGCCCGGGCGGCAATCTCACCGGCATTTCCGACGTAGCAACGACGCTGACCACCAAGCGGCTTGCCTTGCTCAAAGAGTTTTCTCCGACGCTGCGCCGCGTCGCCATGTTGTGGAATAAAGACGACCTCGGCATGACGCTGCGCTATCAGGCTTCGGCCGAAGTGGCGAAATCGATCGGCATAACCGTGCAGGCGCTGGGCGTGCGCGAGCCCGACGATTTCGACGAAGCGTTTGCGGCGATGAAGAGCGATCCTCCCGACGCTATCCTGATGGTGGCGGACTCCCTCACCGTGCTCAATCGCAAGCGCGTGTTCGATTTTGCGGCCGAGCGGCGCCTGCCGGCGATCTATGAGTACAGCTTTTTGGCGCGCGACGGCGGCTTGATGGCGTATGGGCCGGATTTGAAGGAATGTATTGAACGCGCCTCGGCAATGATCGACCGCGTTTTCAAGGGCGCTCGGCCCGCTGATCTTCCGTTCGAACAGCCGACGCATTATCCGTTCGCGCTGAATTTGAAGACCGCGAAGGCGGCGGGCTTCGCTGTGCCGACGATCACGCTTGCGCTAGCGGATGAGGTGTTCGAATGAGAGCGCCGCCGGTGCATCGCGACGGCCAGATTGCGACTCCGGCGGCCGAAACGTCGGTCATACGCAGCCGATTGTTCCGCAAATACGTTCTTCTGTTCGTCGCGGTGGTCACCCTGGCGCTGATCGCTCACGCCACATTCGACGTGTGGGTTTCCTACCATGAGGACAAGGCGTCGTTCATCCGGCTGCAACGTGAACAAGCGGAATCGGCCGCCGGCAAGATCGGCCAGTTCATCGCCGAGATCGAAAGTCAGCTCGGCTGGACGACGCAGCTACCGTGGTCTGCCGCTACGCTGGAAGAACGACGCTTCGACGCGTTGCGCCTGCTGCGGGAGGTGCCGGCGGTCACCGAGCTTTCGGAGATCGATTCGACCGGTCACGAGCAATTGCGGGTGTCGCGGCTCGCCATGGACGTGGTCGGCAGCGGCATTGACGTCTCGCAGCGGCCTGCCTTTACCGAAGCAGTGGCGCACAAAGTCTATTACGGCCCGGTTTATTTCCGGCACGAGTCCGAGCCGTATATGACGTTGTCGCTTGCCGGCACCCGGCGCGAGGCCGGCGTGAGCGTCGCCGAGGTCAATCTCAAATTCATCGAAGATGTACTTTCGAACATCAAGATCGCGCAACACGGCCGTGCCTATGTCGTCGATGCTACCGGCCGCCTCATCGCCCATCCCGACATGAGTCTGGTCTTACGCAACACCGACATGTCGCGGCTGCCCCAGGTCCGCGCGGCGCGCGCCGCCGCTGCCGGCAATGCCGGCGAACCGGTGGATGAAGCCGAAGACATCGAAGGCCACAAGGTGCTCACCGCCTATGCGGCGGTTGCACCGCTCGGCTGGTTAGTGTTCGTTGAAACACCGGTCGCAGAGGCCTACGCGCCGCTCTATGCCTCGCTCGAGCGGGCCGGGCTCGTACTCCTCGGCGCGCTCGCACTCGCCTTCGTTACCGGCATGTTCCTCGCTGGGCGCATGGTTCGGCCGATTCAGGCGCTGCGCGCTGGAGCGGCCCGCATCGGCGGCGGCGACTTGAGCCAGCGCATCACAATCAAGACCGGCGACGAGGTCGAGGCACTCGCCCACCAATTCAACGACATGGCCAGCCGCTTACAGGAATCCTACTCCGACTTGGAGCAGAAAGTCGAACTGCGGACTCACGAACTGAGCGAAGCGCTGGAGCAGCAAACGGCCACGTCGGAAGTGCTGAGCGCGATCTCCAGCTCGCGCGGCGAGCTGGCAGTAGTGTTCGAAACCATGTTGGAAAACGCGACCCGCATCTGCGGAGCGCACTTCGGCAATCTCCTGCTGTATGAGGGCGGCGCGTTTCGTATCGTCGCCATGCACGGCGCACAGTCGCAATGGTCGGAGCTGAGATCACGCGAACCGATCGTGCGTCCGACCGGCATTGATCCACTCGGCCGGCTAGCCTCGACGCATCAGTTGCAACACGTGACCGACATGCGTAACGAGCCGGCCTACATCGCCCGCAATCCAGGCGCGGTCGCCGCCGTCGAGCTTGGCGGCCTCCGCACCTTGCTCGCAGTTCCGATGCTCAAAGGCGACGAGCTTGTCGGCATGTTTGCGATTTACCGGCAGGAGGTGCGGCCCTTCACCGACAAGCAGATTGAACTGGTGAAGAGCTTCGCTGCGCAGGCTGTGATCGCCATCGAGAATGCGCGGCTGCTCAACGAATTGCGCCAGCGCACTGACGACCTCACCGAATCGCTGGAGCAGCAGACAGCAACCTCGGAAGTGTTGCGTGTCATCTCAAGTTCGCCGGGCGACTTGCAGCCGATCTTTGTGACCATGCTGGAGAACGCCGTTCGCATCTGTGATGCTACGTTCGGCGAGGTTTACCGCTGGGAAAACGACAATTTGAGTATCGCCGCCACGCATAACACGCCGCCGGCTTTCGCGGAGAACCGCAAACGGGCATCACCATACGCGCGTCCGACGTTGGAGGCGCATCCGATTTTCGGCCACGTCGTCAAATCCCGAACCCACATTCACGTCACCGATCTCGCGGCCGAACCGGCTTACATCGAAAGAAGCATTCCAGGCGTCGTTGCCGCCGTCGAAATCGGCGGCGTGCGAACCTTTCTGGCGATGCCGATGCTGCGGGAAGGTGAATTGCTCGGCGTTATGTTCCTCTGCCGCCAGCGGGTTCGCCCATTCACTGACAAGCAGATTGCACTGGTCAGTAGCTTCGCCGCACAGGCCGCCATCGCCATCGAGAATGCGCGGCTGCTCAACGAGCTGCGCGAGTCCCTTGAACGGCAGACCGCCACCTCGGAGGTGCTTGGCGTCATCAGCCGGTCGAAATTCGAACTGCAACCGATCTTGCAAGGTGTGGTGAGCACGGCAATGCGGCTTTGCCGTGCCGAACAGGCGGTGATCTTCCGGCTGCAGGACGGAGTCTATCGTTTCGCCGCCGGGCACAGCCATGCTCCAGAATACCTGGAGCTCGAAAGGCAAGCGCCTATCGTTGCCGGCCAGGGGACGGTGGTGGGCCGTGCCGTGCTGACGGGGCAAGTCGCCCGGATCGACGACGCTTGGTCCGATCCGCTTTATGAGAAGAAGGCCGACGCTAGGATTGGTGGAGTGCGCTCGATGATCGGCGTGCCACTGATGCGCCAGGGCGAGCCGATCGGCGCCATCGGCTTGGCGCGCAATCGGGTTGAGCCGTTCAGCGAACGCGAAATCGAGCTGGTATCGACTTTCGCCGATCAGGCGGTGATCGCCATTGAAAACGTGCGGTTGTTCGAGGCCGAGCAGGAACGCACCAAGGAGCTCAGGGAGTCGCTGGAGCAGCAGACTGCTACCTCCGACGTATTGCGCGTAATTTCCAGCTCTCCGGGCGATCTTGAGCCCGTATTCTCCACCATGCTGGAAAACGCGGTCCGCATCTGCGACGCGAAGTGGGGAACTATACACCGCTGGGAGGGCGACGCTTTGCACCTTATCGCTACGCATAATACGCCATCCGCATTCGAGGAGGCTCGCAAACGCATACCGGTCTACAGTCCTCATCCGCGGGCGTTTTTGGGTCAGATGGTAGTGACAAAAACGGCGGTTCACACCGCCGATTGCAGAGCGGAGCAGGGTTACACCGAACGACTCGACCCGCCATTTGTTGCGGCGGTTGAACTCGGTGGCGCGCGGACGGCTCTGGCCGTCCCGATGCTGAAGGAGAACAATCTCATTGGCTCGTTCGCCTTGGTACGCAAGGACGTGCGCCCGTTCACCGACAAGCAAATCGAGCTAGTACAGAGTTTCGCCGCCCAGGCCGTCATCGCCATCGAGAATGCCCGGCTGCTCAACGAACTGCGCGAGTCGCTGGCGCAGCAGACGGCGACGGCCGATGTGTTGAGCGTCATCTCCAGCTCTCCGGGCGAGCTGGAGCCAGTTTTCGATGCCATGCTGGAGAACGCGAGCCGGCTTTGCGAGGCTCCCTTCGGCACCATGCTGCTGCGCGACGGAGACGTCCTTCGTATCGTCGCCAGGCACGTTCCGCCCGCCTCCACCGCGATTTTCGATCGAGGCTCGGAGCTGGTCATATCCGATAATTCCACCCACCCCTTGGTCCGCGTCCTTGATTCGAAAGAGGTCATCCACATCGCCGATTTGCGGACCGATCCCTCCTATGTCGCGGGCAACTCCCGTGTCGTGGCCTTCGTTGACGTTATCGGTGCGCGCACCGGTCTCTGCGTGCCGATGCTCAAGGACAATGAGTGCATTGGAGCATTCGTCAATTGCCGGCTGGAAGTGCGGCCGTTCGCAGACAAGCAGATCGAATTGGTAAGGAATTTCGCCGCCCAGGCGGTGATCGCCATCGAAAACACACGGCTCTTGACGGAATTGCGCCAGCGCACCGACGAGCTTGCTCGCTCGGTCGAAGAGCTGCGCGCACTCGGCGAAACCTCGCAGGCGGTGAATTCGACCCTCGATCTCGAAACTGTGCTCAATACCATCGTCACCAAGGCGGTGCAGCTTTCCGGCACCGAGGCCGGTGCGATATACTCATTTGACGAGGCGGCGCGCGAGTTTCGCCTACGCGCCACCTATGGGATGGATCAGCAACTGATCAATGCGCTCAGTCAGCACCACGTCGGCCTCGGCGAACCAAATGTCGCGGAGGCGATTGCGACCGGCGGGCCGACTCAGATTGCCGACCTGCGTGAAGGTCTCGCTTCGCCGATCACCGAAATTATGTTGCGCGCTGGTTATAGGGCACGCTTGGTGGCGCCGTTGCTGCGTGGCGCCGAGATGATCGGCATGCTGGTCGTCCGCCGCCGCGCGCCGGGCGCGTTCGCGTCGAATACGGTCGACTTGATGAAGACGTTTGCGGCCCAATCGGTGCTGGCGATCCAGAACGCGCGGCTGTTCCACGAAATCGAGGACAAAGGCCGGCAGCTCGAAGTTGCGAGCAAGCACAAATCGCAGTTTCTGGCCAATATGAGCCACGAGCTGCGCACGCCGCTCAACGCCATTCTCGGCTACACCGAACTGATCCTCGACAGCATTTATGGCGAGGCGCCGGAAAAAATGCGCGAGGTGCTGGAGCGCGTGCAGGCCAACGGCAAGCATCTGCTTGGGCTGATCAACGATGTGCTCGATTTGTCGAAGATCGAAGCCGGCCAGCTAACGCTGTCGCTGTCGGATTATTCGCTCGCCGAGCTGGTGCAGGGAGTTTATGTCGCGGTCGAGCCCTTGGCGTCGCGGAAAAGTTTAGCGCTGACCACTAAAGTCGCTGAGGGTCTGCCGTTCGGCCGCGGTGACGAGCGCCGACTCGCCCAGGTGCTGCTCAATCTGGTCGGCAATGCGATCAAGTTTACCGATGCCGGCGAAGTGAGGATCGAAGCATCGTGCTCCAACGGCGCGTTCAGCGTCGCGGTGCGCGATTCAGGTCCGGGGATTGCGCCCGCAGATCAGGCGAAAATCTTCGAGGAATTTCAGCAAGTTGACGATAGCTCGACACGGCAGAAGGGAGGAACCGGCTTAGGGCTCTCCATCTCCAAGCGCATCGTCGAGATGCATGGCGGGCGCATTCTGGTCGATTCCGAACTCGGCAAGGGATCGACGTTCACGATTAAGTTGCCGGTCCGACCCGGCGGCGAGGGGAAAGCTGCATGAGCAAGCGAATACTCGTGGTGGAAGACCAGGAAGACAACCGCCGGATTCTGCGCGATCTGCTCACCAGCGTCGGGTTTCAATTGCTTGAAGCCGAGGACGGTGAACGAGGCGTTGCCGCGGCGCAGCAGCACCGGCCGGATTTGATTCTCATGGATATCCAAATGCCGATATTGGACGGCTATGAAGCGACGCGGCGCATCAAGGCTAATCCTGAGCTGCGTGCGATCCCGATCATCGTCGTAACGTCCTATGCACTGAGTGGCGACGAGGACAAAGCCCGCGCCGCCGGCTGCGACGGCTACATCACCAAGCCTTACAGTCCTCGCCAGCTGCTCGCCAAGATCAAAGAGCATTTGCACTGAGACTAATTCACCAAGGATTCAATCAATGCCGTCGTTATTGCGAGCAGCGAAGCGACGAAGTAATCCAGGCCGCTGCGCGGAAGTCTTGATTGCTTCGCTTCGTTGGCAATGACCGCCTTAACCGCAACGGACTCGCGATGCACAATCCACCGCGCATTCTCATCGTCGACGACAATGAGACCAATCGCGACATTCTCTGCACCCGGCTGCGACCGCAGGGCTACGAACTTCTGGAAGCGGCCGACGGCGAGGAGACTTTGACGGTCGTCCGCGATCATTGTCCCGATCTCATTTTGCTCGACATCATGATGCCGAAAATCGATGGCATCGAGGTTTGCCGGCGTCTCAAGGCTGATGCTGAGTTGCCGTTTATGCCGATTATTCTGGTGACGGCCAAAGCCGACTCGAAGGACGTCGTTGCCGGCCTGGAGGCCGGCGCCGACGAATACCTGACCAAGCCGGTCGATCAAGCCGCGCTGGTCGCCCGCGTCAGGTCCATGCTGCGCATCAAAGAACTGACCGATCAGGTGCGCGCGCAAGCCGCCGATCTCGCCGGCTGGAACCGGTCGCTGGAAAGCCGTGTTGCGGCGCAGCTTGCGCAAATCGAGCGCATGGATCGGTTGAAACGATTTCTATCGCCGCAAGTGGCCGAACTCATCCTGTCCTCCGGCGACGATCGCGTGCTTGACAGTCACCGCCGCCAAGTCACCGTCGTGTTTTGCGATCTGCGCGGATTTACCGCCTTCGCCGAAACCTCCGAGCCGGAGGAGGTCATGGGCATCTTGCGCGAGTACCACGCCGGCGTTGGCGTCATCATTCATAAATTCCAGGGCACGATTGAGCGCTTCGCCGGTGACGGCCTGATGGTGATGCTCAACGACCCAGTGCCGTGCGACGATCCGTGCGGGCAAGCGGTGCGAATGGCGGCGGAAATGCGCGCGGCGGTCGGCGAATTGACCGCCACATGGCGCAAGCACGGCTTCAACCTCGGCTTTGGGGTCGGCATCGCCCACGGCTACGCTACGCTCGGCCGCATCGGGTTTGAAGGCCGGTTCGACTACGCCGCCATCGGCACGGTGACTAACCTTGCCGCACGCTTGTGCGCGGAGGCAAAGGACGGTCAGATCCTGGTCGACGGCAAAGTGCACGCCGCCGTTGAGGCGATCGCCGAACTGGAGGTGCTCGATGAACTGACGCTCAAAGGATTTCACCGGCCGGTCATAGCGTCAAATGTCCGGGCGGTTTCCGGCTGACCGATCGGCCGGCTAATTGATCGGCCGGAAGCTTGCAGGCAACGCCATGGGTGCGACAGACAACAAGCGACTGTTACAGACAATTTTCGCCGCGTTGGCCGCCGGCGATGGCAAGCCTTTTCTAGACAGCATGGCCGACGATTTCTGCTGAACCATCACCGGCACCACCGCATGGTCGAAAACTTATTGCGGCAAAGCAGGTGGTCCGCGCCGAGCTTTTACGGCCGCTGTTCGCCCAGTTAACCGATCAATACACCAACAATTTGCTCCGTATCATTGCCGAGGATGACCTTATCGTCATCGAA
>Ga0335073_10006596_pt1 | contig 16311 bp, 11 predicted proteins | sample Lox_Sample_22_FD_207093 | JGI IMG/M metagenome (GOLD analysis project Ga0335073, IMG submission 207093) | Soil microbial communities from Loxahatchee National Wildlife Refuge, Florida, United States - Lox_Sample_2.2 | ecosystem: Environmental > Terrestrial > Soil > Wetlands | place: USA... | reverse complement strand
TCTCGAAGTCGATGCCGACTTTGACCGTTTGCCGCGGGATTCTGAGTTGGCCTTGTTTCGGGTCCTGCAAGAAAGTCTTACCAACGTGCACCGTCATTCCGGAAGCCAGAAGGCACACGTCCGGTTGTTCATGAAGGAAGGGCTGGCTACGCTGGAAATCGCAGATCAAGGGAAGGGTATCCCGCCACAACTTCTGGAACAGTCGGGCCAGGACTGGATGGGTGCGCACGGCGTCGGGCTGCGGGGTATGAGCGAGCGAATCCGCCAACTGGGCGGAAGGCTGGCCTTAGTTTCTAACGAGAATGGAACCAAAGTGAGTGCCACGGTTCCGGCTGCGGAAGCCTCATCCGCGCAGCTATAAGTTTAGGGAAAATTTGCCCTTAATCGAATCAGCTCCGTCCAGAATCACTGCGAAGATTCTCATCGTGGATGACCACGAGATCGTGCGTGAAGGCCTCCGCACACTTATCTCCCGATCACAGCCGGCGTGGGAAATCTGCGGCGAAGCGAGCGATGGGGAAGAGGCCATCGAGGCCGTCAAGGCGCTGAAGCCTGACCTGGTAATCCTGGACGTCACCATGCCCAAGATGAACGGGCTCGAAGCTGCCGCGCGACTTTCAAAAATGGGCCTGGGATGCCGCCTCTTGATCTTCACCATGCACGATTCCAAGCGGCTTCAGGCCGAAGTTCGTCGCGCGGGGGCGCAAGGACTGGTCCTGAAGTCTCAAATCACACGGGATCTCATTCGAGCCATGGAACTCCTGCTTTCCGGCGACACTTTTTTCGATTCTGAGGCCGGTTAACTGCGTGCAACTCGCTACCGATTAACGCGCAGCAGCAGCAGAGTACCGCTCTCCAGCTTCACGTTGCTCTTCTCCGAACTCACCAAGGACCCTTGGCCGGCCGCTGGTGCCGTCGATAAGCTTAAATTCGAGATGCCGACCACGCCTTGGGTGTTTGCAGTGATCTGCGGACGCGCGTTGGCCCCGGTTTTATTCGGCGCGTCGGAGCCCGCACTGGATGGAACCGTTTCTTGCGCCGGTGTACTTCCCCCCATAGGCCGGCCATTCGCGTTCGCTTGAGACACCTCGCCCGGGCTCGGCATTTCTACCGGCTGCCCCTCGCTCTGGGCGTTCGAGTTGTCTGGACTCGAAGATGGTGCCGCGATGATGGCCTGGATTGACATGGGCAAAGTCACGTCCGCACCACTTTTCATGACCGCATGATCAAAAGCAATGGCGAGCTGAGACTCTTTCTGCTCCTTGGTGTGGGCTTGAGCTTCCGTTATGTGCCCTAGAATCTTCGTATCTTTGGGTACTACGAGCTGCCCGTTGGTCGCTTTCAAGTCTTCCGTAACCTTGGCCTCGACTGGGTCACCGGCCTTTGCCTTCTTGGCGTCGACGGTTTTTGTCAACTGGGCGGGAATCACACTGCCGGCCGCGATGCGCAGCCTGTCACTCGCCTGGACAGAGTTTCCTTGGGCCGGCTGCGTCGGTTGGCTTTGTGAGGCTGCGCCTCCGTTTTGCGCGGGTGCTGTGCTTTGCGCCCAAGAGGCGACAGAAAACACCAACCCTGCCAGAACTCCCCTCAGGACTGTTTTAATGGTCATGGTTATCTCCTTCCTGATTGTTACTTCATTTAGATGTGGCGTGTGTCTGCCGGGGTGGGCCAAGGATCTTCCTTTGAGCGGGCCGAGGTCTTCTGTGCCCAGAATTCTGGCTGCTGAGTAGTTTTTTCCCGCAGACTCGAAATTTTGTTCTACCACGCCGGCCAACCGACCTTAGGGAGTCCACTGGATTCTCAAAACCGGCCGGTGCTCCTATACTCCGGGCTTGTTCGTGGAGAAACGTCAGGTCTCATTTCGGAGGGTCAAGGCCATGAAAATCCAGGGGTTCATTTTCCCCATCTTGTTAGCGGCGCCGTTCGTAATCGCACAGGAGAATTCGACGGCGCAGCCTCAAAGCAGCCCCCAATTGCAGGCGGCGCTCTCTAGTGCTGAACAGGCAACAGGTTATTCCGGTGCTGCTGGGGCGGCGACCGGACCAAACTCGGGACAAACGGGGAGCCGCCCGGCGCAGAATTCGCCCAACCGGCAAAGTCCACCGCCGAATTCCGGCCAGAATGGAACGCCCGGCAGCGCAACGCCAACTCCAGGCACCGCGTCTCCAACGCCCGGCACAGCATCTCCGACGCCCGGAACTGCAGCGCCTACACCGGGAACAGCTACACCCGCACCTGGAACGGCAGCCCCTGCACCGGGTGGTACGCCCGCTCCCACGACACCGCCTCCGCCGCAGCGAAATCCGAAAGGGCCTGCGCCCGGCACGACAAGTCCACCAAACACGACGTCCCCAAGCTCACCGCCTCCCGCAGACAACAGCAATCCGCCACAAGCGCAGTAGAATCTCAGCCATGGAAGACTGCCTGACCGGCGGTCTTCATTTTTTGTGATTGCGGACGCGGGGCTTCGGTTAACGGAACTGGTACCCGGACTTGAGTTCGCAGCGGTAAGTTTTGGACTGGTCCTTATCTACCCCGATATGGCAATCCGCCCATCGCAAGAAAAGGTCCGGACCCAAGGGAAAAACAATAGGCTCTCCACCCACTTCGGCCTCAACACTGGGACCTTCCGCCGAAGCGGGAAGGGTGAAATTCAGCGTGCGCCCAAAGATTACCGGATAGAACTCGCGCACCGCATCACTGATCATGGGATGAACCACTTCCGCCTCCACCAGAAAGATCGTCGTGTCCGACCAATCGCGGACCGAGACTTCAAGATGGCGGCCATCCTGGGAGAGATCTTCCAACTCGATCTTGGTAAATGGGCAGGGTCCGGCGATGCAGGAGACTCTTACGTCGTGGAACTTGTTTCCCTCGCCCGCGTCCAGCAGGGTGGAACCAATGGCCGCTCGCCACTTGCCATCGGGGGAACATGGTGGCTGTTTGGCGCACTTCACGTTCCCGGTATTCACGACCTGGAATGTTTTCACTGTACTCCCCACGTTGGCTTCAGTTGTGGCTTTGACTGAATACCGTATCCGAGAGTTCGAAACCACCACCTCGGGATGATGGCCTGTCGTGTTGGTTTCACGCTGAATCGGCGCCAGGCGGGCTATGTAAAGCTTGTCACTCACAAAATCGTGGAGATCGAGCGGCTGATAATCCTTATGCCGGAATTGCAGCAGGACGGGCTGGCGCCGTCTGAGGCCCTTGGGCAAGGTGAGGCTGAACAGACCCGAGGATGCCGAATAAGCTTCTCCTTTTCCCAGGGCGTTGATGGCGGTGATTTTGACATCTGCAATCGGAGATTGTTTGTTGGGATCGCTGTCCTCCTGCAGGACCGCGCCCCTGAGAGTGATGGGTTGGCGCGAGTGCCGGAGCACCGCGGTGAGGGCGATTCCGGCTCCCAGAGCCGCGATCAGCACGATAGCGATTTTTTTTCCCTTGCTCACGAGTTCAGGCTAAGCCCCTATTCTCACCCTGTATGAACATTCTATGACGCGCGGCGCTGGTCGCAGGTTTACCGTCAGGCGGTGACCTTCGCAGTTCACACTTGGATGCAAACCATCTAGAATCAGATTAATGCAGAAACCGGACCGCCGCAGCCTTTTCCCTCATCTGCTTTCGCGGCGGAATCTCCTTCTACAGCTGGCGGGTATGGGCCTGTGGGGGATATTCCGTCCGGGCATGTTTTCTTTCTCGGCAGCCGCGCAGGAACAGCGCACTCAGCCGCAGCCGGCGCCGCCTCCCAGTTCTCTTTCTCCGGAGGATGATCAGTTTCTGGAAGAGTTGGAAAAACTCACCTTCCAATACTTCTGGGAACAGGCCAGCCCGCAAACCGGATTAGTCAGGGACCGCGGCAGTGTGCAGGGGAATGACAACAGCGTGGTCGCCAGTATTGCTGCCACCGGCTTTGGATTGACCGCCCTGTGCATCGGGCAGAAACGGGGTTTCGTTTCACTGAACGATGCGCGCGAGCGGGCGCTCGTGGCCCTTCGTTTCCTCTGGAAAAAAATGCCGACGCACCGCGGATTTTTCTACCACTTCGCCGATCTCAATACCGGCGAACGAGTATGGGATTCCGAGATTTCGTCCGTCGATACTGCCATTCTGCTGTGCGGGATTCTCACCTGCAGGCGGCACTTCGAAGGGCACTCCGAGGTCAGTCTGCTCGCCTACGAAATCTTCAACCGGGTCGATTGGACCTGGCTTTCCGAGGATACATCTCTCTTGCCGCACGGATGGACGCCCGAAGTCGGCTTTCTGCCCTATCGCTGGGATTACTACAGCGAATTGATGATGATGTATCTCCTAGGGCTGGGGTCGCTCACCCACCCGCTTCCGGTAGAAGCCTGGAACGCCTGGAAACGAACCACGTTTGAATATGACGGCATCCGCTACATCGGTTCGTTTGCGCCATTATTTGTGCATCAGTACTCGCAAGCCTGGTTCGATTTCCGCGACAAGCGGGACAAATACGCCGACTACTTTCAGAACTCGGTATTGGCCACCGATGCCCATCGTCATTTCTGTCTGGAACTGGCGAAACAATTCCCTGATTACGGTGACGATCTGTGGGGAATTACGGCGTCCGATTCGCAGAATGGCTATGTGATCTGGGGAGGACCGCCCGCCATGGGGCCCATTGATGGAACCGTCGTCCCCAGCGCCTCGGCCGGATCGCTGCCGTTTCTACCTCAGCCGGTCATGCGCGTACTTCGCAACATCAAGGATCACTATGGACGCGCATGGAGCAGGTACGGATTTGTGAACGCCTTCAACCCTCTCAAGAACTGGTATGACACGGACGTGGTCGGGATTGATTCGGGAATCACGCTGCTGATGGCGGAAAATGCGCGCACCGGATTTGTCTGGGAGACCTTCATGAAAAATCCGGAAGCCCAGCGCGGCATGAACCTGGCAGGCTTCAAGAAGTACCAGCCCTCCGGCACGCAAGAAACCCAGTGAGGACTATTGCAGTTCGACAAGGGCCAAGCCGTGTCCCGGCAGAGTCATTGTCAGCTCGCCATTCTGTACAGGTTGGGACTCCGCCGCCGGGAGCTCCGCCGCGCGGCGCAGCGCATCAATCTGCGCTTGCGTTGGATAGCGAGGGCTGCCCATCTTGTCGTAGGCAGAGTGAAAATCTCCATGATCCTGGTCTACGCGGGAAATTAACGCCTGCTTTGCCTTTGATCCTTTGAATTGCAAGGCAACGGTTCTTGGGATGCCGGCCTGCTCCGGCGGACTGTAATTCCACACCGCTAGCACCAGCTTTCCATCCTTGGTACGGGTGAGAAGAGCGGAATCAGACTGCAGCTGGATGCGCTCCTCTCCTAATCGGTGCAGCAGGAGGAAGGCATTGAAAGCAGGTTTGGGAATTCCATTCACCGCGACCAAACCGTAGCCTCCGTAAAACGGAGTCTTCACTACGCCCTGCTCCTCAAAAACGTCCGAAAATGTCCAGTACGACATCATGTCGACCAGCCCATCGCATTGCCGAATGGTGTCCGCCAGCCATGGCCCCATGAAGACCGAGTCGGTGATCTCAGGCTTGGTCATGTAGCTGGCGTTGAACTCGCTCCATATCAGAGGCAAGTTGGGCAGGCCTGAACTGCGGATTTGATCGTGAACCTTGCCCACTGCGCGGCATACCATCTGGTCGCGAGGAATGTTTCCTTCCACACCGAAAACGTCCTCCGATCGGTCATCGCCGTAGACATGGGTCGAAACAAAGTTGACGGGAATTTTCTTCTCGATACTGTGGGCGATGAACGCGTCCGCCCATGCGGCTTGCGCTGTCGCTGGGCCTCCTACGCGGAGCCGCGAGCTGACCTTCTTGATGGCCAGCGCGGTGTGGTCGTAAAGTTCCCAGTACGTCGACTGCTTTGGCTGCCCTCCCCAAAAATCGAGGTTTGGCTCGTTCCAGACTTCGAAATACCACTGCGCGACTTCGTCGACGCCATAGCGATCGATGAGATGCTGGGTAAAAGCCGCGATCAGGTCATCCCACCGGCCCCAGTCTTTGGGCGGAGAAACATTCGGCTTGTACCAGAAGGGTTGAAGAATGTTGCTGGCCGCCAGCTTTGGAGGCATGAAGCTGATCTCGACGAAAGGCCGCACGCCGTTGGCGAGCAAACCATCGTAAATCTGATCTACGTAGGAAAAATTGTAGAGCGCGCGACCGTCAGGGTCTTCGCCATATACGCCGACCTCGTCTTGAAAGATGCCGTGGAAACGCACATATTCGAAGTCGGTGACCTGTTTCACCCGGCGCAGATCGCTGCGATAGCTGTCACGTAAGCTGAGGATCGCCCTTCCCGATCCAAACATCTTCTCCCAGAAGTGGGGGAAGGGATGCGACGGCGCTTGTGCGTCGACCACGATCACCTCCGGTTGTGGGCGCATCTCCCCGCTGATGGGGCCTCCATTCAGCCAAAGCATCGGGAAAGTCACGACGGTGATGATACGCAGAGCCGAAGTCTTCGCCAGCCTCAATCTTGCATTTCGCCTGTCTGCTGGTTTCATGCGGCTCTGGCACGCCTATGGTTTCTGCGTAGGGGACGAAGGTGAGCCGTCGGCTTCTCCTGCAACAACAGTTCCGTGGCTTGTACTCGCGGGTGGCTGTGGAACCAGCGCTGGATAATTTCATCATGCAGGAAGTTGGCGATAGACAGCAGACTCATGCCCTGGTGATGCGCCATCCAGGAACGCACTACCTCGGAACTGTGAAACCAGGAGCGGCGCCGCGAAGGATGAAAGTCGATGGCCTCATAGAAGCCGTATATCCCCGCCCATTTCTTGTTCTGCATGGTACGTAAATTACGCAGCGCGGCTGGAGGATCGACATGCAGAGCGAGAAACGACGAATAGGGCGAGATCACCGGAGGACGCTGCTCGACTTTGCTGACCGCCAGCGCCGGCACTCCGAAAGCGTAGTACTGGTAATTACCGGCATCGTCGGTTTTGAAATGCGCCGACTCCGAGATGCCCCAGGGAATGCCCCGATCGGCTACGTAGGCCCGTTGCGATCGCACCGCCGCTGCCGCGGTTCGTTCCAGGAGCGTGTTGGGATAGGTGCGCATCCACACCATGGGCATCAGATATTCGAACATGGTTCCGGTCCAGGAGAGGAGTACGGTTCTTCCCTGATCGAGCGTGCACACCCGGCCCAGCTGGAACCAGCTCTCTTGCGGGATATCATCTTTGGCGATGGCGGCAAAGACAGCAATACGAGATTCCGTGGCCAGCAGGTCATAACACGCCGCTTGGAGTTGCTGGCTGCCGACATCGAAGCCAACCGAGAGCAGGCGCCGCCTGCGATCGAGAAGGAATCCAAAGTCCATTTCGGTCGCCAGGCGATCTGCCTCGTCAGCTACTCTCCGCAGGTCGGCGATGAGGCGCTCCGCGTTGGATCGCGCCTCGGGCAGTAAGGAGAGGAGTTGCAGATATAAAGCGCTGTTGTCCCCTTCGCCGCTCGCTTCCACGGCCGTTTGCAGGCGCGTGGATAAACCGTCGATGAACTGCGGCAGGCGTTTGAGCGACGGAGCGTCAGGCCGGCATGGCAGCTGGATGGAAGGATCGTTCGTCAGCGCGGCGAATTCCGGCAGCAGCCATGGCATGTACTGTTGCACGTCTCGCCGCACCTGCTGTATCCGCTGTTGTGCTTGCGCTGCAAACCAGCCGGCATCGGCAGCCTGCTTCGAGCTGGAAGCCCGACGCTGAATATCGTCCAGAGCCGTCTCTGATATGCCCAGGAGGTAGCGCAACCAGCTTTGATTCTTGCCCTCTTTGCGAAATTTAGAGTGCTCCCGGCGCGAAAGGGCACGGATGCTGGCCAGAAGTTGAAGATGATCCAGAAACCCGTCGGCCAACTCCGGCTGCAGAGGAGACTGATCGAGAAGGTCGAGGCATCCTCGCTGCAGGGTCCAAAGAGAAGCCAGCAGGTTGCCGCTATCGACGCTCGATACCATCGCCGGCGCCAGCGGAACCAGCGATCGGGTGTCATACCAGTTCAGCAAATGGCCGCGATAGCGCGGCAGGCGCGACACTGTGTCCAAAGTTCGCAGACTCTGTTCGACAAATTCCGGCAACGTCAGATAACCAAACTTCCAGGCGACCTGGCGCGCATTGAGCAGAAAGCCGAGATTCGTCGGAGAGATGCGCGCTGCGACCGCCGGCGGTTCTTCCTGAACGTTGTCGGGAATCAGCCAGTGATGTTCTTCGGTGCAGAACTCAGCGAAATAGCGCCAGGTGCGCAACGCCGCGACCCTCAGGAACCGTTGGTCGTCTTCCGAAGCCTGCTGCCGCGGCGCCCGCGGCGGCCGGTTAAGCCAAAGCGAGATCGGCTTGCTGAACGCCCACAGCAGAAGAATTGGCAAAGCGGCCGGAAGGGCTTTGCGGTCCAGCAGCCACACCAAGACGAACAAGCTGAGCGCCAGCAGCGGGGCGCTATCAAGATAAGTATCCAGCACGGAACGTTTGCTGCCAGCGCGTTCCGCCTGGGCGGCGGTTTCCCACTGCAAGAGCCTCTGGCGGGTAATCACCCGCCGGACCAACGTTCGCACTACGGCGTCGATGGATAACAGCGTCTGATGGGCCAGGAAAGTGAGCGTCAGAATATCGGCGATGATGGCGTCAAAAAATCCATTCAGAGATTCGACCGCAATCGCCCGTTTTCGCAGGACCGCAGCTCGCGCCAGATCGAGCACAATCTGGCAACATGCCGGTAAGAAAAGAATGCCGACGGTCGCGAGCGTCCAGTAAAGTGGCCTTCCCGGCAGCACCAGCCAGCCCAGCACCAGCAGAAGGAGCGTCGCGGGTTCTACCAGGCTGCGGCGAAGATTATCCAGAATTTTCCATTGCGAGACCACCGACAGCGGGTTGGGCACCTGTCGTCCGGACTCATCCGGTACGTAGCGGCGCAACCAACCGGCAATCTGCCAGTCGCCCCTCATCCAACGGTGTTTGCGCCGATTGTGCGCGTTGTAGTGAGACGGGTAATCCTCAATCACCTCGATATCACTCACCAGCCCGGCACGGGCGTACGCGCCTTCCACCAGATCATGGCTCAACAGGGCATTGCGGGGGAAGCGGCCGTCAAAAACGCGATGCAGTGTCTCGACCTCATATATTCCTTTACCGACAAAAATGCCTTCCCCGTAAAGATCCTGGTAGACGTCGGAGATGGCACGCGTGTAGATGTCGAATCCGGTTTGCCCGGAATAAATACTCGCCAGCCGCGAGCGGGCTGTGCTCTGCACGCTCACCCCAACCCGCGGTTGCAGAATGCCATAGCCGGCAACCACCACGCCTCTCTCGGGATCGAGGATCGCCTGATTCAGCGGATGCGCCAGCGCTCCCACCAGCCGGTGAGCTGACCGCCGGGGCAGTTCAGTGTCGGAATCAAGAGTAATTACAAAGCGGACACTGGGCAGGATTGAAAGATCGCCATTCTTGAGCGGAAAATTGTCGTCCTGGCCGCGCAGCAGGCTATTCAGTTCCATCAGCTTGCCCCGCTTGCGCTCCCAACCCATCCACAATTGTTCTCGCGGATTGTAGGTACGATGGCGATGCAGTAACAAAAAAGAGCCCATGTTCTGCCCGGCATACTTTTCATTGAGACGCCGGATCAACTGCGCGCACAGGTCAACCAGGGGGTTGTCCTCCTGCGGTGCTACCGGGGAATCGGGAAGATCGCTGAGCAATGCGAAGTGCAGGTTGGGATCGTGGTTCCCTAGAAAGCGGACTTCCAGATCCTCCACCAGTTTGTGGACCTGGCCTTCATCCAGCAGCACAGTCGGCACGGCCACTAAAGTGAGGCAGTCATCCGGTAGGCCCGTGGCAAAGTCCAGTTTAGGCAGAATTTCGGCGGGCACCAGCACCGTGGCCAGGTAATTCATGATCTGAACCGCACTCTGCGAGCTGGGCAGCAGCACGGCGAGCGTGGCCAGGAGAACCAGATCCAGCGAACTTCGCGCATCGGTCAAAAGCAGCACGACAGCCGATACAATCGCGAACGTGAGAACCGCGATCCCAGGCAGATAAACCTCATCCGGATGGGCGCGCAGGAATGCGTGCAGGCGCTGAGTGACAGGAGGATGGAAGCCGACCTTCTGCTCGAGGAGTGTCGTCCCCTCAGCCAGCAAATACGTGCCGACGTGCGCGCGGCGCCGCGCCACTCGCGGATCAGGATTGGATTGATCGTCTGCCTGGCGGGCGAGCGTGATGGCTTCGCGGGCAACCTCTATCTCGCTGCAGTCGGAGTGGCTCGCAATGTTTACCAGTTTCTTGCGGTACAATTCGCGGCTGTCGTAGTCCATCTGGGGGTAAGCGCCAGCAGGATCTTCGCGCAGGATGTGGTCAAACAGGATCAGCGGCTCGATCACATCCTTCCAGCTGGTGTGGCCAACCTCTCGAAGGCTGCTGACCAGGGTATCAATTCCGTACGATCCATTTGGAACCTCGAGCAGACGCCGTCCGCGGGCCGCGATTTGCTCGAGCAGGACCAACTGCAGGACGGGCACCAGCATCCATAGCTCTTCCATATTCAACACGGTGAACTCTTGAAACGCCTGAATATACGCGGTGAAGCTGGGCTCACGAAACTGATATCCAGCGGCCGCGAGATAGTCCTCGGCCAGCTCAGCTATTCTTGGCACAACCCTGCCTGCGGAAGAGGAAGAACGGACCTGGGGAATCTTGCGGCGCAGGTTAAAGGTTAACGTTATGTCTTGCAGACCCTCTTCCAGCAGCCGGGTATTGTCGTACAGCCAGCGAAAGTCATCGGAAACGATTTTCGGACGCGGCGATTCCAGGGCCGCCAACAGCGGCTTCAAAGTGCGAGAGAGGGCCCGGCAGCGGGCGTGAAACGGCCGGAATACCCGTTCTCCCGGAAGCCATGCCAGTTTGTGGGCCAGTTCAGCACCTCGCAAGCGCAGCGCAGAAGTATCGGGCGCCGTTGCCTTCGAAGGCTGGGGCGTGTGCCCTTCGTTTTGGGCACTGGCGAGTTCGAGGTCGGTATTCTGTGGCATCGAATGTCCTAGCGATAGCTGGAGGCCTGCATCTCGAACATTTCCGCGTAACGCCCACCCAGGCTTGCCAGTTGGTCGTGACTTCCTTCTTCCGCAATCTTGCCGTTTTCCAGCACTACGATGCGGTCTGACATGCGCACGGTAGAAAACCGGTGCGAAATTAAGAGAGAAGTTTTCCCGGCAGTCAATTCGGCGAATCGCCGGAAAACCTCGAACTCGCTGCGCGCGTCCAGCGCGGCCGTCGGTTCGTCGAGGATCAGGAGCTGCGCGTCGCGGAGATAAGCACGGGCCAGCGCAATTTTCTGCCACTCGCCGCCCGAGAGATCGACACCCTGATCAAAACGCCGGCCCAGCATCTGTTCATAGCGCTGCGGCAAATGGCCGATCAGCTTGTCCGCCATGCTCTTGCGCGCTGCGGTTTGCAGCAGGTCCAGGTTATCCATCTCCTCGACCCGGGCAACCGCGATGTTTTCCCGCGCAGTCATTTCGTAGCGCATGAAATCCTGGAAGATCACGCCGATTTCGCGATGCAAGTCCTCGAGGTCGTATTCGCGGAGATCGATACCATCCAGCAGAATCTGCCCTTCGGTGGGATCGTAAAGCCGCGTGATCAACTTTACGATGGTAGTTTTGCCCTGGCCGTTTTCTCCGATCAGGGCCACGCGCTCTCCCCGGCGCAGCTGAAAATTCAAGCCGTCAAGAATCAGGCGCGAGCTTTCCGGGTAAGAAAAGGAAACGTTTCGAAATTCAAAGCCGTACTGCATGGGCCGGGGCGCCGGCAGCGCGTTTGGTTTGGAGCGGATGGTCGGCCGCATCTCAAAGAAGGCCAGCAGGTCAGTGAGAAACAGAGCCTGATCGGCAATGCCGGCCAGGGTGGAAAACATCTGCTGGATGTTGCTGCTGGCCTGTTGAATCGCCCCCACCAGAAACGTCATCGCGCCGATGGTAAGGACGCCGCCGACCGTGCGCCAGATCACGAATACATAGGCCGAGTAATAGCCCATGGTGCCGATCATCGACAGAAGAGAGCCTGCAATCAGCTTGCGCCGCGACAGAGCAACATTCTCTTCGTAAATCTGATCAGACAAACGGGTGAACCGGTCGCTCAGGAAATTCCTGAGCCCGAAAAGCTTCAGTTCCTTCGCAGCTTCTTTACTTCCCCCCAGGACGCGCAAGTAGTCGAGCTGCCGCCGGATCGGCGTCTGGCGGAAATTCTTGGCGTAGCCCAGAAATGCAAAATGGCTTTCTCCAAGGAAAGCGGGAGCTACGCCGACGATCAGCAGCAGCATGAGCCAGGGGGAGTACAAGAGGATCGACACCGTGAATGTCAGCGTGGTGATCGCCTGCTGGATCAATCGTCCAATCGCCTGAATCATTCCCAGCCGGTCGGTCGCCTGTACGCGTGCCCGCTCCAGGCGATCATAAAAAACTGGATCCTCATAGGCCAGGAGGTCCAGCCCGGCCGCATGATTCATCACTCGAATGCTGACGTGGCGGGTGTACTTGTCCGCCAGCAACGAGTCGGAATAGTCGATGGCCCGGGCCAGAATGCTGGTCACAACGGCAAGCGAAAATTCCGCCACAACCAGCCACCAGAATCGGGTTTGGACCGGCTGGTGTGTCGTGACAGCATGCACGATCGCATCAATGATCAGCTTGGTGATCCACAGAAGTATGACAGGCAGGACCGAGGCGAAGAGGCGGGAAACCAGTCCGAACACGACCACGGCCGGTCCGGAATCCCACACGATTTTCAGGACGGCCGGTACGTTACGCAGCGCCGAGAGGCGCTCTCGCCATCCCATCGAGACACTTTGCTGCTCTGCCATTGTTTACCGCTTGCAAGTCTTACCCAAATTGTCCGCCGAGCGAAGTGGCAGAAAGCGCTGGAGATTGATCGTATCGGCTTTATTCACCCGGATCGCCCCCATCAAAGATGCTGAAACCGTCTCCAAGGTTTTGTCGCGAGACAGTCTTACCAGTTACAGGGTTCGCTGGTTACCGCATGTACAACCAGTATACCGCGAAATCGGCCTGATTCAGGTCAGCCGGTCTTTGCGCGGTAATTCGCACAGTTGTCACAAGATTCGCACAATTCCGAGGAACAATATACGGGAAATACCCGATGGACAGCTCGCGTCCGAGGTCGAGAAGAGTGCTCAAGAAGCTAGTGGACGGACTCTCCCGCGTAATATCCCTTTCGCGTGCGCACCGTCAGTGGGCCGTAGCCGGGAGCCTGCGCGGTTACCTGGACGGTGCGGTATCCCGACGGTTGCGGGTTGGTTGATTTGTACCCGATCGCATATCGGCTTCGTATGTCATGCCCGATGGTTTGGCTGATGTCGTCCAGCTGGTCCAGACTGGACGGAAAGAACGCCGCGCCTCCAGTGCTATCCGCCAGGTTCTGCAAGGTGACGCGATCCTGCGCCTCGAGTCCGCTCCCGAGTAAGCCGATGGCATACAACGTCGGCCCATTCTGCTGTTGCAATCGCAAGCGGGCCTGTTGCAAGGTCTCGCGGCTGGCATTATCCCTGCCGTCCGTAATCACGAGCAAAACCTTGTTTTCGAGGTCCGGGTTATTTTTCAGATGGACCGAGGAGGCCACGATGGCATCGTAAAGCGCCGTGCTGCCTTGCATGGAAACCCGCTGCAACGCTTCCCGTACCAGGTTGGCATCAGAAGTGAAGTCCTGGTCGAGATAACTGTCTTGACTGAAGTTGACGACGAAGACCTCGTCTTGCGGATTGCTTTGGCGAATCAGGTTGAGTACCGCCTGATTCACGCTGTTTCTTTTCTCACGCATGGAGCCGGAGTTGTCGATCACAATTCCCAGGGCCACGGGAACATCCTCGCGGTGAAATGATGTGATCTGCTGCCGGATTCCGTCCTCCAAGATGGAAAACGCATTTCGATCGAGATTGGGTACCAGGTGCCGCTGCTCATCGACTACAGTGGCATGCAGGACAACCTCCTGGACCTCCTTCTTGAATACAAATGTGCCGGCGTCCTGGTCGGGCGGTGCCTCATTGGGGTTCGCGGAGGGAAGAGTGCCACTATTCGGAGCCGTCGATTGCTGCCCGGCAGGTGTCGTAGCCGGCGGCGCGGGAACGGGTGGAGAATTCTGCAACTGCGCTGGTGCGAGTGAGACTGTGCAAAGCACAATCACTGCGACTGCCTGGATGGAGCCCCCGCGCGAAAATGAGATCATAGACGAACCTTCCGAGTCGCCAGCGCTGACAGCCTCAAGATGCCGCTGGGTCGGGTACGGTTGGCTGAATCCATTGCACCCAAGGGTGCTCTGGGCGCATCGGCAGGTTCTCCAACGCAAATTTTCCTGTTTGCGGCCCCAATTGCCCGGTGTGCTTCCGTCAAGTGCTTATCCAGCATCAAATGTGCGATTGGCACGATTCTTGCTGTTGCAGGAAGAATGAGGCCTAGATCATGCTGAGTCTCCATGTTGAAAACGTAGATGATGTGGCCATCCTCGAATGCCAGGGCAGAATCGTCCGCAGTGAGGCCGCATTCAAGCTTCGCCAGGCAGTGCTTTCACAGAAACATGCCCGCGTAATTTGGCTCGATCTCTCGGAGGTGTCAGCAATCGAAGGAGGAGGCCTGGGCATGCTGCTGTTCTTGCAGCGGTGGGCTCACGAACACGACATCCAACTCAGGCTTTTCAATCCGACCAAGCCGGTTAAAGACCGGCTGGAGGCAGCGGCATCGGTCCCAGGTTTTGAGATGGTTGCATCAGAGGATATGCGGGCTCTGCTGGCGCGATAAACCTTCCCCTCATCGGAACTCTAAATAAAGACTGAGAAATACAGGGAACCCTGTATTCGCGGGGGAGAGGGGGGTGGACTAGAATTTCTGCGGTGCAGCGTGCATGGAGTCGATTGAGCCTTCCCCTCTGGCCAAGCGCATGACAATTCGTATTGTGATTGCCGATGACCATCCGGTGGTGAGGCAGGGGCTGAAGAGTCTGCTGCGCGAGCGTGCGGGGTGGGAAGTGATCGGGGAAGCGGCGGACGGGAAAGAAGCGGTGGAGATTGCGGACCGGCTGAATCCGGACGTGGTGGTGCTGGACGTGACCATGCCGCGGATGCACGGGTTGGAGGCCTGCCGGCTGATCCGGCAGAGCGTGCCGGGGTGCGAAGTGCTGATTGTGACGCAGCATGATTCGCCGCAGATGATGCGGGAGGCGGTGCTGTGCGGGGCCAAGGGATATGTGGTGAAGTCGAATGCGCCGCGGGATCTGCTGGCGGCGGTGGAAGCGGTGAGCCAGCACCGGAACTTCATGGCGCGGAGTCCGGAGGGGCTGAGGCCGGTGAAGCAGGGGACGACGGAGTGAAGGCAGTGAAGGCGGAGAGCTGGGAGGCGAGGCGATGAAACTGCGGATACTGATCGCGGATGACCACGAAGTGGTGCGGCGAGGGCTGTGCACGCTGTTGCAGTCGCATGAAGGGTGGGAGATATGCGGGGAAGCGACGGACGGGCGGATGGCGGTGGAGAAGGCGAAGGCTTTGAAGCCGGAGGTGGTAATTTTGGATATTGGGATGCCGAGTCTGAACGGGCTGGCGGCGACGCGGCAGATATTGCAGGCGGAGCCGCAGTGCAAGGTGATAGTGCTGACGATCACGGATTCGGATCAGGTGATTCGGGAGGCGCTGGACGCAGGGGCGCGGGGGTTTGTGCTGAAGTCGGATGCGGCGCGGGATCTGGTGACGGCGGTGGAGGCGATTCAGCGGAACCGGATGTTTTTCACGCCGCGGGTCAACGACATGGTGCTGGCGGGCTTTCTGGGACGAGGGGCGAACGGGTCGAGCGCGACGGCGCCACAACTGCCGCAGCTGACGCCGCGGGAGCGGGAAGTGATTCAGTTGCTGGCGGAGGGCAAGAGCTCGAAGGAGGTGGCCAGCCTGCTGAACCTGAGCACCAAGACGGCGGAAACCCACCGCAGCAACATCATGCGCAAGCTGGGATTCCACTCCATCCGGGACTTAGTGGTGTACGCGGTAAAAAACAACATCATCCAGGTGCAACTCCCCACCGTCTCCGCCACCACCGGAACCGACGACCCCGCCGCCTAAAGTTGATTTCACTTGGCAAGGCACTCGTGGCTGGCCTGGCTTCTACACGAAAGTCTGACCGCTCCCTACAAGAATCACTGTATTGCGATATCTGGAAGAAACGCTAGATTGGGCTTACCCCAACGCGAAGCAAAGCGGGCAGTGGATGACGGGCAACCGACCTCCACTGCCCGTAGTTAGTTTTGAGGAGCTGTATG
>Ga0335073_10006595_pt1 | contig 16312 bp, 14 predicted proteins | sample Lox_Sample_22_FD_207093 | JGI IMG/M metagenome (GOLD analysis project Ga0335073, IMG submission 207093) | Soil microbial communities from Loxahatchee National Wildlife Refuge, Florida, United States - Lox_Sample_2.2 | ecosystem: Environmental > Terrestrial > Soil > Wetlands | place: USA... | reverse complement strand
GGCCGTAGCCGAACTCGAATCTGTTGGGGACGAGGAAGTCGACCGAGGCGAAGCCCCACGCCCTCAGTGCACGGACGACGAGGGCAGTGCTGGTGGCGCCGTCCGCATCGAAGTCGCCGATCACCAGGACCCTGCCCTGCGTCCGATGTTCGAGCAGCAGTCCGACGGCGGCTGCAATGCTTTCCAGCGTGCTCACCGGCAACAGCCGCTCGAGCGAAAGGTCGAGGTCCTCGGACGTACGCACGCCACGGCCGAGATAGATGCGGCGCAGCACTGGATGGAGTCCGGTGCCGGAGAGTATCGACGCATCTTCCGCGGAGGCCGAGCGGCGCACGACGCGTAGATTCACGCCAAGCCCTCCAAGGCGCCCCCCGGCGAACGCATGCGCCGCCACAGGCGCCAGCGATCCGCCGGGCGAAGGCTCAGGCTTCGATCATTTGCCAGCAGAACGACCCGATCGAGCTGGCGCCGATGCAGAGCGGCGAGCGACGGCGATATCAGCCGCCGGTCGAGATCCGCCACCGTGTCGGCCAGACTCCAGGAAGCATTGGCATGCAGCAACTCGGCAATCTCCATCACGCCCAACGCGCGCTGCACGCGCGGCTCACCGATCACTGTCGTCCAGTCTACCGGCATCGGCCGGATTTCTCCTCCGGCGAGTCGCCACAGACCCCTGAGATACGCATCCGACCCGAACGCCGCATCCATGATCTCACGTTGAGGCGGCGCTGTGCGAAAGCCGGCAGCGGCGCCGCCGCCCCAGAGCCACAGCGTTGCGACCGTCAGAGCTCCGCGCCGCGCCCGCTCGTCGTTGACGGGGTGACCGTGCAGCCACATCTCGATTTCCGCGCTGAGTTGCCTCAGCGCGCGTGCGCCGGCACCCATTGGCAGCCCTTCCGCCACCGAAGTGAGCAGGAGCCGCGCGGGCTCGGTGGTGCTTCCGAGGGGTGAGACCTCGGGGCCGGTGAGCAGGAGCTCGCCGCTGCCGAGCGGGCGCAGATCGAACCCCGAGCCGCGAAAGGTGTCGCGGAAGCTCGCCGCAAGCTGCCCCAGCTCCCCTTCCGGAAGTCGCAGGATACTGCGCCTGTCGAAATGCAGGCTGGTCATTCCCGCGATCAAATGCACGGGTGTCGCCAGCCACACGGTGCCCTGCGCGGGCGCATTCTCGAGCCCGGCTGCGGCAACGCTGGCGGGCGCCGCACCGGCGTACTGGGGCAACCCGATCCAGTGCGCGGTCCATGCGCGCCAGCCCTCGGTCAAGACCGCCTTGTCGCCGAAGCGCGTAAGCTGCCCGATTCCCGGCGCAACCTCCAGGCCGGCCGCCGTGTCAGTGACGGACGAAGCGGCGAGCTCCGGCTGCAGATACAAATCCCGAATGACGATGACGATCTCGCGCACGGGCGCTATCGTACCGCCTCATGAAGTTCACTTTGGAAAGCAGCTCGCGAGTAAATCTGGTGCGCGCCTATTCGCGGGCGGAGCTGCGGATAGGCGAGGAGCTCGTGCGCTCGAGCTGCATCGTGGCCGCCGACCGGTTGATCACCGACTGGCCCCCAGTGCGCTTCGATGCTCTGCGGCCCGAGCACTTACAGGCGATTTTTGACCTCGAGCCTGAAGTCCTGCTGCTCGGCACCGGCGAGCGGCAACGCTTTCCGCCGGCGGACATTCGCGCGGCGTTTACCGCGCGGCGCGTGGGGCTGGAAGTGATGGACCTGGGCGCGGCCTGCAGGACTTACAACATCCTGGTGCAGGAGGAACGGCACGCGGTTGCGGCGTTGTTCCTGGAGTAAAACGACACATTATCTTCCGGCGGCAGAGCCGCCGGAAGAAGACACAGGGGGAGGGGCATCAACCAACCGACCCATCATCCGAAGCTGACAGACTGCGGACGACGGACTGCTTTTTTTCTTGTGCGTCGCTGTTGTTGCTTTTCTTTCGGCATCCCCTCCTCCCTGTGCCCTCTTCCGGAAGCTCTGCCATCCTGTCGGCACTCTGCGACAGGGGCGGACATGTTAAACAGGTCACGCTCGGCTTCGCAACTGTAGAATTATGTATTGTTAAATTTCAGCGGCTTACACGATAAAGCTAAGCTGAACTAGCAACTCATCCCGTACCGCCCAGCAGCGGCACGAAGGCCACGGGCCCCAGCGACTCCCGGTCGATGCGCTGCTCCCGACGCGTGAAGCGCACCAGCTCCTGCTCGCCCTCCGGGCCCACCGGCACCAGCAGCCGGCCGCCGACCTGCAGCTGCTTGAGCAGCGCCTCCGGAACGACCAGAGGCGCTGCGGCCACGAGGATGCCGTCAAACGGCGCCTGGGTCTTCCAGCCGGCGCTGCCATCGCCGTGTCGGAATCTGACATTGCGCACGCCCAGCTCCTTCAACCGCTCCTTGGCGCGCTCGAGCAGGGGCTCGATGCGCTCGATGGTGTAGATACGATCCACGAGCGGCGATAGAACCGCGGTCTGATAGCCGCAGCCGGTGCCGACCTCGAGCACCTTGTGGACCTGTCCGCCCTGCAGCAGCGCCTCGGTCATGCGCGCGACGATGTAAGGTTGCGAGATCGTCTGCCCGAACCCGATCGGCAACGCCGTGTCCTCGTAGGCGCGGCTGCCGAGCGCCTCATCGACGAAGATGTGCCGCGGAACGTTGCGTATCCGGTCGAGTACGGCGAGACTCGTGATGCCCTGCTCGCGCAGGCGTTGCACCAGCCGATCGCGCGTGCGCGCGGAGGTCATGCCAATGCCGGAAAACCGCAGGTCAGGCATTGATGTCTTTCAGCCAATTGCGCAGGGCGGGAAGCGCCGAGTGGCGCGTGAGATCGATTTGCAGGGGAGTCACCGAGACACAACCCTGAGCGATGGCTTCGAAGTCGGTGCCGGGCCCCGCGTCCTGCTGCGGTCCCGCCGGGCCGACCCAGTACACCGGTCGTCCGCGCGGGTCGCGCGCCGGCACGATCGGCTCGGAGCGATGGCGGTACCCCAGACGCGTGCTGCGAAAACCCTGGAGAGCGGCAACCGGCAGGTTGGGCACGTTGACGTTGAGGATCAGGGTCGGCTCGAGCGGGCTGCGGACGAGCTGCGTCACCAGCTGCCGCGCGACCTGCGCGGCGGTCTCGAAATGGGCCTCCTCATCCGGCATGGTGCACAACGAGATGGCGATTGCGGGCAGCCCGAGAAAGCGGCCCTCGACCGCGGCCGCGACGGTGCCGGAGTAAAGGACGTCATCGCCGAGATTCGCCCCATCATTGATGCCTGAAACCACCATGTCGTGCTCGTAGTCGAACAGGCCCGTGATGGCCAGGTGCACGCAGTCCGTGGGTGTGCCCTGGACATAGTGGACGCCAGGCTCGGACTCGAACACCCGCAGCGGCATGTCGAGGGTCAGCGAGTTGCTGGCGCCGCTGCGGTTCCGGTCCGGGGCCACGACCGTGATCTCGGCGAGGCTTGCGAGCGCGTCCCGCAGCATGCGGATGCCACGGGAACGGTAGCCATCATCGTTGCTGACGAGGATCTTCACGGTCCTGATGTATGGTGCTGCAAGGCTTACGCCCCTTCGCGGGCGCGTCACTATACTGGAGCAAAATGCCCGGAGGTAGCGTGAGTCCCCGTTCTCCGAAGGAGTTTTCCGGTCACTCTTCCAGCCGCAAGGACGCGGATCCCGGCGGCGCGCAGACCGATGAGACTCAGCTCTTTCGCGAAGCGGTCCGGGACGTCAAGCCCTTGGGGAGCCCCGCGCAAGCACCGGAGCAGCCATCGAGCCGCCGGCGGCGTCCGCGTCCCGCGGCGAGGTTCTCCCGCGCTGATCGGCTCGCCGTTCTCGAAGAGAGCCTGCGCGACGACCTCATCGATCCGGAGCTCGCCAGCGGCGAAGAGCTCGTTTTCCGCCGCACCGGGATTCAGCCGGCCGTGCTGCGCAGGCTCCGCCGCGGCGACTACCGCGTGCAGGGGGAGATCGACCTCCACGGCCTCACCGTCAGCGAGGCAAAGCAGGCGCTGCGCGAGTTTCTGGCACAGGCTCTGAGCCGGCAGTGGCGTTGCGTGCGCATCATCCACGGCAAAGGACTTCGCTCCGGACATCGCGGCCCGGTGCTGAAGGGCATGGTAAGCGCGACGCTGCGCAAGATCGGGCCCGTGCTGGCCTACGTCTCGGCGCGGCAGGTCGACGGCGGCACGGGCGCGGTTTACGTACTGCTCTCGTCGTAGTCGGCCTCGAGCGCGAATATCTCGCGCAGCACTGTCGTGGCATAGGCGCCGCGGCCGAGGCGAAATTCGAGAATGATCGCGTCAGCGGCGTCGGCGTCTCGCCGCCAGCAAAGATCACGGACCGGCAGCCGCAGGCTCCGTCTCTCCTGATCCATGCCCGCCCGCACGACGAGCTCACAGGCGGCGGTCAGCCCTGCCGCGACACGCTGCTCCAGCGCCAGCACCCTGCCGCCGCTGGGTGGCGCACCGCGCCCCCACAGCGGGCCGGTGGGGTGGATGTCGAGCCGCGCGCTCCGCTCGGCAATCACCTCATCGACAGCCTCGACCCGGAAATGACTCGCCCGTCCATCGAGGTTTGCCAGATCTCCCGGCTCGAGCCGCTCCCAACTGCCATCGCCGACGCGCTCCGCCAGAACGGTATTGAAGACGAGGCTTCGCGCAGCCGAAAGAACGAAGCCGCGCTCCGCCTGCGCGAGGGCGCGCACGTCCTCGCCGATGCGCCTCAGGTTGGCCCCGCCCTTGCCGAAGCGCTGCGGGCCGAAGTAGTTCGGGACGCCGCGCGTCTCGATGGCGGCGAGGCGGCTCGCGAGCGATACGTCATCGACGGCGGCGCCGCGAATCCTGATGACGAAGCGATTGCCGGCGAGCGCTCCGCGCGGCAGCTTGCGGGAATGGCGATGCGCCTCCAGCACCGCGTATTCGCCGCTCCCCCTGCCCACCCAATCCTCCGGCGAGATCTTCGACTGCGGTACGGTGAACCACTGCGTAGCCACCGCGCGGCGGTCCTTCAGGCCGGCATAGCCCACATCGAGCGGTCGGCAGCCGCAGGCGCGCGCGAGCTCCCGCGCGATCCATTGCGTATTGGCATCGCGCTTGCGCACCCTGAGGAGCACGTGTTGCCCCGCCCCTGCCGGCTCGAATCCAAGCTGCTCCTCGACGATGAAGTCCTCAGGCTCGGCACGCAGCCTCCCCTGACCGAGCGGCGTGCCGTGGGCACGCGGCGGATCGAGCGCCGCTTCAGTTGGCATCGAGCAGGAGCACCACGGCCTGGGCAGCGATGCCCTCGGCCCGGCCGAGAAAGCCGAGCTTCTCGGTGGTCGTCGCCTTCACGTTCACGTGCTCGAGGTCGACCTGCAGAAGCTCCGCCACCTGGCGACGGATGTCGTCGCGCACGGGCGAGAGCTTCGGCCGTTCCGCGAGCACGGTTACGTCAGCGTTGCCTACCCGGAGCTTCCGGGCGCGCAGCATGTCCATCACCGCGCGCACAAAGCGCTTGCTGTCGGCGCCCTTCCATCTCGGGTCAGTGTCCTTGAAGTGCTGACCAATGTCCCCCAGGCCTGCCGCCCCGAGCAATGCGTCGGTGAGAGCATGCAACACCACATCCCCGTCGGAGTGGGCTACGACACCGTGGGTATGCGGAACACGCACGCCGCCGAGCATGACGAAGTCGCCTGGGCCGAATGCATGCACGTCGACTCCGGAGCCTATTCTCATTGACCGGTTTCCTTCAGGAGTGCGGCGGCGATGGCGAGATCGGCGGCGCTGGTGATCTTGAGATTCGCGGCTGCCCCCTCGACGACCCTGGGCCGATCGCCCAGCCACTCGATCGCCTGCGCCTCGTCCGTCGGGATACGGCCGGTCGCATGAGCGCGATCGAGCGCCTCGCAGAGACGCCCATAGCGAAACATCTGCGGCGTCAGCGCCCGCCAGAGGCTGGCGCGATCCACCGTCTGCTGCACATCTCCGCAGCCATCAGCGCGCTTCAAAGTGTCGGCGGCAGGTGTAGCCAGCAGGCCACCGACCGGATGGGTGTCGAGAACGGAGAGCAAACGGTCCAGATCCTCGCGAGGCAGGCAGGGTCTGGCGGCGTCATGAACGAGAACCCAATCATCCGCAACGGCGCGGTCCGCGAGCGCCGCCAAGCCGTTGCGGACCGATTGGCTGCGCTCTTGTCCGCCGGCAGCTACCAGGACCGTGGGGAGAGCCATGGCCGTCCAATAAGGGTCTTCCGGGGCGAGCGCCACCACCGCACCGGCACAGCGCTCATCGTTGAGAAAATGAGCCAGCGCCCATTCGATCACGGTTCGGCCGCAGAGCGGCGCGTACTGCTTTGGCCGCTCGGTGCCGAAACGGCGCCCGATCCCCGCGGCGGGCATCACCAGCCAATATTTCATCCGGCCAGTTTATACGATGGGGGACGGGGCCAAGAACTCCGCAGCCAACGTCAGGCGATCAGTCGCTGCTGGCTCGGCGTTCGACCTTGGAGGTCGGCGTGGTGGATGCCGTCGCGGCCGGGGCCGGCTGGACGACCTGGTAGAAAGTCTCGTTGGGACCGATCATACCGAGATCGCTGCGGGCGCGCTCTTCGATGGCCGCGGTGCCGGACTTCAGGTCCTGCACTTCGGCGGCGAGGCGGCTGTTGCGCTCGGTGAGGGTGGCGTTCAGCTTCTGTTGCGCGGCTACCGCGTGCTGCAATCGCCCGACGCCGCGCATGCCATCGTCGGAGACCCAGATCCGATATTGGAGCAGGATCAGAGCGATGGCCAGAGCTGCGGCGAGTACTTTCATGCCCTCATACTTTGACGGGGAAGGCGTCGCGGCCGGCGTAGCGGACCTTGCCGAGCTCGGCTTCGATGCGCAGCAGCTGGTTGTACTTGGCGACCCGGTCGGAGCGCGAGAGCGAGCCGGTCTTGATCTGCGTGGCGGCGGTGGCCACCGCGAGATCGGCGATGGTGCTGTCCTCGGTCTCGCCGGAGCGGTGAGAGATTACCGAAGCGTAATGGGCATCATGCGCAAGATCGATCGTGGCCAGCGTCTCGGTCAGGGTGCCGATCTGATTGAGCTTGATGAGAATCGCGTTCGCGACCTGCTTCCTGATCCCCTCCTTCAGGATCTTGGTGTTGGTGACGAAGATGTCGTCGCCGACGATCTGGTGCTTCTCCCCGAGCGCGCGGGTGAGGTGGGCCCAGCCGTCCCAGTCGCCCTCGGCCATGCCGTCCTCGATGGTGATGATGGGATAGCGGGCCGCCAGATCCGCCAGGTAACGCGTGAACTCCTCGCTCGAGAAACGGCGCTTCTCGCCCTTGAGATCATAGCTGCCGTCGTGGAAGAACTCCGAGCTCGCGGCATCGAGTCCGAGGTAGATGTCGCGGCCCGGCTCGTAGCCCGCCTTCTCGATGGCCTGCAGAATGACCCCGAGCGCCTCCTCGTTGGAGCCGAGGTTGGGCGCGAACCCGCCCTCGTCGCCGACGGTCGTCGGCAAGCCGCGGTCGCCGAGTATCTTCTTCAGGTGATGGAAGACCTCGGCGCCATAGCGCAGCGCCTCGCGGAAGCTCGGCGCGCCGACCGGGAGAATCATGAACTCCTGGATGTCGAGGCTGTTGTTGGCATGCGCGCCGCCGTTGATGATATTCATCTGCGGTACGGGCATCACCGGCTCGCGCCCGGCGGTGAGGCTCTGGGCGAGGTAGCGGTAAAGCGGCAGCCCGGCATCGCGCGCCGCAGCGTGGGCGGTCGCGAGCGAGATGGCGAGAATGGCGTTGGCGCCGAGGCGCCCCTTGTTCTCGGTGCCATCGAGCTCGATCATCTTCTGATCGATCCCCGCCTGGTCGCGCGCATCCGCGCCGAGCACGGCGGATTTGAGGACCGTGTTGACGTGCTCCACGGCCTTGAGCACGCCCTTGCCGAGATAGCGCTTCTTGTCCCCGTCGCGCAGCTCCACGGCCTCACGCGTGCCGGTGGAGGCGCCCGAGGGTACCGCGGCGCGGCCCATCACGCCGGAGTCGAGAATGACGTCGGCTTCGACGGTGGGATTACCGCGGGAATCGAGGATCTCACGGCCGCGGATGTCGGCGATTCGGGTCATCGGGAGCTCCTTATGCGCTGCGCGCAGGTCTTAACGGGGTTCGCGTGGCGCGAACCCCGAAAATGTGGCGGCGCGAGGACGCGCCGAGAAGATCGTACGAGGCTCACAACAGGCTCTCCTCCAGCGGTGACGCCTTCACGGCCTGATCGAGAGCCTTCAAGGTGACGAGCAGCGGCTCCATGCGGTCGAGGGGCCAGGCATTGGGGCCGTCGGACAGCGCATGCGCCGGATCGGGATGGGTCTCCATGAAAAGGCCGGAGACCCCCGCCGCCACGGCGGCGCGGGCCAGGACAGGAATGAATTCGCGCTGGCCTCCGGAGGCCGCGCCGAGGCCGCCCGGCAACTGCACGGAGTGGGTGGCGTCGAACACCACCGGGCAGCCGGTCGAGCGCATGACCGAAAGCGAGCGCATGTCGGAGACGAGATTGTTGTAGCCGAAGGAGAAGCCGCGCTCGCAGACGAGGATCGAGTCGTTGCCGGTCGATCGCGCCTTGTCGACGACGTTGCCCATCTCCCAGGGGGAGAGGAACTGGCCCTTCTTGATGTTGACCGCCTTGCCCCGGGAGGCGACACCGACGATGAAGTTGGTCTGTCGGCAGAGAAAGGCCGGCGTCTGCAGCACGTCCACGACTGCCGCGACCTCATCGAGCGGTGTGTCCTCGTGCACGTCGGTGAGCACCGGCACGCCGATGCTGCGCCTCACCCCGTCCAGGATCTTCAGGCCCTGTTCCATCCCCGGGCCGCGGTAGCTCTTGCGCGAGGAGCGGTTCGCCTTGTCGAACGAGGCTTTGAAGACGAACGGGACACCGAGGCGGCCGGTGATCTCCTTGAGCCGCCCGGCAACGTGCTGCGTGAGCTCGGCGCTCTCGATGACGCAGGGACCCGCTATGAGGAAGAGCGGGCGGCCGATGCCGATCTCGTGTCCCGCGAGCTTCATGGTAAATCAGGCACAGGGATGTGCCCCGCCGCCGCAGGTGGCGGAGCTTTGGGCAAAAACCACGCTTTTTGCCCAAAGCAGCGCTGGGCCGGGCACGATGACCGGATCCAGCGCTTCAAACTACGCCCCTGCGGCTTGCGGCAGTTGCGAAGCCCGCTGGGCGCGCGCGGCGCGGATGAAGCCCGTGAAGAGCGGGTGGCCGTCGCGCGGCGTCGAGGTGAACTCCGGGTGGAACTGGGTCGCGACGAACCAGGGATGGCCGGGAATCTCGATGACCTCCACCAGCCCGTCGCGCGAGAAGCCGGAGAAGCGCATGCCCGCCACCCGGTAGCGGTCGAGGAAGTTGTTGTTGAATTCGTAGCGGTGGCGGTGACGCTCGAAGATCGAGTCCTTGCCGAAGATCTCGCGGGCGCGGGTACCGGCGCCGAGCAGCACCTCCTGCGCGCCCAGGCGCATGGTGCCCCCCTTGGCGGAGCTCTCGTCGCGGGTCTGTATGCCGTGAGCCTGGTCCTGCCACTCGCTGATGAGCGCGATCACCGGGTTCGGCGTCGCACGATTGAACTCGGTGCTGTTGGCGCCCGTGAGGCCGAGCGCGTGGCGGCCGAACTCGACGATCGCCACCTGCATCCCGAGACAGATGCCGAGGTACGGAATCCCCTGCTCGCGCGCATACCGCACCGCCTGGATCTTGCCCTCGATGCCCCGCTCGCCGAAGCCGCCCGGTACCAGGATGGCGTCCATGCCCTTCAAGGCATGCGTGCCGTGCTGCTCGATGTCGGTGGACTCGACATAGTGGATGTTCACGCGGGTGCGCGATTTCAGCCCGCCGTGCATCAGCGCTTCATGCAGCGACAGATAGGAGTCGCGCATCTGCACATACTTGCCGACCATGGCGACGTCGACCTGGCCGTCGGGGTTCGCCCTGGCGCTCACCACCTGGCGCCATTCGGCGAGATCGGTCTGCGGCACCTGCAGTCGCAGCTTGTCGACGACGATCTCATCGAGCGACTGCTCGTGCAGCAGTATCGGAATCTTGTAGATGTCGTCCGCGTCGATCGCGGAGATGACTGCCCGCTCCTCGACGTTGGTGAAGAGTGCGATCTTGCGCCGCTGCTCCTCGGGCAGGGGATGCTGGCAGCGGCAGAGGAGTACATCCGGCTGGATGCCGATGCCGCGCAGCTCCTTGACCGAGTGTTGTGTCGGCTTCGTCTTGATCTCCCCGGAGCCGCCCACGACCGGCACCAGCGTGAGGTGCATGTAGACGCAGTTGCTGCGCCCAAGCTCGACGCCGAGCTGGCGTATGGCCTCGAGGAAGGGGAGCGACTCGATGTCGCCCACGGTGCCGCCGATCTCGACCATGCAGACGTCGGCGCCCTCGGACCCGAGCTGGATGCTGCGCTTGATCTCATCGGTGATGTGCGGAATCACCTGCACGGTGGCGCCGAGGTAGTCGCCGCGGCGCTCCTTGGCGATCACCCGCTCGTAGATCCGCCCGGTGGTGAAATTGCTGTTGCGCCCGGTGGTCGTGCGCACGAAGCGCTCGTAGTGACCGAGGTCGAGATCGGTCTCCGTGCCGTCGTTGGTGACGAACACCTCCCCATGCTGGAAGGGGCTCATGGTTCCCGGGTCCACATTGATGTAGGGATCGAGCTTGACCATGGCGACCCGCAGGCCGCGAGCCTCGAGGATCGCACCGAGCGAAGCGGCGGCGATGCCCTTGCCCAATGAGGACACGACGCCACCGGTGACGAATACGAATCGCGCCATAGTTAAATCAGAGGGTGTCCCGTCGTAAGAGGTGCTGCCTGCAGCGCCCGTGAATGAGAGCTTGGACGACGGGAGGGCAGGATATCACACGCGCTTGCGCCAGACGAGCCGGCCGCGATGCCGCGCTTCAGGCGACGCGCGCACCGCCTCGTCGATCCAGAGATCCGCGGCCGCGATCAGCGCGCCGCCGGCGGCAATCAGCGGCAGGCGCGCGCGCTCCGCGAGCGGTACATGAGCTTCCTGCAGCAAGCTCTTGAGCGCCCGGCGCGGACCGCCGCGCCGCACCCGCAGGCGCTCGCCGCCCCGCCGCCAGGTGACGGCAAGCCTCGGCGGCAGCGCGTCGAGATCGATGGGGCCGTGCCGATCGGGCGTCAGCTCCAGGGCGCCCCCGTCAGGCAGCGGGCAGCGGCATGACTGCCGCCACTCCCAGGCCAGTTGCGCCGCGGGTGCTCCTGAACTCAACACCAGCTCGCGCTCCGCGAGCGACAGCAGGTCCGCGTGGCGCGTGACCGAAACCCGCCGGGCGATTGCGGTTTCCCACTCGACTTGCGGATGCGCATCGGGGCGCGCATCGATGAGCGGACCCGCGATCTCCTCCAGCCGCCGCGCGTCGGGCGGAATACGCCCGGTGTCCGTGATCCACAGCCGCAACGCATTGCGCCGGCGGTCCGGCGACAGCGATCGCAGCGCCTTCACCGAGAGCGAGGCGCCGTCGCTCGCACGCTCGATATCGACCCGGGCGAGCGTCGCGAGCAGTCTCTGTGCCTCGGCGGCGTGCCGCGCGGAACGTGCCACCGCCGCTGCGGCTCCGGGCCAGCGCCGGCGGACTGCAGGCAGCACACTGCGCCGCAGGTAGTTGCGATCGAAGCGCTCATCGAGATTCGTGTCATCCTCGACCCAGGTGAGCTCGCGGGCGCGCACCCAGGCCTCGAGCTGCAGGCGCGAGCAACCGAGCAGCGGACGCGCCAGCGTCCCGGCGCCGAGCGGCGCCACGGCCGGCATGGCGGCGAGTCCCGGCAGACCGCTGCCGCGCAGGAGCTGCAACAGCACCGTCTCGAGCTGGTCGTCCTGAGTGTGCGCGGTGAGCAGCGCTTCACCGCCTCGCAACTGTTCCGCGAAGCACCGATAGCGTGCGACCCGCGCGGCCTCCTCGAGTGAGGCGCCGCGCTCGCGCGCGACCTGCACCGCGAGCACCCGCAGCGGAACACCGAGCTGGCGCGCGAGCTTGCGGCAATGCACGCTCCAGCTCTTTGCATTGGGGTGCAGGCCGTGATCGATGTGCAGGGCGCGCACTCGCAAGCCGTCGGGGCGAGGCTCGGCAAGCGCGGCGAGCAGCGCGGTGGAATCGAGCCCACCGCTCAGGGCAACGCAGATTGCAACGTCGGGAAATCCTGGCAGCAGGTGTGTGAGGCGCTCCCGGAGCCAGTCCGGACCGAACTCTCCTCTACTCTTACTCCGCGCTCTCACTGAAGACCCCGAAGGAGGCGATCCGGCGCGCGCGCGCGGCGCGCAGCTCATCGCGCGGAATCGACTCCAGCGCTTCGAGGTGCTTGAGCAGCGCAGCCTTGAGGCTCGATGACATCGCGACGGGATCGCGGTGCGCGCCGCCGAGCGGCTCCTCGATCACCTCGTCAACCAGCTCCAGCTTCGACAGGCGATCGGCGGTCAGGTTGAGTGCCTCGGCGGCGGCTTCCTTCTTGTCCTGGCTCTTCCAGAGAATCGACGCGCAGCCCTCCGGCGAAATCACCGAGTAGGTGCTGTACTGCAACATGAGGAGGCGGTCGCAGACGCCGATCGCAAGGGCACCGCCGGAGCCGCCCTCGCCCGTGACTACCGTCACGATCGGCACGCTGAGCACCGACATCTCGAAAAGATTGCGTGCGATCGCCTCGCTCTGGCCGCGCTCTTCGGCGCCGACACCCGGGTAGGCGCCCTGCGTATCGATCAGTGTCACGAGCGGCAGCCCGAAGCGCTCCGCAAGACGCATCAGGCGCAGCGCCTTACGGTAGCCCTCGGGCTTCGGCATGCCGTAGTTGCGCCGCACCCGCTCCTTGGTGTCGCGCCCCTTCTGGTGACCGATGATCATGACGGGCCGGCCCTCGATGCGCCCGAGGCCGCCGACGATCGCCTGGTCATCGGCGAACATGCGGTCGCCGTGCAGCTCGCTGAACTCCGTGCAGATCGCGGCAACGTAGTCCAGGGTGTAGGGACGGCGGGGATGACGGGCAAGCTGGGTGATCTGCCAGGGCGTGAGGCTGGCGAAGATGCTGGTGGTCAGCTGCCGGCTCTTCGCCTGCAGGCGCGCGATCTCCTCCTGGATGTTGACCTCGGAATCGGACGTGACGTGCCGCAGCTCCTCGATCTTTGCTTCGAGCTCGGCAATGGGCTGTTCGAAATCCAGGAACGCAACGGCCATGCAGTGTTACCGCAGTTTTCTCATGCTGCGCATGAGGTTAAGGGGCGAGAGCCCCGGGCGCAAGCGCGACACTGTGGCGACGTTCACGGCATCAGCGCCCATCCGCGGACAGAGGCGGGACGGGCGCCGCGGACAACGGCACGTATTTGACCTCCACGGAGCCGTGACCCAGCAAGTCCTCGAGACCCTCCCGCAGCTCGCTCGCGGCGCGCACCGCCCATTCCGGCCCGAGCTTGAGCACGCCCCGCGCGGCGGAGCCGGAAAAGTCGATGGTAACGGCGCATGGACCCGGCCGGAACGCGGCCAGCAGCGCCGCCAGCCGCGCCTGCAGCAGCGCGGTATCCGGCCGATCCTGCGGCCAGGTGAGATCGATGCGGCGCGCCTGCTGCTCGCCCGTTTTGCGCAGATCGATGAGCCGCTTGGCAGTGAGTCGCCAGCCATCGCTGAAATCGTCGAACCGCAGCAACCCCTCGACCAGCACCAACGCGTCCTTGGCGATGATATCGCGATGTTTCTGGTAAACGTCCTCGAAGAGTGACACTTCGAGTCGCCCGGTGCCGTCGTCCAGCGTGACGATGAAGCGCGTGCCGCGCTTCTTGACCTCATCGACCAGCCCGCCCACGGTCACCGGCTTGCCGCCCCCGAAACGCATCGGCTCCGCGCCGGGCATCGGCCTCTCGCTCACCAGGTCCGCGATCCAATGCGAGGCGACGCAGGCGAGCAGCGCGGCGTAACTTTTCGCCGGATGGCCGGTGAGGTACAGGCCGAGCGTCTCCCGCTCGCCTGCCAGCCGCACCGCCTCGGTCCACTCCCGTAGAACCGGCCCATCCACTCGCGAAGCAGCCGACGCCGACGGTGCTGACTGCGCCGAGCCAAGACCGAAAAGGTCGTTCTGACCCGCCTCATGGGCCTTGGAGTTCTGATCGCCGAGCTGCATCGCCGACGGCAGGCGGTGCATGAGGGTCGCGCGATTGGGTCCGAGCGCATCGAGGCTGCCGGAGCGCAGCAGCGCCTCCAACACCCGGCGATTGATCTTCTGCAGATCGAGCCGCCGGCACAGGTCCTCCAGGCTCGTGAACAGCCCGCGAGCCTCGCGCTCCGCGATGAGAGCCTCCACCGCCCCCTGCCCCACACCGCGCACGGCACCCAGCCCGTAGCGGATGGCGTTGTCACCTTCGACGGTGAACTCGTAAAGCGATGTGTTGACATCCGGAGGACGTACCTCGAGCCTCATGGCGTCGCACTCATGGATCAGCGTCACCACCTTGTCGGTGTGATCCATGTCCGCGGAGAGCATGGCCGCCATGAAAGCCGCGGGAAAATGCGCCTTGAGATATGCGGTCTGGTAGGAGAGCAGCGCGTAGGCCGCAGCATGGCTCTTGTTGAAGCCGTAGCCGGCGAACTTCTCCATCTGGTCGAAGATCGCATTGGCGATCCTCTCCTCCAGGCCGCGCGCGGCGGCCCCGGCGACGAAAACGCCGCGCTGCTTGGCCATCTCCTCCGGCTTCTTCTTGCCCATGGCGCGGCGCAGCAGATCGGCGCCGCCGAGGGTGTATCCGGCCAGGCGCTGGGCGATCTGCATCACCTGCTCCTGATAGACGAATACACCGTACGTCACGCCCAGCACCTGCTCCATGTCGGGATGCAGGTACTCGGGCTTCTTACCGTGTTTGCAGGCGACGTATTCCGGGATCAGCTCCATCGGACCGGGCCGGTAGAGCGCGCCCAGGGCGATGATGTCCTCGAAACGATCCGGTTTCGCGTCCTTGAGCATGCGCTGCATGCCGCCGGACTCGAACTGGAAGACCGCAACCGTTTGCGCCCGCTTGAACACCCGGTCGTAGGTGAAGGCGTCATCGAGAGGAATCCGGGTGATGTCGAGCGCGGCCTCACCGGCCTGCGCCCGCCGCGCATTGATCGCCTTCACCGTCCAGTCGATGACGGTGAGAGTGCGCAGGCCCAGGAAGTCGAACTTCACGAGGCCGGCGGCCTCGACGTCGTCCTTGTCGAACTGGGTGACGAGGCTTCCTCCCGACTCATCGCAATAAAGCGGCGCGAAGTCCGTCAACACGGAAGGCGCGATGACCACGCCGCCCGCGTGCATGCCGGCGTTGCGTGTCAGTCCTTCCAGCGAGCGGGCGAGATCGATGAGGTTGTGGACCTCCTCCTCGGCCTCGTACAGGCGCTTGAGCTCCGGTTCCTTCTGCAGCGCATCATCCAGGGTGATGCCGAGCTCGAACGGAATGAGCTTCGCGATCTTGTCGACGAAGCCATAAGTCATGCCGAGCACGCGGCCGACGTCGCGCACCACGGCTTTGGCGGCCATGGTGCCGTAGGTGATGATCTGCGAGACGCGCTCGCGGCCGTATCGGCCGGCGACGTAGTCGATCACGCGGTCCCGGCCCTCCATGCAGAAATCGATGTCGAAGTCGGGCATGGAGACGCGCTCGGGATTGAGGAATCGCTCGAAGAGCAGATCGTACCGCAGGGGCTCCAGATCGGTGATGCGCAGACTGTAGGCGACCAGGGAGCCGGCGCCGGAGCCGCGGCCGGGTCCTACGGGGATGTCATTCTCCTTGGCCCAGCGGATGAAGTCGGCGACGATGAGGAAGTAGCCGGCAAAGCCCATCTGGCAGATGACATCGAGCTCGTTCTGCAACCGCTTGCGGTAGACCGCGGAATCCGCCGGCTGGAGCTCTGCCAGGCGCTTCTCGAGTCCTGACTCAGCCTCCCGGCGCAGGTACTCCTCGGTCGTCATGCCGCCCGGAACGGGGTACGGCGGCAGGCGCATCTGGCCGAGCTTGAGGGCGAGGCTGGCGCGGCGGGCTATCTCGACCGAGTTGGCCAGCGCTTCCGGGATGTCGGCAAAGAGGCGTGCCATCTCCTCGGGCGAGCGCAGGTATTGCTGAGCCGTGTAGCGGCGCACGCGATTGGCGTCGGCCAGCAGAGCGCCGTCGTGGATGCAGACGCGCGCTTCGTGCGACTCGAAGTCGCTCGGCTTGAGGAAGCGCACGTCGTTGGTGGCGACGACCGGGACGCCGCGGCGGCCGGCGAGGTTGACGGCGGCGGCGATGTAGCTCTCTTCATCGGCGCGACCGAGGCGCTGCAGCTCGATGTAGAAGCG
>Ga0335073_10006594_pt1 | contig 16312 bp, 20 predicted proteins | sample Lox_Sample_22_FD_207093 | JGI IMG/M metagenome (GOLD analysis project Ga0335073, IMG submission 207093) | Soil microbial communities from Loxahatchee National Wildlife Refuge, Florida, United States - Lox_Sample_2.2 | ecosystem: Environmental > Terrestrial > Soil > Wetlands | place: USA... | reverse complement strand
GTTGCGCGAGCAGGGGGACAAGATCTCGCCCTCTGAGCGGGGCGACCTTGAGAACGCGATCGCCGATGCGCGAAGAGCGCTGGATTCCGACGACAAACGGCAGATGGACCAGGCACGCGAGCGCCTAACTCAGGCGTCGCATAAACTCGCCGAACAGATGTACCGGGCGGCACAGCCGCAAGGTGCATCTGGCGCCGGGCCGTCCGCCAGTACGCGTCCCTCCCCTGGAGGCGCCGGCGCCGGCAACCCAGACCGGGAAGTTGTTGATGCCGAGTACGTCGATATCGACGATCGCAAGGCGGCCTAAACGAGGAAGTAATGACGTTAGTCGACAGCACGTTCATTTATGGCGCAACGCCGAAAGAAAAAGCGTGGCGGGCGATCAGCGACATAAAAGAGGTTTATGGAATCCACCGCGTCTCGTTCGATCACAATTCGCATACGATCCATGTGGAGTATGACGCATCGCATCTGACCGAAGGCGATGTTGCGGCACTATTGCGCGACGCGGGAGTTGAACTTCAGGGGCGAGTGTGGGACGCCTGACTTTATTCGCCATGCGCAGGAGAAATTGGGAAAGAGGACGGCATGTCAGTTTCAGTAGGAATTTGCACGCACATCGAATCGATCCATGTCGTGAAACAGCCGGCAGTTCGGGTCTGTGAGGAGTGCGTAAAAACCGGATCGCCCTGGGTACACCTGCGAACTTGTCAAGACTGTGGTGTGACATTGTGTTGTGATTCGTCGCCGAACCGGCATGCGACGAAACATGCTCACGCCAGCAGGCATCCGGTGATCGCCTCCGCCGAGCCGGGAGAGCGGTGGTTGTATTGCTATCCGGATGATGCGATGGCGGAATATTAGGTCCGTGGAGCGAATGTGAGCGAGAAGCACGATGCTCGGGCTCAGACTCCCGCTGCGGACATGCGGGCCGTACAGGAAGAAGCGCTGCGCCAAAAGGAACCAGAGCTGCAGCGGCTTGCCTCGCAGGGGAAGAAGGACGAATTCTTTCGCCAGGTCGTGCCTCTCTTGCAGTCTCTAAAGTTCTACCTTAAGCGGCGCTTGCGTGTTGCATATCTTTCTGGAGAGATCCGAACTGGAGTCGCTACCAGCGGAGACATTCTTGACGATGTAGTTCTCGAGGCTCACCAGGATTACGCGGAAAAACCGCCGGATCTGACCTTGGAGCAATGGCTATACCAGATCGCGAACAGAAAATTGGACCGCTTTATCGACAAACAAGTGAAAACGGACCGACGCCGAAGAAGCCTCGAAACATTGGGGCAATCGGAATTGGGGACGCTGGAAGAGCTTCCGTTTACTGCCGACGCGGAAGGCGAACCGTGGCTTCTGGAAGATCTGGATGACAGTGAAATCCAGACTCGCGATCTGAAGGTGCCTGCCGACCCAGACACTCCTGAAGCACAGCTGGTGCGCAAGGAAGAACTTCGGCAGCTTTTTAATGCTTTGTGTAGAATTCCAGACCGCGACCGGACTGTGTTCGATCTGGCTGTGATCGAGGGATTTTCCTGCGGCGTAGTGGCCAGGATGTTACGAGTTCCAGAAAATGAAGTCCGCGAAATTGTCGAGCGCGTAAGAAGGCAACTCCGCGATCGGCGTCAGCGGCAGACCCACGGTTGCACGCCATAGCTGAGACAGCAAGCGTCGTAATCGCTCAGCCGTTCATTACATACCGGTAAACAAAAGTCACAGCCATTGCGCCCTCGCCAACGGCCGACGCGCAGCGCTTGACTGAGCCGTGTCTGACATCTCCGGCGGCAAAAATCCCAGGCACATTGGTTTCCAGGTAATAAGGATCGCGATCGAGTGGCCAGTTTTCCGGGTGATTGCCATTCTTCATCAGATCCGGACCTGTCATGAGGTATCCGCCCTCGTCGCGGACGACACCGACTGCCTCCGCCCATTGCGTGCGCGGCAGCCCACCCAGGCAGAGAAAAAGCCAATTGGTTTCCGCACACCACTCCTTGCCCGTGTCCAGGTTGCGCAGGGTGATTGCAGTCAGGGTAAGGTCGCCATGCAGCGCTACCACCTGTGTACGAAGCAGAACTTCGACTTTCGGTGACGAAGAAATTCGATCGACAAGATATTGCGACACACTCTTCTTGAGGCAAACGTCGCGTACTACCATCGTGACTTTGCCCGCATATCGCGCGAAATGCATCGCTGCCTGGGCCGCCGAGTTGCCGCCGCCAACAATGAAGACGTTCTCGCTGCCACCACATAGAGATGCCTCACTGGCGCCGGCACCGTAGTAAAGCCCTGCTCCGTGGAACCGGTCTTCCTCCGGCAATTCCAACCGCCGATAATCTACGCCCGTGGCGCAAAGTGAAGCGCGAGCGACAATCTTGCTGCCATCCGACAGATAACCGACACCTTTCCCGGTGGAAAAATCGGCACGTACGCCTTCACGAAGAAGCAAGATCTCTGCGCCAAACCGGGTAGCCTGTTCCAGCGCTCGTTCCGCCAATTCCGCTCCACTGATGCCTTGAGGAAAGCCCAGGTAGTTCTCAATCCTCGGACTGGTACTCGCCTGCCCTCCGACCGCGAAGCGTTCGACTACCACCGTTTTCAACCCTTCGGACGCTCCATAGACTGCTGCACTGAGTCCGGCAGGGCCTGCACCGTAGATGGCGAGATCGTATTCGGATTGAGTTGGATTGTGGAATAAGCCCAACTTCTCACTTACTTCCCGGACGGTCGGGTGTTCCAGTCGCGAGCCATCCGAAAAAATACACAGCGGAAGTCGCCCGTCCGATAACCCGGTGAGGTTTTCTTGCGCGCGCGCCTCGCCGTCGTTACTGAGTTCCTTCCAGATAAAAGGAACTCCGCAGCGATGCAGAAAATCTCGTATTGCATATGCCTCCGCGGAGTCCCGCTTGCCGATGATCTGAACCGAGATATTGCCAACGCTCATAAGCGCTCCGGAGAAAAAAGCCACTGTTCCTACCCTAGCAAAACAATCCGAACGAAGAAGTACGACATAGGTCGTAAGGATTCGCAGCAACGGCCAGGGACCACTGCACCCGCAAAAGTGCGATGCGGACCCCAACCTCATCCAAATGCCGCAGAAGATCGAGCGGGGTTTGATATACGCGATAAGCCATGCAACACCCCACCGCGTGCTGGCCGGCCACCAGTTTCTCCTCAGCGCAGTGCTTCCTAAGCCGCCTTCTGCAAGGACTTCACCACACCATGAGGATCAAAGACATATTTCTTCGGCGCTCCCTTTTCGAAATCCTTGTACGCCTGGGGAGCATCATCAAGAGAGATTAACGTTATATTCAAATGCTTGCCCGGATTGATCCTCTCGTGGAGGATGGCTTCCATCAGCTCGCGGTGATACTTCATCACCGGGCACTGACCTCCCGAAATCGACTGGCCTTTGACCCAGGCGAGGGCCATGCGCAGGGCTTGGATTCCTTCCTTACGCATTTTGTCTGCCCCGAGCGGATCTTCGGGCAAGTAAAGACCCGGAACACCAATTCCACTCGGAACACGGGAAACTTCCATAAGCGGGTCGAGCACCGGCGATTCCTTGTCGGATTCCCTGCCCATTCCGTGAGCTTCGTAACCCACGCAATCAACCGAAGCATCCACCTCCGGAACTCCCAATATCCGGCGAACGCTCTCCCGCAGGTCATTGGTTTTCGTTAGATCAATCGTTTCGCAGCCCATCTTTTTGGCTAACGCCAGTCGCGCCGGGTTCAAGTCGCCAACGATCACGACGGCAGCCCCCAGGAACAGACATGATTCCGCGCAACACAAACCAACCGGACCGGCACCGGCAATGTAGACCGTTGATCCGGAACCGACTCCGGCTTGCACGGCACCGTTATAGCCAGTGGGCAAGATGTCAGACAGCAAAGTGAGAGAGTCGATCTTTTCCATCGCTTGATCCCTGTCCGGAAACTTAAGCAGATTGAAGTCCGCGTAGGGAACCATCATGTAATCCGCTTGGCCGCCAATCCATCCGCCCATTCCCACAAATCCATACGCTCCGCCGATCCCGGCCGGGTTCGTATTTATGCAGAGGTTCGTGAAACGGGCCTTGCAGTTACGGCAACGACCACACGCGATATTGAAAGGAATCGATACGATGTCTCCGACCTTGATGTACTCGACATCCGATCCAATTTCGATCACTTCTCCAGTATTCTCGTGTCCGAATACCGTGCCTTTCGGCGCCGAGGTTCGGCCGCGATACATGTGGAGATCGCTGCCGCAAATGTTCGTCGAAACCAACTTGACGATGACACCGTGATTGCATTTTCTGCCGTCCGGAGCAACAAGCTTTGGATACTCAATATTTTGAACCTCGACTTTGCGGGGTCCCATGTAAACGACTGCACGATTGCCTGCCATGTTTTCTCCTTTTTTGTTTGTTCGGCCGAGAATCATTCAACTTGCTTTGAACGAGGCTGCGCCGGCTTCGGCAACGGTCTGATCCTGGTCTCCGGAACCGCCGCTGACGCCGATTGCGCCGACTATCTGGCCGCCTTGCTTTAGCGGGATGCCGCCTGCAAAAATCATGATTCGGCCGTGATTCGAGACGTGAATCCCGTAAAACTGTTTGCCGGGTTGAGAGTGGGTCGCGAGGTCTTTGGTGGAAATATCGAAGGCTCTGGCCGTGAAGGCTTTGTTAATGGAAATATCAATGCTGCCGATCCAGGCTCCGTCCATCCGAACATGCGCCACCAAGTTCGCCCCGGAGTCGACCACGGCGATATTCATCGGCTGACCAATTTCGACGGCGCGCTTCTCTGCCGCCGAGATAATCCTTCTTGCATCCTCAAGCGTCAGCATAAGTCACGCCCTTAAGACACCTTCCCAGGCCAGCACGTGCTGATCGACGCTGTTCAGAAGCGTGCCGTCGAGATCGAATAGGAAAGCCGGTGAGGTTTGCGCGGTTTTCATTTTTCCGATTACTCAGATAACCGTGATGCGTGAACCCTGACCGCCCATTCCTGCCCGAAAAGAGAGCTCGTCACCGACGAGCAATCAGGCAGCCTTCTTCTGCTCCGCGTTTTCTGCCCTTTCCTGTCTCTGTCCGCCCGCGGAGTTCTGTTCCGTACTTTGTGATGAGGAATTCGTTGCTTGAACCGGAATCTCGCGGACGTTCCTCTGGGCTTGCGGAACTGGAATCGTTACGTGCAACACTCCATTCTGAAACTCCGCACGCGCGTGTTCCGTGTCCGCTCCCTCCGGCAAAGCTATGGCGCGATAGAACTCCCCATATTTTCTCTCGGTTCGCCGGATCCCCCCTTCGGTCTCTTCCTGCTCAACCTTTCGCTCGCCTTGGATGGTCAAGAAATCGTCATTGATTTCGACCTTGACGTCCTTTTCGGTGAGACCAGGCAACTCGGCAGAGACGATAAGATTGCCGTCCCGGTAGGCTATCTCGGCGGCCGGCACCCATGCCGTACTCAGAGAGTCATCGCCGCGGACGGACGAACCGACTCCCGCCTGCGAAAACACGCGGTTCATCTCCCTCTGCATTCTTCGCATTAAGGAAAAGGGATCATCGTCGAAGAAGCCAAGTGGATCGAGCAATAGGGATGGCAGAGTAGGCAGAGCAGATTGGCGGGCCAACCCAGTCGGCTGCCCTCTTTGTTCTCCTCTTGATGTTGTCTGTGAAGTTGCCAGTTGATTTGACTTTTGTGCTGACATTGTGTCTACCTCCGTGGGATTGAATTTGAAAATCTGGGACTGACAACTGTGAGGCCAGTCAGCTGCTCTGACCCTGTACGAATCGGTTGTTATGAGGCTGTGGTCGCTCGCTCTCGACGGGCTCCTGCAGCGGGCTTGGAGGGGATGCGCGCCAGGCTCTGAGAGCGCGCCCAAACATGATCAAAGACCAGCCACGAAAGATCAGCGAGATCGCTACAGCCGTACAGACAAACCAAGAGCCTAACCGCGGCGATGTCGTCCAAAAGATGGCCCCTAGCACGAGCGTGACAGCACCATCAACGACCGCCCATGCCCAACTGCGAAACTTGAGTCGAAGTGCCGCGAGCAAGCGATAAAGACCGATCACGGTGAAGTAACAGGCAAACAGTAGCATCCAAGCGACGTCACCCGCCGCGGGATGTGTGAGGATGAGCAAGCCAATCGAAATCGCGGCAATCCCAGGTACGAGGTGGAAAAAGAACGCGTCCGATCTGCGCAGGTAAAAGGCGTGTACGGTTTCCGCGAGGCCACTCACCAGCATGAGCCAGCCGAGCAGCATCACTGCATTGCTGGCCGCGAAACCGATTACGCCGAGTGCCAGAACCCCGATCATGATCAGGGTCGCCCCAAGTTCGGTACACCAACGCCCACTGTGGCGCAGGCTACCAGCCTCGAGGACCTCAGCATTCAGGGGTTTTTCTCTTGGATTCGGTCTTGCTTTGCGGTCGGCCATCTCGTGTCTCACAGTTCGGGAGTCTAACCAATGCTCGGGACTCTGCCTCATCCGTTTCTTCTGCGAGAGAGGGGTCCGCACGAACTCCGTTTTGGCAGCCTCCTAGCTGCGTATGCTAATTGGAGATGCTAATGAGCGGCCGTTGTTCTCGCAATTCCTCGTGAGAATGAATGGAGATTCAGAGAGAAAAGCTAAGAGTCCATCGTCCACGAGCTAAAGACGCGCTTACGACTTTGGATGTACAGATTCGGATAATCGTTCGCAATTACTTAGATACGGTGAATCTGGTGGTTCCGAAATCTCCGGCACGACATCTTAAACACGCAGGGTAAAAGTCACAGCCGCGTATTTCGCGGGCGATTTCAAGCAACGATGGCACCAGGAGAAATAAGGAGAAATGCACAAGATGTTTTGCTTCTGTCGGCTTTTTGACTGTTTGCCACAGCGCGCCTAATAATGTTGATATGACGTTATCGGCCGCATTGCGATGCTTGCTTATTCTTCGTCGCAATCTCGGGCAAATCTTGCGAGGACGGGACCACGTCTCAACCCGACGATTCCGGAACTGTTTCGAAACTGCCACTCCGTCTTGCTGCCGCGCTGTCTTACTGCACTCCGTCTTGCTACACTCTGCCCGCATGTCTCACGGCTTCTGCTAGACGTCGCGGGGCACAAGAGCGTTGACGTTTTCGATGGGGCTCAATGCGCTCCAGCTTGGACTGCCAGATTAATTTATGGAGACAACGATTCAACCGATCGATAGAGCACCGCAAGAAACTTGCGAACACGTTTATTCCCTTGTGGCCGAACCAGGCATGTGCCTTGGCTCTAGAAATGGCAACCAGTTGAGCCACTGGGATCGCGGAGAAACGTCGTGCGCTGCCAATCGCATGTAAGTGAGGAATACGGAGTGTGTCATGCCCACGAATCGCAAGCCGGTTGGACGTGTTGGAGGTTCTTGTTCTTGGGTTCCAGTCCAAGCGGCCACGGGTTCTGCAGAAGCAAAGATCCAAGAGATCCTGCGCAACAAAGCCACTTTCTCGCAGTCGTTGGACCGTTTCAGTCCTCTATCGAGTTCCGTTCCCGATAGTGCGCAGGGAGTATCAGACGTTGAAACTAAGAAACCATTCACAATCTTGGTTGCTGATAATCACCCGGTGGTGCGCGAGGGACTGGTAGCGCTGATCAATCGTCGGTCCGACATGCGGATCATTGCTGAGGCCAGCAATGGTCGCCAAGCTGTAGAAGCGTTTTTTGCTCAGCGCCCAGACATAGCGCTTCTTGATCTGCGAATGCCAATCATGGATGGTATCGATGCTGTCATTTCGATCTGCGAGAAAGATCCCACGGCGCGCATCGCCATCATCACCAGCTACCAAGATGAGGAGGACGTCTACCGGGCGCTCCGGGCCGGTGCGCAGGGATACATTCTTAAGGATGCGCTAGTAGACGAGTTGGTCGAATGTATTCATGCGGTGGGAGACGGAAAAACATGGATCCCGCCGACGGTGGGCGCCAAGCTAGCGAAGCGCGTTGCCGATCGGGAGTTGACCCGGCGGGAGACTGAAGTGCTTCACGCGGTGGCCGCAGGCAAGAGTAATAAAGAGATTGGGTCCGCGTTCGACATCAGTGAGGCGACGGTCAAGGTGCATATGACGCACATTTTGGAAAAGCTAAAAGTAACCGGCCGCACGGAAGCGATCAACATTGCTGTGCGGCGAGGGCTGGTACGGATGGACTAGACGCGGCACTGAGCATGCCTGTGCTTGTACGACTTAAGTCGGACAACCCGGCGGGCCTTTGGGTTCGTCTAAGCATCGCCGACTGGTCTGGAACGAACATCAGTTGGAGGGACGATCGCTCATGACGGCAAACAGGTCTTCCAACATGAAGCGAACCAAGAGGGCTCGTACCGGGATATACGTCGCAGGAAGTCGAGATCGGACGCAGTTCCCGCTAGCTGGTGTCGATGATGGCATGCCGGGGGTGTATCGGAGCACCATAGCGGAAGCCGCTCTGGGGAATTCAGGTGTCGGCATCGTGGTCTCCAATTCGCAGGGCACGATAACCCTGGTCAATGCTCCGGCGAAGCAGCTGTCACAAATGGATCCGGAAGGAAAAGCACTGAGCGCTGCGCCGAGCATCTGGGGTGAAATGTCCAATATCAAGGGCCGTCGTGTTCTGGTCGCGCAATGGCCCTGTATGAAAGCCCTGCGCGGGAAGACTACGGTCAGTACGACATGTCACTTGGTCCGACGTGACGGCAGTTCGTGTGATGTTCTGTTTGGCGCGTGCCCGATTAGGGGTGCGGAATCGCAAATCATAGGGACCCTCAGCTCGCTCACCGACATTACCGACCACAAACAAAAGGAGTGCATGCTTCGCGAGGAAGCGGTCTTGAGCGAACGCGACCGGATCGCTGCGGACATTCATGACACGGTGGTCCAGGGCTTAAACGCAATTGTGCTCCAGCTCGAGGCGGCTGAAGAGGAAATCATTGAAAGCCCCGAGCAGGCCCGGCAGCGGCTGCGCCGCGTGCGTGAGATCGCGCGGGAGAGCCTAGCCGATGCCCGCCGCTCGATGTGGACCTTGTGTCAGGAGTCCTTAGACAATGAAGACCCGGCAACCGCGCTGGCACTCCTGGCTCAGAAGCTCTTTCAGGGTGAGCCAGTTAAACTGCAGCTCTCACTGGCGAAGGACACTCGTGCGCTTCCCGCGAAAATGCGGATCGAGCTCTTGCGGATCGGCAAGGAGGCCCTTTCGAATATATTGAAGCACGCGCGGGCCACGAGGGTAACCGTTGAGTTGGCCTGCCTGGACCGAGAGTTGCGATTGTCTGTAATGGATGACGGTCGAGGATTCGTGTCCGAGTCCTTGCCGAGTAGCCACGGCGGGTTTGGTCTATTCGGCATGCGGAGACGCGCAGAGCGCTTAGGTGGGAGGCTGGTTGTCGAGAGTCGGCCGGAGCGAGGCACAAAGGTGGTCGCGCACCTGCCCTTGCCTATACACTTAGCAAGACAGTGCGCATGAAGACGTCGGCGTGTGCGGCTAGGTGTTCCCGCCTCTCCGCACGAAAGTGTAGATTTCGGTATAGGGTAAAAATCGAGGGTAAAAATCGAGGTTTCACAGACGGAACTCGTCTGTTTGCAGTGAGCCCGGATGGGGCCAAGATCGAGGATTTTGGTACACTCCCTGAATGCTCAAGCAACTTTCGATGCGGTCATTTCAAATCCTCCCTTCGGCATTAAGCTGTCTTCTGACACGGTTGCGACATTGGATTCTAGCTTTGACATGAAGGCTAGTTCTTCGAGCGAGGCTTTCTTTTTGGAGCGCTGGTTTCAGTTGTGAGGATCTAAAGTCGCATTCCTTGGCTTTGAAGAATTACCGGAACCCTCTGAGCCATGCGCGAGATATGGACCAGATTGACCAGAAGGCGAGGCGAGGCTTCAGTTCTCTGGTTTAGAAAAACACTCGCCGCATCCGTTGATTCGACTGCGGTCCTTAATGACGAGCAAGAGACAGCAAAGTCCATTACCGTCAGTCCAGGTGCTAAAGATGAGCAAGTCGTTCGAAATCAGTGATAAGTAGCATGCGATTCAACACAAGAATCGAATTCCACTCTCTCAGCCCTATTTCTGCAAGAAATGTGGATCATCCTGAAACTGCGGCCTGCAAGGTTTCGGATTCTTTCGAATAAGTACGCGCGGCGTACTCATTCGCTCCCGTCCCTCGGCGAACTGCCTCCAGAAATCACCGTCGCGCGGTAGTCTTCAGTACGAATCGGCAATCTCCGACACGGCTCTCAGATTTCCTTCTTGCCGCTTCGTTTGCGACGGTCGGCTATCACTTCCGCGTTACGTTCGTCCCTGCTTTGGTTTGCTCTAGCAGCTTGCGCTGCTCAAGTCGCGCACAGAGTGCTGTGTATAGTTCCTGGAGATACTTCAGATTGTTTGGCTTAGTGATCATTGCGGTCTCCCCGAGTTCCCTTCGTGCCACACGTATGCGCACTCTCAAGGTTATAAGTTTTAGCTGTTCGTGGACGTCTGCTGCCGCCCTACGCAGGCCGCCGGTTCCGAGAAGACCGCATTGCTCGCGATACAACTCCGCTCTTTCCTCCGTCGGGAGATCCGCCAAATCGTGCTCACAGGGTTCGAAAATTCCGGAGCCTCGGAGTCTGAGTTCATGGTTTTTCCAGCACTCGTGAGTTCGAACCCTCATACGTTCTAACAAATACGCTAGGCCCTAAGCTCGCAGTTGTTGAATCTCTGGGATAATAGCGAGCGTGTAACCAGCCATTCTCAATTCTGATTCCCAACAGTCCCTCAGCCAGTAATAGAGTGCTGGAATGGCATCATCCTCACGCCATTTGTCTCGTCGTCCCCTAACCCAAAGCCGCATTCGGGAATTCGCACTGATGGGAAGAGCGTTCCATGGTTCCGGCACCTGCTCGGAGTCGCCTCGAAATATTCTCACCTCGACGTCCTGGCGATCATTGTTTTGCAGTGTCAGTACAAATTCGAGCCGCCCGTCCCAATCGTCAATTCCTACGCGGCCGTCGCAGTTGTTGCTATTGCCATTGGGTGGTGCAATCCCTCGGTCCTTCTCGGCTGCTAGGATCCGGGAACCTAAACTTCGCACGGTTGCTCTCTTTGACGATCGCGCTCTTCAATCGCGGCGATCCGCTTTTCTAAGGTATGCATCTCGAAGAGTTTCGCTGCGATGTTAGCGCTGTTTCCATACTAGCCAAAAAAAGAACGCAATTGCTCACCACAGCACAAACGAAGTCCTTCGACGTGTCGCTGCTTAATCATGGGATGCAACTGCTTCCTTAATTACGCTGCAAACCCGCAAAGCCCAATGCAAAACCGCTTGTCGACGCCTCAAGTACTAGGTACCAGAAAACAAATTATTGGGAGGGTATCCGTATCCGATCGGACAAAAAGGGTCACACCGGTGTCACAACTGCTCCGAGCGATCTGAGTAAGAGCAATGTAACTGGGCAGTTAGCTGCACCCACTGCTGAAGAGGACATTCATCAGTAGCGCGTCGAGGGTGCAACAGTTCGCGGCACATCAACGACTTGTGCCGTCAATAAAGTCGATTTTGCCAGTAATGGCAGGTTTTGCGTCACGCCGGGGTCACAGGTCACTTAGCTTCCCGATAGACTAGAGCCGGTCTCATAAGCCCAGCGAACCGTGTGGTTGTCTGTTCGGTTCCGGACATCTAAGGCCTAGCGGCGGACACTCTTAAACACCACGGTTCGACAGCGGTACTCTCTTGTCCTTTGGCACCAAGAGGTTACGTTTCGCTCTAGATTGGAAGAAGCCTTGCTGTAAAGAAACCACTCCGTGATCTTTTTGCCTTGGTATTTGGCAATCCCTGTGCCTTTGCCACGCCGGAACAGGAGGCGAACTCGAGATGGAAGCACTACCTCAAGATCTTCGCTACGCGCTGCGTCAATTGCGCAAGAGCCCCGCGTTTACAACTGTTGCCGTGCTGGCGCTTGCCCTTGGCATCGGGGCCAATACGGCCATCTTCAGCGCGATTGATGCGGTTTGCTGCGGCCTCTACCGTTTCACAATGCCAGCCGCCTCGTCGTTGTGAAGACCACCGAGCCCGGCCGCCGCGATGACACAGGTGTTTCCTATCCGGCGTTTCTTGATTGGAGATCGCGCAACCACGTATTTGAATCGCTCTCGGCGTATCGCACGGACGACTTCACTCTTACTGGGAGATCTGAGCCCGCACACGTCACCGGTGCGGTCGTTTCCGCCAACATGTTCTCTCTCCTAGGAGTGGCGCCTGTGCTGGGAAGAGACTTCACTTCCGACGAAGATGCGCCCAGCGCGAACGGACGGACCGTGATCCTGAGCTACGGCTTGTGGCAGGAGCGATTCGCGTCGGACCGGAACATTCTCGGTCAGAACGTCACGCTCAGCGGCCGACAATTTAACGTCGCGGGCGTCATGCCCGCAGGATTTCAGTTTCCAGTACAAACCGATCGAATTGACTTCTGGACGACCATTGCGCTCGACGCGGAGTCCAGCAACGGAATGCCGCCGGTCACGGCGCAGCGCGGCGTCTCCTATCTCGACGTGATTGCGCGGCTCAAGCCCGAGGTGACGGTAACGCAAGCACAGACGGAGATGGGCGCGATCCAAGCGGCGATCAATCGCGCCTATCCAGAGAACCGTCCGAAGGGGATCGCGATCGTCCCCGAGATCGACGCTATCGTGGGCGACGCGCGTTCGGGGCTTTTCATGCTGTTCGCAGCGGTGGGGCTTGTGCTTCTGATTGCGTGCGCCAATCTGTCGAATCTACTGCTTGCACGGGCAACCGCGCGGCATAAAGAGATCAGCGTGCGCGTGGCCTTGGGTGCAACACGCTGGGACATCGTGCGCCAGTTGTTCGCAGAGAGTTCATTGCTGGCGCTTACGGGCGCAGGCGCGGGACTGGTATTTGCCGTGTGGGCGCTCAAGCTGCTGCTGAGCCTCGCTCCGGCAGAATTGCCTCGAGTTTCCGAAAGCGGCCTGAGCCTGTCGGTGCTGGCATTCACCGCCGCAATCGCGGTGGTGACCAGTCTTCTGTTTGGATTGATCCCGCCCCTCCATGCCACGCGGGGAGGACTCGCCTCCTCACTCAATGAAGGCGGCCGCAGCGGAACCGAATCGCGCGGTCATGCGCGGCTCCGTGACACATTCGTTGTGATCGAGACGGCTCTCGCCGTGGTGTTGCTGGTGGCTTCAGGCCTTATGCTGCGCAGTTTGCTTGGCTTGGGAAGAGTTGATGCCGGATTTGCGAAAGATCACGTCATCAGTTTCGGACTGGATCTGCCTGACAGGTATGGACATCAGGAGCGCGTCGAGTTCTATCAACGACTACTGACGCAAGTCAGAACTCTTCCCGGCGTGCGGTCGGCCAGCGCGGCGTTTCCGCTGCCGCTTTCCGCCGACGCTGTGAAGACCAGCTTCGAGGTGGAAGACCGGCCCGTGAAAGCGTCGGAGCGGCCCGTCACGACGCTCCACATCGTCGACGATGACTACTTCCATACGTTGGGAATTCGGTTGTTGAGAGGCCGGGAATTCGAGCCGCGTGACAGCGCTTCCGACGCGCCCGCTCTCGTGGTCATCAGCGAGAAATTGGCGAAGCAGGTTTTTCCGGGCGAGGATCCAATCGGCAAACGAATCCGGCCGGAAATCGCAAGCGGCGATCAGAAAGAAGCCGCGATGCGAACCGTCGTGGGTGTGGTTGGCGACGTGAGGGCCGAAGGTTTAGGTGCAGCGGCGATTGCTGAATCTTACGTGCCCTACGCGCAACTGCCATTTGCGCCCATGTCAGTGATGGTGCGCACGCAGGGCGACCCTCAGGATCTGGTGCTGCCGCTAACAAAGGCCGTGCAGTCGATCGACAAAGACTTGCCGCTCTTGCACGTCAAGACATTGGACCAATATGTTAGCGAATCCATTGCCGACACTCGCTTCGAAAGCGTTCTCCTCGGTATATTTGGCGCTCTGGCGTTTACCCTCACGGCGATTGGACTCTACGGAGTGATTTCCTACACCGTGGTGCAACGAACGCGAGAGATGGGGATTCGCCTTGCGCTCGGTGCGGAGCGCGGCACGATCGTCGCAATGATTCTGCGAAGCGGGTTGCTGCTTGTGACGATGGGTGTCGTCCCCGGCCTGGTGGCGGCGTTTCTGCTAACGCGACTCATCGCAGGCTTGCTGTACGGTGTGAGCCCTTCTGATCCGTCGACATTTCTCTCAGTTTCGGTCGTGCTGGTTGCCATGGCAGCACTGGCCAGCTATACTCCCGCGCGCCGCGCGGCGAAAGTCGATCCCATGGTGGCGCTGCGGTACGAGTGATCGCTCATAGATACCTGAACAAGATTTGCATGCAACCAAGGCGGACCATGCCAAAGAAGTTCTCGACATGGTACTCCCAGCGGATCACCAGCCGACGAAAGTGATGGAGCCAAGCGAATAGTCGCTCCACTCGCCAACGATTGCGGTAACGACGCAACGGACGGCCGTCCTGCGTCGGGCGGCGGCGCACTCCGCGATGCGGTGCGATCATCACGACGCCATAGCGCTCATCCGAGTCACGATCCAAACGGTCACTGTCATAGGCTCTGTCGCCGATCAGTCGTGCCGGGAGGGTGCCTAGGAAGCTGTGTCCGAGGACGCCTTCAACGAGCTGGCTTTCATGCGGCGAAGCGCTTTCGATACTAACGGCCAGTGGAAGACTGTGGTCATCGGCGAGAGCGATGATTTTCGTTCCCTTGCCGCGCCGGTGGGACCGACCGCAAGGCCCCTTTTTTTTGCCCCCGTGAAGGAGGCGTCGATAATGGCCTGCTCCAAGTTAAGTTTTTCCTCTCGCTTGTAACTCCTTGGCCAAAACACGTAAGATGTGCTCCAATTCGCCGGCTCGCACCCACTGCTGGAAACGACGATGGCAGGTCTGGTATGGCGGATATTTCTTGGGAAGTTCGCGCCACTGCGCTTCGCTGCCCAACACCCACATAATTCCGTTCAGCACGGCGCGCGTGTCCTGCCACGGACGACCCCGACCGTCGGAACGCCGCTGGGGACGCAAGATCGGTTCGATCAGTTGCCACTGGACATCGCCGAGTTCCCATCGTCCTAGCATGCCCTCCTTCTGCCGGTTTTCCTACCGACAGAAAAAAGCTAACTAGGTTCCGCCGTCATTTATGAGACCAGTTCTACTTCAAGATAATCCCTGACTAGGTCATAGAAAAGCTCAATGGTTCTGCGCTCCAGAAACGAATGGAGAGTCACGTGAGGCCTTAAAGACACAAATTGTCTGATTTAGCATTCTATAAAGTTCGTACCCTGATTTCGGGTCCTCGCGAAATCTCTTATATCGTTTAGCCACAGTCCCCACATCATAGCCGGGCGGGTATTCCAACCCGTAAGCGTCAGCAGCAGCCTCCAACAGTACCGCGGTCTGCGGCATGAGCAGTTTTCCGGTTGTTTCTTCTAAGTAAATGTGCAGTGGTGCTTCGTGGCTGTCTATGTATTTGGGAGTCCTTTTCGCATAAAGCCTTTGAGGTCGTACCTTGGGTACGGCAAGAACCCTTTCAAGCCGATCAATCTTTGCGGGGAATCTTTTGAAAAAGCGAACGTGTTGTCTCCGAAATCCAAAAAATTCCCACAATTCATTTGTCAAATATTCAGTGCCACACTTCAGCGAGGTCAAAGCTCGCAGCTCATTCTTTAACTCCGATAGGTGTGACAGAATTCTTTTTTTCCCCGCGATGTACTCGGCCAATGCTTCCGGGGCTTCTCGAGCCAGAAACGAATGTTTCGCAGCATAGTACAGTGCTGATTTGACAACACGGGGATCGCAGTCCTGCTGGAGAATTGTTAGCCAAGCTGTCTTTGGGTCAGGCAACTCAAGACGAGCTTCAAACGCCCGTTCCCATCTGCCGAATTCATCCTGACGGGATTTACCAAACACGCGCTTCGGCTGACCAATTCGTGTTTGCTTTTTGCCGATTTGTCCTGTTCTTCCAGTGCTTCGTCGTCCTAGCATTTCGCTTGAGGTGCTTGAGTGGTTCTGACGCTGGTCGCGCCAGATACATACCAATGGAAGATGCTACCAGACGCTTCACCGAAAGCACGCTGTTATGTCAGACATTGAGCCGTTTGTAGATCCCGAGAAAGCCGCAGCATTTCTAGGAGTCCGGCGGCGGCGACTATTGCAGATGGCGCGGGCCGGTGAGATTCCCGCTCACCCAATCGGCTCCCACGAGAGGAAGACGTGGCGTTTCAAATTGTCCGAACTTGCACAAGCAGTCATGAGGCCAACGACGGATGTAGGCAATCAAGGCTCGAGGTATCATCAATCCGGGCAATCCCTAGCGGTGCC
>Ga0335073_10006593_pt1 | contig 16314 bp, 10 predicted proteins | sample Lox_Sample_22_FD_207093 | JGI IMG/M metagenome (GOLD analysis project Ga0335073, IMG submission 207093) | Soil microbial communities from Loxahatchee National Wildlife Refuge, Florida, United States - Lox_Sample_2.2 | ecosystem: Environmental > Terrestrial > Soil > Wetlands | place: USA... | reverse complement strand
CAAGTTCCCGCGCGGTAACCGCTGTTTACCGCGCAGCAGCCGACACGGGGTGACGTGTCGCAGCGTAAAGCCGATGCCGTAGGCAGCGCGGTTCTTTGAACACAGTAGCAACCACCTTCGAGGGGACCGGGAGCTTTGAACGTTGCGTAAAGGAACTCGGATACCGGTACTGTGGTTGCACCTAGCAGATGTGGCCGGGCGTGCGCATCGACGAGGTAGAGAGTTGTAGGCATCCTCAAGAGCCCGCTTCATCGGCCGTGGTCATGGAAAGCGGACGCAACGCTCTGATCGGTCGCTGTTCGGGACTAGGCTGAGAGCAAAGCGGTGGAGGCTGGCGACTCGAAATTCCGCCGGTCCCATTCCATACCAGGTTTCAACTGCGAAGGATTCAGCATTCGGCTCGACGAGCGACTTGTCCGAATGGCCTCGAAACTGGTACAGACGAACCCTGTCGCTTTCCCTGACAACGAAGCCATATGGAGTCCAAAGGGGTCGCTTGGCGCTGAGATTCTTGAAGGCAAAATGCCAAACCTGGGGATGATCGGCGATGAGACCCGGCCGAATGCGGAGTCTTTGGAAGTAGTTTCGATCACCGTTTGCAGAATGTCGGAACTCCTCGATCTTCCATGGCCGCTTTCCAAAATATCTATCTGTGATTTCCCTCGGCGGCCAAGTTGCGCTCGGAACGATCAAATCATGCGCCCATTCGAGGTCTCGTACAAGTCGGCTGGATTTTCTGGAGGCGACATCCCGCATCAGAGCAGCGCAGAGAGTAGCATAGGCATCCGCTGATGTCTCAAATAGAACAAAGGGATCCATGTCAAGCGCTCCCGCAAGCGGGAGAAGGCGAGCGGGAGGGATGCGAACGCTCGGAGTCTGGCCATTCATCCAGCGCCATATTTCCTGCCGGCTCGGGGCAGGATCAACCGGCCAAGCTCGGATCAGAGCCTGATGCGCCGCCCTGCCAAATCGGGCTGTAATGAATGCGCGCAACCAATTATGACGAAACTCGATCATCGCTAACCGTTGCATTCGCTCGTGGCTTGTGCAACCTCAAGGATATTTGATCTGGGGTAGGCTCATCACATGGGGCCGATAGGCGGTTCCGGCACTAGACGGTTCTCAACAACAACTTCGGCGTCGAGGAGAAAACAATGAGCAAGGTGACCGTGACAACGGAGAAGGTTGGCGGAGGATTCTTTACGCTACCAGCACACAAAGCGACTGCATATGAAAACCACACAAAGGTTGCTGAAGCCTACAGCAAGCCTTTCGGGTCAGCCTCCGAAGCACGCGAAAAGCTCGTGGATAAAATCGCGGAGCGCAACATCAACAAGAAGTAGTCTGCCGAACCAAGACTGAGAAGTGCCGTCGGGAGCGTTTTTTTCTTAAAATTGCAGCGACATCGCGAGCTTTTCGTGATGCAGGCGTTCACCCTCCGGCGGCATTTTCCAGATTTGTTCGATTCCTTCAGGCAGCTAGCAGCGTGGCCGTTCGGGGAGCCATGGGCCTCCGAAGGAAGGGCTCGAACTTCAGAGCACATCGGGCGATCACAATCTGGCGGCAAGGAGCACAAAAATGTCCAAAATAGGCAAGAAGTCATTCAAAACGATGGATTTCCCTTGACATAGACTATATACTATGTACTCGCCGAGCCGGAACCGAAAACATCGGTGAGTGGACGGTCCAATCACCGATCCCAGGAAATCTCTGGGACAAACAATCCGTGTTCGGCGCGAAGCGCTGGGATTAACACAGGAACAACTTGCAGAGCGGGCTGGGTTGCATTGGACGTTCATTTCCGGGGTAGAGCGAGGGATACGGAACATAAGCATCATGAAACTGCACCGTATAGCTATCTCGCTCGGGGTTCGACTGCGCGACTTGGTTGACAAGTGCTGACATCGCAGTATGCTTTGGTTGACAGAATCGCAGAACATCTCCCCCATTTGAATCCGTCAAAGGTAACTCTGCCCGTCAGAGGCTGAGGTCACAGGGTTTTCGGGTTTTTTGGGGGAAAGAAAGATGCCCTTCGGATCCGTTTCAAGCGCAAAATTCATGTATCTGGGGCGGGCTTTGAAGCGCCTCGTCATCTATACGTCGCTGCTCGCAGGGATCGGCGGCGGGATCGGCGCATCTGCTTCGACGCCAACCACTACGACACTTGCCTTGACATCGGGTGGCACGACTGTCACTACGGTAGCCGTGGGAAGCGTAGTTACGCTCACCGCGACCGTGAAGGCCGGAAGCACAGCAGTGACAGTAGGACAGGTGAAATTCTGCGATGCGAGTGCGGCTTACTGTGAGGACTCGGCCGTTCTGGGCACCGCTCAACTGACCGCGGCCGGGACGGCAATGCTCAATTTGAGGCTTGGAATTGGAAGCCACAGCGTCAAAGCATTATTTGCCGGTACTACGACAAACGCGGAAAGCGCATCTTCGTCCCAGAGTTTAACTGTCACTGGAAAGGCGTGGAGTTCTACGGCTTTGGTGTCGGCTGGGGTTCCGGGCAACTATGCACTGACGGCTACGGTTGCTGGCGGCGGCACTTCCGCCCCAACTGGATCAGTCGATTTTGAAGACTCCACCAGCAATACGACGATTGACAGTGCAGTCATTGATTCCAACACAGCGCTCCAGTCCTTTGGACTCCATGCCTTTCCATCAAGCGTTATATCTGTCGCTGTCGGGGATTTCAATCATGACGGAATACCCGACTTGGCTGTGACCAGTGGCGGACAGGTCAATCCCTACATCCCTGGTCACGTCAATATTCTCCTCGGTAAAGGCGACGGGACATTCCTGAGTCCTGTGACATACGCGACGACAGACACGATTCCAAACTCAATCGCGACCGCCGATCTCAATGGTGACGGCAACCTCGACCTCGTCGTTACGGATTTTTACGCCGGCGAAGTCTCTGTCTTTCTCGGAAACGGCGACGGAACTTTCAAATCTCAACAAGTAATTTCCGTTGGCTCATATCCCTCTCCCGTTCTGATTGGTGACTTTAACCACGACGGCATTCTGGACCTAATAATTGGCTGCGCAACTGATCCTGTCGTTTACGTTTTACTGGGGAACGGGGATGGCACCTTCAGTAGTCCAATAACCTACGCAACTGAAACCGGCGCCAGGAGCCAAGCACCCTCCATAGCCGTAGCGGACTTCAACGGCGACGGCAACCTCGATGTAGCCGAACTCAACGTCGCTGCTGGCACGCTCGGGATACTCACTGGGAAAGGCGACGGAACATTCCAAGCCCAAACCACAGTTCAGTTGTCGAATGGGCCGTACGCGATAGCGGCAGGCGACTTCAATGATGATGGGAAGCCCGACTTGGCTGTCCTGTATGGAGGCTCTTTCAATATCTTGTTAGGCAAGGGAGACGGAACATTTGAACCGCAACAGACCTACAGCGCAGGATCTTGGACGCTTGCTATCGGGGATCTCAATGGCGACGGAAAGTTGGATGTTGTAACGTCTGGCAGTGTGTATTTCGGAAATGGCGATGGAACCTTTCAGTCCCCGCTAACAGTTAATACAGGTAATTGCGGGGCCGTAGGGGTGGCTATAGCTGATTTCAATGGCGATGGGCACAACGATATTGCCACTTGCGGTGGGATCAGCGCTACTAGCGGCAGCGTGCTGATTAACGAGCAGATGCTGCAAACGACGATCTCTAAAATAGCGCTCCTCGGGGGCACGCCAGATCACGCTGTTGTCGCTGTTTATAGTGGTGATTCAGTTTATTCCTCAAGCACTTCCAATGCCGTCACGTTAGCGCGCGGAATATCGACTTCGCTCACGCTCGCTGGGACACCGACCGGAATCGTGGCTGCAGGGACTACGGTCCAGTTGACCGCGACTTTGACGCCGGCGACATACAACAGCAACGCGGCAACTGGAACTGTAACTTTTTCCGATAACGGCACCGCCATTGGCACCCCCGTTTCTTTGTCTTCCAGCGGTACCGCAACACTGACTACGGGCTCTTTGCCTGCGGGCGAGCATGATTTTACCGCGGCATATTCAGGCGATAGCAATTTTGCAGCTGCACAATCTGGAACTGTTGCCGCTTGGGCCACCATCCCTTCCTCGACGGCGCTCGCCGTGTCCTCGAACAGTGTCGCACCCCAGACGGCCATTACCTTCACGGCCACAGTCTTGAATCAGAGCAATGTTCCGATCACTGCAGGTCAAGTTCAGTTTTGCAATGCGGCTGCCCCGTTTTGTACAGGCGCCGCTCTGCTAGGCACAGCTGAACTCACTGCGACCGGGACCGCAACCCTCATCCTTAGATTAGGCGTTGGCACCTACTCAATAGACGCTGTGTTTATGGGTTCAGCCGCCGCACAACCAAGCAAATCCGGTGCACAGGGTGTCGCTGTGGTGGGCAAAAGTTGGAGTACGTCGGCCCTGGCTTTGACGGGTGTTCCGGGTAATTACACGCTCACCGACACGGTCGCTGGCGGTGGTGCAACTGTGCCCACTGGAAAAATCACGTTTGAAGACGCTAGCAATGGGAACGCGGCTGTGGCAACGCCGTCTCTTGACAGTACGACGGCACAAGTGACGTTCGCGGAGACTGATTACCCAGGAGGGAGCGCTTATTATTCTGCGTCCATAGCCGTAGCGGATCTCAATGGCGACGGGAAGCCCGACGTCGTAGCAGTAAACCCAAGTAACAACACCGTGGATGTTCTGATTGGAAATGGAGATGGAACGTTTCAGGGTCAAAAAGGGTACCCAGTCGGAAATTTCCCCACTTCAGTAGCAGTTGGAGACCTTAACGGGGACGGTCACGCTGATCTGGTTGTCACAAATGCCACGGATGGCACTATCGGCATTTTGCTAGGCAACGGAGATGGGACATTTCAAACGCAAAAGACCCTTGCTGTAGGCGCCTCATACGTCGTGATTGGGGATTTTAATGGAGACGGGAAGCTTGATCTGGCCGTACCCGGGGGCGTTCTGCTCGGTAACGGCGATGGAACGTTCCAGACAGAACTGCCATTCTCAGGCATCTCTGGGATTTTCTCACTCGCCATTGGGGATTTCAATCACGACGGAATTCCCGATCTCGCAGTGCTCGATCCCGTGTCGCAATACAACTCTGAGTTGAGCATCCTTATAGGGAGAGGCGATGGCACCTTCGCCGCCCCTGTCCACTATACCGTTGCTGGAGACGCTCAAGCTGTTGCAGTCGGTGACTTCAATGGCGATGGAAAGCTCGATATTGTGATTTCGAGCTATGGCCAAGGTATCGGCGTGCTTTTAGGAAACGGTGATGGGACATTCCAAGCGCAGACGATTTATTCGGAGCTTGGTGATTCCAATGGCGCCGTCACCGTGGGAGATTTTAACGGCGACGGCAAGCTAGATGTAGCAGTGGCAAATTCACTTGCATCTTACGTCCTCCAAAACAATGGCCAGACGTACGTGTTTGGCGGAGGGGTATATATCTTCACTGGAAATGGAGATGGAACGTTCCAGTCGCCTGCCCACTATGGTGCCGGGGACTGGAGATCGGTCGCGGTCGGGGATTTTAATGGCGATGGCAGATTAGATCTGGCTTTTGCAAGTCCTGAAAATAGCACGGTGCCTGTCCTGTTGAATGAATGGCAGATAAGCGCGGCGGCAAAACAAGTCTTCGTCTTGGGTGGCCCTGCGACACATTCTGTCGTAGCGTCGTACCCGGGGGACACTAATTATCAGTCAAGCACCTCGAATGCCGTGAATCTTGTTCGCGGTGTTTCTACTGCCCTCGCCCTTGCCGCGAGCCCCAATGGAAATATACAAGCAGGCCAGACCGTTCAGCTGACGTCCACGCTTGCTCCGGCGATTTACAGCGGAAGCCCTGCAACAGGAAGCGTTACGTTTTACGACAATGGCGCGGCCATCAGCACGCAGACAATTGGATCGTCGGGACAGAACATTTTTTCGACGGCAGGGTTGACTGCGGGAGGCCACAGCTACACCGTCGTATATGCCGGCGATAGTAATTTCGCTCCGGCAACGTCCCTGAGCCAGGTCGTGTGGGCGTCTTCCAGCACGACCACATCGTTTTCGGTCTCCTCCAACAGCGTATCCGCCGGAACACCGGTGGTCTTTACGGCCAGTGTTTCCTACCAAGGGAGTACGCCCGTTGCTGGTGGCGAAGTGGAGTTCTGCGACGCCTCTGCCATGTATTGCGAAGGCACGGCTCTTCTTGGAACAGCGACACTCACTACAGCGGGTAAGGCATCCGCGAGCCTGCGGCTTGGGATTGGCAATTACAGCGTCAAAGCCGTTTTCGTCGGGAACGCAAGTGCATCGGGAAGTGCGTCGTCGGCCCAAGCTGTAACGATCACCGGGAAAAGTCCAACGGTGACCACCCTCAGCGATAGCGGCGTTCCGGGACAATACACTCTCGTTGCGGCTGTGGCCGGGGGCGCCCGAAGCACGCCCACGGGGTCGGTGACGTTTGAGGATACGAGCAATGCCAATGCGACAGTCGCCACAGCACAACTAAGCGGGACGGCATCGGTGCTCGTATCTCCAAGCACCTACCAAACAGGGAACGGGCCGCGGACCGTCGCCTGGGGAGACCTTAATGGCGACGGAATTCCAGATTTAGTGGTCGTAAACCGATATGACAACACTGTCAGTGTCCTTTTGGGAAAAGGAGATGGCACTTTCCAGAGCCAGGTGACTTATCCTACCGGCACACAACCTACATCTGTTGCGATTGGCGATATCAATGGCGACGGCAAGCCAGACATCGCTGTTTCGAACTACGGGGACGACACGATCGGAGTGTTGCTCGGCAATGGCGACGGCACATTTCAAACACAGAAGACCTACGGTGCAGGAAACGGGTCAAGCGTTGTCGGCGTTGCTGACTTCAACGGCGACGGAAAATTAGATTTGGCGGCAACGAACTACAGCGACAATACGGTGGACGTATTGCTTGGAAACGGTGACGGAACATTCCAAACAGCGATGACCTTTGCGACTGGTGTACAGCCGTCCTGCCTCGCGGTTGGGGATCTTAATGGCGACGGTCGGCCTGATCTAGCAACCTGCGATTCCGCGGACAACACCATCAGTGTTTTACTTGGAAAAGGCGACGGAACATTCCAGCCACGAGTCACCCATGCCGTGGGATACACCCCCTATTCAGTAGTCATTGCGGACCTGAACGGCGATGGGAAACAGGATGTTGCGGTCGTAAATTCCACGCTGGATGTCATAGCATTCCCTCCCACGAATCCTGTTAGCGTATTCCTCGGGAATGGTGACGGCACGTTGCAATCTCCGAAAACGTACCCTGTCGGCAATGTCCCGATTTCGATTGCCGTTGGGGATTTCAACGGAGACGGGAAGCCCGACTTAGCGGTCGCGAATCGCCAGGACAACACAGTCAGCGTATTGTTTGGCAACGGAGACGGTTCATTTCAGCCACAAGTAACTGCCCCGACAGGTAAGGAACCGACCTCCGTTATAGCAGCTGACTTCACCGGAAGCGGCAGAACCGACCTTGCCATTGCGAACCTTAGTGACAACACCGTGAGCGTGCTATTGACCGAGGTTCAAGTCACCGCGACCGCGTCGAACGTGGCAATCGTTGGCCCTTCCGCGACGCATACTGTAGTCGCTGCCTATGGTGGCGATTCGGTGAATTCGTCAAGCACCTCAGCCTCGGTCAATTTGACGTCTACGCCCAAGACCACGCCAGTGGTTACAGTCTCACCCTCGCCATCGAGCCTGACCACAGCCCAAAGCCTCACGGTCACCGTGACCTTGGCAGGAACTCCGACGCCAACCGGCTCGGTGACGGTTACGAGCGGCAGCTACGCCTCGTCGGCCACAGTACTGGTCGGGGGTGTGGCAACGATAAATGTCCCGGCAGGATCGCTGGCCGTGGGCAGCGACACGCTAACCGCTAGCTATGCACCCGATTCGGCCAGTTCCTCGATCTACAACAACGCGACAGGCACAGGATCAGTGACAGTGACCCAGGCCAAGACCACGCCAGCGGTTACAGTCTCACCCTCGTCATCGAGCCTGACCACAGCCCAGAGCCTCACGGTCACGGTGACCTTGGCAGGAACTCCGACGCCAACCGGCTCGGTGACGGTTACGAGCGGCAGCTACGCTTCGTCGGCCACAGTACTGGTCGGGGGTGTGGCAACGATAAATGTCCCGGCAGGATCGCTGGCCGTGGGCAGCGACACGCTAACCGCTAGCTATACACCCGATTCGGCCAGTTCCTCCACCTACAACAGCGCCACGGGCACGGCCGTGGTGACGGTGACAACTGCGGTGAGTCCCAGCTTCACGGTCAGCGGCACAGCAGTCACAGTCTCACCTGGCGCGACCACGGGAAACACCTCAACGATTACAGTGACACCGAGCGGAGGTTTCACGGGCAGCGTGGCACTGACGGCGGTCGTAACTGCCAGCCCGAATGGCGCCCAGTATCCGCCCACCTTGAGCTTTGGGTCTACCACTCCGGTCAGCATTACTGGCACAACCGCAGGGACAGCCACTCTCACCGTCTCAACTACGGCCGCAACTAGTGCGACTCTCGTGTATCCCAATTCTCGCAGACCCTCGTGGTATGCGGCAGGAGGTGCAGCTCTGGCCTGCTTGCTGTTCTTTGGCATCCCCGCTCGTCGGCGCAGTTGGCGCACTATGCTCGGAATGCTATTTCTGCTCGTTGCTCTCGGTTGGGGCGCGTTGGCTTGCGGTGGTGGCGGTAGCGGAGGAGGAGGTGGCGGCGGTGGAAGTGGTGGCAATCCCGGCACCACAGCTGGCGCCTACACCGTGACGGTCACGGGAACCTCTGGCAGTCTCACACAGACTGCAACGCTGACAGTAACAGTAAACTGAAAGCCTTCTTCTCGAATTTGGTTTCGGACATACGAGTCTATTGGGCGAAAGGCATGTTAATCGACTGAATTGGAGGAATTGCACATGTCATCAGGAATTTCGGGGATCAATGTCGCCAGCTATTGTGGTGGCTGCGGAACTTCTCTCGAACCGAACGTACGATTCTGCCCAAAGTGTGGATCAGCAGTCAACTCGGTAAACGCACAAGTCAACGCACCGCCCCCTTCCGCTGTCATTAGTGCAACGCTTCCCACAGACGAAATAGCGGAGTTGGAGCGCCTTGCAGCCGAGCATCCAGAGGACGAGAGCTACCAAAAACTGTTAGCCGTCCAGTTGCACGACGATGCAATGAAGGATTGGTGGAAGGATCCAAAAGACGGTCAATATCTCTGCACATCTTTTCAGCAAATCCAACATGCGAAAGCGCAGCTCGCTCGCGCAGCCGCGCTCCGCTTCCACGATCCGCAGCTTCGCACGGATATTGAGAAGCTTCGCAAACTCGCCGATGACATGGAACAGCGGCAATACACCGGCAATTGGCTGCAGATCGTAATTCTCGGCCTCTTCTGGATTTTCCCTGGTGTGATCTGGTGGTATGTGAACCGGCGCCCAGGTTTCCTCATCAATCGCGATTACGTTCGAGAGATTCAAACGGGCAAGCACCCCGGAGCCGGTGCAAAAATGGGTGGGGCCATGGAAAAAGTCTCGAACTTCTTTGATTCGATAACTGAGGGATGGGGATGGGTCTTTTCCCTCATCTTCATGGTTGTCTTCAGTCCAGTGTTCATGATTCTGGCGTATAAGCAGAATTATCTGGATGTCAAGAGGGAGTACACCATTTCATAGCCTAACCAGCGAAATCGCAAGTGGGGATTGCCATGCCTTCGGCAACATTATCTTGCTCAAACTGTGGGTCTGCTGCTGACAGCGCGGCGCGATTCTGCACAAGTTGTGGCCGCCCCATCTCCGCTGCCAACTGTGCTTCCTGCGGTGGGCCGCTTTCACAAAACATGAACTTCTGCACGAATTGCGGCACTCCAGCGAATACGCCGCGTCTTAAGGAAAATCCGAGCGCGCTCGACCATCTGGTCGTAGCGATTCAACAGCTCGTTAAACACTCAGCCCCAGAAAACATCTTGCCCGGCTGCGTGGCTTGTCTCCATGAGAACCCGCTTCCATCGCACGCGGCGGTGGCCTGTGTCCTCACCATGTCTTGCTGTGCGCGACTGGGGAGATTCGCAGAAGCAGAGCAGGCATTGTTGCAATCACGAAAGTTCTATGCGGAGCATCTCCGTCTGCCGGTCGAACACCATAGCGGATACGTAGCCTCTGGTTATCTTCCGGATGAGTTTCAATCACTTGCAACGGACGATATCCAAGAGAACCCATGGCTCTACTACATTCTCGGAAACGCCTATCGCCCCTCACTCCCAAAGGATTACATCGGCAATACCGAGAATGAGAAACGGCAGAATGCCATCCGAATTTGGAGCGGATTCTTCAGTGACCTCTCGCACATAAGAGGCGTGCTTGCTCACCTGCTCTTTGAAAACAGGCAACACCATGAAGCAGTCACTCTCCTTGAAAGCCTCCTCCTAATCGCTCGCAGGTATGAAGGAACTTCGCCTGTTCGAATCGAACTAGCCTGGCCGCGGACTATCTTGGGAGAATGCTATTGGGCAAGCGGCCAATCTGAAAGGGCCACCGGGGCATGGAAGGGCGTCCGTTCCCTTGATCTGTGCATTTTGATCGATCCGGAGATCGATGAATGGAGCCGCTTAGCGGTTACGTGGATCGAAAGGGCGAAGTCCAGACTCTCTGAGAATAATATTCCAGTTCCCTCGCAAGAAGATTCGTTGAGATCGTCGGAGTGCCTGAAACAAGCCGTAGGATTCATGATCGAGGCCGAGCAGTTCACGGACGGCGGGCAGGATTTTGTTGAGCTTTCAAGCATGATTCAACAGGCCGGCAGACGCTACACAGATCCGATTCGCCAGGCCGCCAGCAATATCGAAGTCGTGGAAAAGCTTGACCCGTTCGTATGGACAAAATGTCCCACTAGAGACTCGTATTTCTGGTGCCGATATGAGCTCGCTAAGAGTCTTCTTTTGCAGAAGTATGCTCTCTTGCATGTATCCAACGACAAAGTTGCGCTCGCAGTCGCTAGCTACAAGCAGGCGAATGCTCTCTGGCCCTCGGTGACCACATATGGTGTCATGGGAGGATTGCAGGCTGCGTGTGGGCTGATCTCTGACGCAAGGGCCACATACCGCACATGTATTGATCGGGCGGAGGAATTTGGGTCAGATGAATCATCGGAAGCTCGGGCAGAAACCCTCAAGGAAGTAGAGCAGGCACTAAGAGGTCTGAATTAATCAATCACCTAACAATGGAAGGAGAATGTTGATGCCGAGTTTTGAAAGAGGTCCAGAGCGGGGTCCAGAACGCGAGAAGACCTGCCCCGACTGTCAAGGCAAAGGCAGTAAAGACGGGAAAAAGTGCCCGCGTTGTGGCGGGAGTGGCTCTGTCCCGCGCTATTAAACGACAGTCTATGTTGGAACATGCCAGTAGAACCATTGGGATCGCTGCTATAGATGAGGTGCTGAGGAGCCATGGATGCTGTAATGGCCTCGGTCTTCATGAGAAGGAGATAAGCGGATGTCCAGAAGAACCTGTGATGCGTGTGGTAAAGAACATGACGTGAGCGGCGGCAAGACTTGTGAGAAAGGTCACTTCATTTGCAAGCATTGCGTGTACAGCGGAGTTATCTTCATTTCTGAGAAAGCTCATTGCCCAATTTGCAAGAAGCTGCTTCGCTGATAAGTGCATTTGGCAATTGATTGGCGCTTGCGGGCAATTCATCTTGAGAGTGGAGTGAGAGAGTTGTCTCTCAGCTTCGGTTGTAGCGCAATGGAGACTCCGAGCGAAATGGCGGGAAAGTTCCGGGAGCCCTGTATGTCCGATCCATTCAAACTGTTCTTCCGGATAATCCTTCTCTTCTTCAAGATCACTGGCTACACCCTCGCCTGTGGGGCACAGTCATTGTGGTACGTAGCTCACGGAAAGAATGAGCTGGTTGGAGACGCCATAGGCTATCTAGGACGAGACATCACGAATGCGATCGCAGAAGTGTTTCGACGATGAAGTGGTCAATGACTCACGCATTTCAGTCTGTATGATGACTGCCCCAGTGTGTATAGGAGAGAAAGCTTCGTCGGCGGTGTTGGAGAACCGATTTTGAGAACAGCGATGGAGACATGAAAACCATGTAGCGCGATAAGGATTGATGTTCGGCACTCACTGGGGTGGCTGCGATTTTGCAGCAAGACAGGAAAGGGAGAAAATATGGGTCTCGTTGATCAAGTTGAGATTGGTAACCCAACCCAGCCGCACTGCGCAACCGTACTTTTGCTAGATGTTTCTGGGTCAATGGATGGCGAGAAGATTGCGCATCTGAATAAGGCTTTGATCAGTTTTAAAGACGAAACAATCAAGGACGACCTTGCTCGCAAAAGAGTGGATCTGGCTGTGCTTGCATTTGGTGGGTCTGTTCGTCTCGTGCAGGACTTCTGCTCTATTGAAGACTTTGAGCCGCCTGTTTTATCGGCTGGCGGCGGAACTCCGCTGGGAGAGGCAATCTTGAAGGCCGCGGATATGCTGGAAGAGCGAAAGCGGCAGTACAAACAACAAGGTATCGACTATTACCGCCCATGGGTTTTCATGATTACGGATGGCGAGCCTACCGATATGGAACCTGGGGACGCAACTTGGAACCAAGTTGTGACGCGTGTGCGTACCGGTGAGGCGGAGAAGAAGTTTCTGTTTTTTGCCGTCGCCGTTGAACCGGCGGATCTCAGCACGTTGGCGCTAATCGCTCCTCAAAACCGTCCGCCCGTGAAGCTCATCGGGCGCAAGTTCGCTGAAATGTTCTCATGGCTTTCCAAGAGCCAGGCGAAGGTCTCCTCGTCCAAAATCAACGATAACGTCCAACTCGAAAACCCTGTGGCCGCTGGCTGGAGCGAAGTTTCCGCGTAGATTGAGTGTGCGAGATGGATGTTACGTCACAAGACCCGAATGGCGCAAAGAGATCCCGCGTCTTTGGATCGTCGGTCATAGGGCCGATGCATCTTCAGGGCGAGATTCCTTGTCAGGATGCCTGCGCCTATGCAGCTACAGCCGCGGATATAATCGTAATCGCCGTCGCTGACGGCTTGGGAAGCTCAACTAGAAGCGATGCGGGAGCGTCGCTGGCCGTTTCGTCAGCATTCAGTTTCTGCATGGATGCATTGGGACCAGGATCGGACGAAGAGCGGAGACTGGAGGAGCTTGTTCGGGCTGCCGCTGGCCATGCCCGAGAAGAGCTCGAACGGTTTGCTGAGAAAGATTCCTGCAATCTGCGCGACTTGGCCTGCACCTTGATTGTCGCCATCGCAACGGGGCGGCAATTTGCCGTCGCTCATATCGGAGATGGGGCAGTCGTTGGGGAAGTCGGTGGCCTCCTGTCTCTTATCTCCAGTCCTGCAGAGTCGGAATATACGAACGAAGTCGTGCCGCTTACAAGCCGTGATTGGCAAGACTCTGTGCGCATCGCCTCGGGCGAGTCCTCCATTCGGGGCATCGCCGTCTTCACGGATGGCTGCCAGCGAGCCGCGTTTCGCAAAGTGGAAGACGCCCTCGTTCCCTTCGAGAGATTTTTCACTCCCGTATTCAATTACGCGCGCCAGATTTCCGATGCGGCAGCCGGCGCGCGTGAGATTGCGGAGTTGTTAGCCTCGGCCAAGCTCTGTGAACATTCGGACGACGACAAGACATTGGTGGTTGGCGTAATCGAAGTGGACTGAGGAAATGACCACAATCGCATACATGGATGATGGACGTACTGTTTCTTTCGCCGCCGAAATCGGCAAGGGCGGGGAGGGAGCGATCTATACCTCCCCAACTGATCCACTGGAATGCGCCAAGATTTATCTGAAACCCATATCCACGGAGACGCATAAGAAGCTGGCCCTGATGGTCGCCAATCCGCCGCCGGATCCGACTTACAAGCTACGAATGCATCGGTCGATCTGCTGGCCTACTGCCCTCTTGTATGCGAGCCCGGCGAAGGCCGTTGTCAATGGCTTCTTGATGCCAAAACTCGATCTCAAGGTTTTTCAAAAGGCGCTGCTGTTTATTGATCCCCAGGATCGGACGACAAGGTTTGGAGGCGGATTCACCTGGAAACATCTGGTAACCGCGGCGACCAATATCGCGAGCGCGGTGGCGGCTATTCACGAGCGGGGTTATTGCATCGGCGATTTGAATGAAAGCAATATCCTCATCGCTCCCAACGCGCTTATCTCTTTGATTGACTGCGATTCGTTTCAAGTGCCGGACCAGGCCGCGGGCAAGACGTATCGCTCGCCGGTCGGCAAGTCGGAGTACCTGGCGCCAGAACTGAACGGAAGGCATCTCCCGGATACGGACAGGACGATTGCTACAGATTCGTTCGCCCTCGCTGTTCTGCTTTTTCAGATGCTTATGGAGGGAACGCATCCGTATCAAGCTAAGGGACGCTTGGTCGAGAATGCGCCAAGTACCGAGGCAAAGATTCTACTGGGGCATTTCGCTTACGCCATGCATGGGAAGGAGATTGCTCCCCCGGATCATGCACCGCCCTATGAAGTGCTACACCCGGAGATGCGGAAGCTGTTCGAACGATGCTTTACCAGGGGCCACGGCAGTCCCGATCAGCGTCCGACGGCGCGCGAGTGGTATTCCGCACTTCGGAGTCTTGACAGTACTTTCCGGCAATGCCAAGTAAATGCGAACCATCTTTATTGCGATCATCTACGGTCTTGCCCGTGGTGTGATATCGAGTCAAGACGGGGCCGAGATCCATTCCCTAGCCCAGTTGGAGAGCAGGTAGCGCTGGATAACAGCGCGAATTTGCTAGACAGTCTTGAAAAGCGGTTGGAATACCTACATCCATACGTGGTCATGGCATTTGCAGATGGCATCCTCACGAGCGAAGAGGAGAGCCAGTTGAACGCATTTGGGAAGAAGCTCCAGATTCCCGCGAAGGAAATTGAAAAGCTAATTCAAACTGAAGCTGCCAAAGTACAAGGGAAGAGAGGCCAAGCTCCGGGAAGCCCGAAAATAGCCCTCTCTCAGACGAGCTTCACGTTCAACAATGTTCGCCGAGGCTCGTCGGCGAGCGGCCGATACACGATTACCAACACCGGTGGCGGGACTCTCACCGGAACAATACGCGCAAACAGGCCGTGGGTTATGCTTTCGCAAAGTGTCATCGATACAGCCCATCATATTCAGGATCACACCTTCTATCTCGACACATCCACATTGACGCTGGGCACAACAAATCAGGCCTCGATAGAAATTGCAAGCAATGCAGGCACGATAAGAGTCGGTATTTCAGTTGCAGTCGAGATGGAAAGGGCGGTCCTTTCGCGTTCGAGAAAGCAAATGTTCTGGGCCGGCATTCCGTTGGGAGCGATCCTCGGATTGGCGATCTACCATATGATGCCTTCCCCGCTTGCATACGCGGTCACGGAAATCGCGGGTCTGGTCGGCGCGATCGCTTTCGTGGTCGTTTGTGCTGTGGCTGGCAAATGGGGTGGAGGGATCGGAGGTTTCTTCCTCGCTTCAATTCTCCAAACCGCATTCATGCGAAGCACAATGATTGGCTACTCTGCTCTCGCCTGGGCTGAGATTACGTCGGCATTCCTATTTTTCTGGGCCAAGCCTTTGTTAATTGGGAGGCTCGCCGGAAACGCGCGTCGGAAGTTTTGGGCGGCAGTGAGCGGAGCTCTAGTCGCTGCGATGATAATCAGTGGGGGAGCGGCCGTCGAGCGGAATATTCCGCAACCTTTGAACCTCAAGTCGACGACATTGCCGGTTGAGGACAAACTCGCTGGCAATACCATAGGTGCTGCAACTGGCGTCCGATGGACGAACGCGATTGAGAACCGAGGTGCTGTTTTCTCGGCGACCGACTCGAGCCGCATTGAGTATCCCGGTCTGATTCCGGCTGAGGGGACACTGGAATTCTGGATCAAAGTGAATGACGGATACCACTATGACAATTACCGCTTCATGCCCAACCAGAATGATGCGATGATATTTTCCAGCGATGTCCAGGGCGGGGATGTAACTTGGCCCGGGACTACCAAAATATTTGTATCGCGTAACGGAACCTTATCAATCTGGCTCGCAACAGTTAAGGGTCCAAATCATAATCCAGCGACTGAAGCGCGAAACACCGACTTTCGCTTTGGAGAGTGGCATGCCATCGGCGTAACCTATGGAGGCCAGGGCCAAGCGATCATGTTGGATGGGAAGGTCGTAGCCTCGGCGCCCAGAAGGACACAGACCTTTGGGGCTGCAGGCTCTCAACAATCACCGCTCGATAGCCCGACGATAGGCGAAACTGTTTCG
>Ga0335073_10006592_pt1 | contig 16315 bp, 15 predicted proteins | sample Lox_Sample_22_FD_207093 | JGI IMG/M metagenome (GOLD analysis project Ga0335073, IMG submission 207093) | Soil microbial communities from Loxahatchee National Wildlife Refuge, Florida, United States - Lox_Sample_2.2 | ecosystem: Environmental > Terrestrial > Soil > Wetlands | place: USA... | reverse complement strand
CGAACGACTGGGCGCAGCAGGTGGCGGCCATCGAGCGGACCGGCGCTCCGGGTCGACTCAAGGTCGGGAACCTCGGGACGCGGCGCGACATCTCGGACATCCGGGACGTGCTGAAGGCGACGTGGCGGGTCTTCGAGGCGGGCTCCCCGACCGAGCCGGTGAACGTCGGGGCGGGGCAGAGCTACTCGATGCGGCATTTGGCGGAAACCCTCCAGAAACTCGCCCGCGTGCCGATCGAGATCGTCGAGGATCCGGCGCTCCTGCGGCCGACCGATGAGCCGGACAACCGCCCGGACGTCAGCCGCCTGCGCGCCCTCGGTTACGCCCCGACCTACTCGATCGAGCGGACCCTCGCGGACTCGCTCGACTTTTGGCGGGCGGGCGGTTCGGCCGCGAGCTAGCGCGGCGGGACGGCCGCTCCCTCTCGGGAAGGAAGGTGAACAACCGCGCGCTCGCGCGAAGCGGCCGCGGGTGGATCGTGAGCCGCCCGCTCCCCACGGATTTCGTGGACCCGGCGATCGTCGTGAAAGAGAGCTCGCGGAACCCCGCCCGCTCGAACCACGCCCGGATCGTGGGGGTCAGGTCCGGTTCAAATCGACCGCGCGTCCAGATCACCGTGGCACCGGGGGCGCACAGCTCGACGGAGTGCGCCACCGTGTTGCGGAGGTCATCGTCGGAAACGTTGCCGAAAACGCCGCACAACAGGACGAGGTCCGCCGGGACGGCCCCCTCGAAGGAGCGAGCTTCGCCGGCATCCGCTTCCCGGAACTCGACGCCCGTCAGGCCGAGGGCGGCCGCGCGCTGCCGTCCCCGATCGGCCAAGACCGGGTCGAGCTCCACCAACCGGGCGCGGACGTCCCGGGCCCGGGGATGCCGCTCCAGGACGCCCAGGAGGTCCCGTCCGTCCCCTGCGCAGGCACTGATCACGCGGACCTCCCCGGCGGGCGCGCGGTCGAGCGCTTCGCCGATGCGGAGCTGGACCTCGGCGAGGCGGGCCTGCATCGTGGGGTCCGTGTCGTAGGCGCGGTGCCAATCGACCCACTCTTTCGTCATGGACCATGGGCGCGGCCAGATTCGAACTGGCGACCTTCACCGTGTCAGGGTGACGTCATAACCACTAGACTACGCGCCCGTGCGGGCGGCCACCGACGACCGACACTTATGCCTGTCGGCGGGGCGATGCCCGAACGACCGGACCGTCCTCAGGTCGGGGGCGACGCGGGGGTCCCGGTCGGGAGGCGCGCGACGATCCGACCCGGGTGGCGCCACCAGTAGTACAGGCCGATGGAAACGACCAGGGCGCGCAGGTAGATCGACAGTCCCATCTGCCAGGAGTACACGTTGATCGACGTGTATCCGGCCTGGAAGATCGTGACGAGTTGACCGCCCTGGAACCCGAGCTGACCCTCGATCCAGGGCCCCAGGTCCTGGTGGAACCCGAACAGAAGATTCCCGACGAAATAGTATCCGACGTCGTTCGCCAGCGAAACGAGCAGGCCCAGGCTCAGCGCGAGCGGCCACTCGGAAAGGCCCTCGTAGATGAGGAGGACCACGAACGGTGAGAAGTAGGTGAGGATGAGCCACAGACCGTAGGCCGGGACGCTCTTTCCGAACAGGTCGATCCAGTTGATCATCACGAGCCCGTAGAACAGGGAAAACAGGACGAGCTTCAGCAGAACGACCTGGCGCGGGTCCGTCGGGCGAAGGCCCCAGACGACGCTCTGCACCGAGTTGATGAGCATCGAGACGGCGAGCAGAACGGCGAGCGTCGGAAGGCCAACCTGGGGGTACGTGACCGCGGCGATCACGAGGAGGATCGAGATGACCCCGGTGCCGACCGACGATATTCGGAGCCAGCTCGGCGTCTCGGGGCCGTACGCGTTCGAGATCCGCCCGATGCTCACGAAGACGATGCCCCCCGCGAGCAGGAGCAGCAACGTCAGCTGGCCAAGGTTCGGGTCGAGGAGGACGGCGAGCACGATCACAACGACCAGGCCGCCAATCACGAAGCGGCCCAAGCGAAGGAGCCAGCCGAGGGTCGCGCGCAGGTCGCGTTCGACGCGCTTCCACCACGAGGGGCCGGTGCCCGACGGAAGGAGCGTTCGCAGCCCGTCCGCGACGAGGGCGATCGAGAGAAGGACGATCAGGGTGCCGATCGATACGAAGGGGTTGGCCAGGACGACGATCGACAGCCCCGCCCCCACGAGGCCCATGCCGATCTCGAGCGCGCGCGCGAGCGAGTCGTAGCGCAGGAGAGTCGCGGGAGGTCCTTCCACTTCCGGAGGCGGAGCCCCGAGGCGTGCTTAATTTCTCAGGGCTCCGGCGCGGGGTCGCTCCCTGCCCGTATCGGTCGTGAGCGGCCACTATCGAAGGTTGTATAACCCTCTCGACGGGTGGCCCCCGAGCCATGTCCGCGCGCGTGCTCGCCGTCCCCGGAGCCGGCCTTCTCGGTGTCGTCGTCATCTTCGTGGCCGTGCTGATGGTGATTCCCGGGGGCTCGTTCCTCGGGGCCGTCTCAGCCGCTCCCGCGACGGCCTCCGGAACCCTTCCGTCGGCGGGGGCAGCGCCGGCCCCCGGCGGAAATTCCGCGGCCGCGGGTTCGTACAACTGGCCCGAACTGCACGGCGACCCCCTCCTCGACGGCGTCACGAAGAACACGACCCTCTCGACCGCGAACGCCGCCCAGCTCGGCGTGGAGTGGGCGGCCGAGCTCTACGGCCAGGCGATCGACTCCCCGGTCATCGCCTACAATCCCGCGCTGAAGGAGTCGCTCGTCTACGTTGGGACCGAGGACGGCTTCATCGAAGCGGTGAACCTCGCGAACGGTCAGATCGTATGGACCAACTGGTTGGGGTCCCCCATGGCGTCGTCGCCGGTCTACGCCAACGGGTCGTTGTACGTGGGGACGCAGCGGAACAGCGCCCTCTTCCAGCTCAACGCGACGACCGGCAGCGACGTCTGCTCGATGCCGATCCCGTACACCGTGCAGGGAACTCCGGTGGTCGCGACCCCGCCGGGTGGGGTTCTGAGCGCGTACATCGGATCGGAAGGCGGGCCGACGTATGCGATGAACGCCGGGACCTGCGCGGTGGAGTGGAAGTTCACCGACTTCACCCTCCCCGTCGGGACGTGGGACCCCTACTCCTACGTGGTCGCCCAGAACGGAACACCGCTGGTCGTCATCGGCTCGGCGAACCCCGACTCCACGATCTACGCGATCGATGCTGTCACCGGGAAGCTCGAGTGGAAGTATCGGACCGTCTTCCCGGCGGGGGGAAACTGGGACCTCGGGGCCGGCGTCACGATCTCGGCGCCGGGCGTGAACGGGTTCTCGAGCGGGGTCGCGTACGCGATCAACAAGTACTGTAGCCTGGTCGGCGTAAGTCTGACGAACGGCGCCCCGATCTGGGGCGAGAACATCGACAACCTGACCGGTTCGATCCCGGAGTGCCGCTCGACACCGGCGCTCGCCGGCACGCAGCTCGTCTTCGGACACAATGGCGGCATCATCGACGTCAACGCGAAGAACGGCTCGGTGCGGTGGGTCTACGCGGACGCCTCCGGCACCGAGATCATCTCCTCGCCCGCCATCGTCGGCCGGACGGTGGCGACGTCCATCGTCGTCGCCGGAGACCTCGGGGGCAGCATCGACGTCCTGTCGCTCGAGACCGGCCAACTGCTCTACTCGTACCAGACGGGCAACTACATCACCGCCTCCCCGGCGATCTCGGACGGGAACATCGTGATCGCCTCGACGGACAGTCTCCTCTACGACCTCGCGGTCGGCGGGGGCAATGACGCCCAGCTCCCGACGACCTCGATCAGCTCGCCCTCCTTTGATGCGCGCGTCGCGAACCCGACCCCCGCGCTCCTCACGATCCACGGGAACGCGACCGACCCCCGCGGCGTCGCGTCGGTCGGTGTCGGCATCGAGACGGACGCGCTCGGGGGTCCGTGGTGGGACGGGACGAGCGGCACGTGGACCACGGGACCGTACACCAACCTTGCGACCCTTGCCTCCCCGGGAGCGACGTCGACCGCGTGGACCTATTCGATCGCCGTGCCGGCCGGCGGACAGGCGCTCGACGTCCAAGCGAACGCGGTCTCCGTCTCGGGCCAGACCGACTTTCTGGGAGCGAGCGTGTCGTTCGCGGTCAACGCGAGCACGACCGCGCCGCACCTGAAGGCGAATCCATCGACCGTGGGTCCCGGCGTTACGACAACGGTTAACGGGGGCGCGTTCGGACGCGGCGAGCTCGTCACGATCCGCTACCTGAACCTGACGCTCGCGACGGAGCACGCGACGTCGACCGGATACCTGCCGAACATCAAGGTAACGATTCCGACGACCGCCGGGTTCGGACTGAGCGGGATCACGGCCACGGGCTCGAGCACGGGGAAGGTCGCGACCGCGGCCGTCGAGATCCTGAACAACTGGGACGCGCTCGGCTACAACGCGACGCACACGGGCAACGAGCCGAACGACCCGACGTTCTACAACGAGATCGATGTCGGGACCGGGAACTTCGTCCACCTGGCCTGGAACTTCGTCGCCGGCGGTGCGATCAACGCGACACCGGTGATCGCGAGCGACATCGCCTACGTCGCCAACACCGAGGGGCTCGTCTACGCGATCTCGGTGCACCTCGGCGGGACGTACTGGATCTGGAACGGCTCGGGCGGCTCCGCGATCGTCGGGGAGGCGATCAACCCGTCGTACGGTCTGCTCTATGCGACCGCGGCGAACGGGCAGCTCTACGCGATATCGATCTCGAACGGAACGACCGCGTGGTCCGTGAACATCGGGGGCACGCCGACCGCGCCGGAATTTTCCACGAACGGCGTCTACGTGGCGTCATCCCCGACCTCGTCGACCGGCCGGGTCGAAGATCTGAACGGTCAGACCGGAGCGGTCAAGTGGACCGACAACTTCGCAAGCAAGATCACGGCCGCCCCGACGATCACCTACTCCGGGAAGCTCCTGGTGATCGGTGACTGGGGCGGGCAGATGTTGGCGCTGAACAGCTCGAACGGCCACTCGGAGTGGACATACACCGTCAGCGGTGCGATCCGGGCCGCCGCGACGGTCTGGAACGACTCGGTTTACTTCGGGTCCGACAACCACTACGTCTACGACCTGACCTACAACGGCGTGCTCGTCTGGGACTACAAGACGGCCGCCGCGGTCGAAGACACCGGCGTGCTGACCTTCACGCAAGCGAGCCAGGGGGTCCCGCTGCTCGCGATCGGCGCGAACAACGGCGAGCTGTACGCCCTCCGGTCCACCAACGGCAAGCTAACGTTCAACGAGAGCGCCGCCGGTGCGATCGTCGGCGTCGCGGTGGTCCAGGGCATGATCGTCGCGAACCACGCCGGCGGCGTTGTGACGTCGGTCCGCAACTACGCCGACTACGGCATTTTCGGACTGAACCTGAAGGCGCCCCTCGCGACGACCCCGATCATCCTGAACGGGGCGCTGTTCATCGCGTCGGGCTCGGGCGTCCTGTACGCCTACACGCCCACGGGCGAGCCGCCGGCCTAGCGCCGACACTCCGCCGCACCGCTCGGTCGGGCCACAGGCACCCGACCCCGTTCGCCGGGTCGGATTAGGGAGAGATTTGGGACGATTGCGAAGAACCCCCGGCCCCTCGTTCCCGGGGGGCCGATGGTGGGGGCGGTGGCACAGCAACGGCCGGGCGGGCCGTCGCGCGACGTGCAACGCAATCTTCAACCCGCTCCATCGCCCGAAGGAACCGCTGTGGACAGCTTCGCGCGCCTGCTCTGGTGGCTGCTCTCGAGCAGCGCCGGCGCCGGCAGCCGCGTGACCCTCCTGAAGGCCGTACGCGAGGAACCGCGGAACGCCCAGCAGCTCGCGGTGGCGCTCGGCCTCGATTATTCGACGGTGCGGCACCACCTCCGCGTGCTCCTGTCGAACCACCTCATCGAGACGACGGGCACGCACTACGGCCAGGTGTACTCGATCTCCTCGCTACTGGACGCCCGGTGGGCCGACCTCGAACACATTCTGGAGCGGAAGGCGAAACGATGAACGGAGATACAGCGAAGCCTGTCAGTCGAACGCGCCGATGGGAGCGCGCCTCGGTGGTCGTTCCCGTGGTGCTGGTCGTCGGGCTCGCGGTCGGGCTCCTCGAGATCGCGTTCTGGCCGGCCCACGGGCCCGGCGGAATGGGACCCGGTCCGGTCCGCCCTCCGCCCGAGGTCGTCCAGTCGTTCGCGATCTTCTCGGCCGTGAATCTCGCGCTCCTCGTCGCCCTCGTGATCGCGTATGCGCGCACGTACCTTGACACCCGGGCCAACTTCGCGCTCGGCCTCGTCGCGTTCCTGGTCGTCCTGCTGTTCGAGGCGCTGACCACCTCGCCCTTCGTGTACGCCGCGTTCGGCTTCGCCCCGGGCAACCTCGGGCCGTTCCTGCTGGTCGGCGCGATCCTCGAGGCGGTGGCGCTGGTCATCTTCCTGGTTCTCAGCCTGGAGTGAATCGCCGCCGGGCCGGGGGCCGCGCTGCCCGTTGTCCGGCAGGGCCGGGGAAGGGGTTCGCCGATACGTTACGCCCGGAGTCCCACGACGGTCGCGTTCTCGCTCGTCGCGTTGCCGGCGGAGCCGCTCGAGCCCGTCATGCCCGGACAGGGACCGGTGCCGTTGCCCGTTTCGTTCCCGGTGGAATTGCCGGTACCGTTCGCCGGCGGGGGCGGTGGGGGCGGCGGGGGGCCGCGGCCGTTGCCACCGGGGAAAGGCGGCGGCGGGCCGGCGTGCCCCGAGCCGTTCGACGGGCTCGACGCAGAATCCCGGGACGGCGAGGACGCGGCGGCGACCGCCCCCAGCACGAGGAAAACAGCGACGACCGCGACCGAGGCGCCGAGGAGACCGAACGCAACAGCTCGCTTTCGATTCATGTGTCACCTCCTTGCCTTCCCGAAGGAGAGCCGCCGCCAAGTCGATTGTAATGAAAGGGACCGGAATCGCGCCGGAATGCGCCCCCGATGCGGCCGGGGTCCGCTACCCGTAGCCGCCCGGGAACTGGTTCGGGTCCGGGTGATCGTTCCAGTTGTAGTACCCCATCGACTGGCGCTGCGCCTCGGTCGTTTCCTGGCGGAGCCCGCCCTGGAGCGACCCGTACACCTCCTTGATCTGTTCCTCGATCGAGCGCGCGCGCACGAGCGCCTGCTGCATGTGCGAGACCTCGAGGTACGGACTTCCCGCGACCGCGGCGAGGTCCCCGGCAGTGCGGATGAGACCGCCCAGCTCCCGGAGCCGGAGCGTGAGGGCGTTGCGGCGGCCGTCCAGGAACTCGGCGCGTCTCCGTGCCTCCTTGATCAGCTCGAGGACGGCCTCCTTCGTGGCGGGCCGGATGCGCCCGTCGCTCGCGATCTCCTGGGCAACGAACTGCGCGAGGCGGAGGCGGTTCGATTCGTTGTCGGGCATCGCGGTCTCGAGGAGCACTTCGTAGCCGCCGCCGGCGATCCGCGAACGGAGCGGGGAGAGGATGCGGTGGAGGTCCTGGATGTTCGCCGCCGCGACCAGGATGAAGTCGCACGGCACGTTGTCGACGCGGACCGCAGCTCCGCCGGACTGCGGATTCCGACCGGTGATCGGGAACCGCTTCTCCTGCATCGCGGTCAGGATGTGGCGCTGGAGGAAACCCAGGTGGGGCAGCTCGTCGAGGAACAGCACGCCGTCGTGCGACTCGTGGATCGCGCCCGCGATCACGCGTTCGTACGGGAGCGTGCCGAGCTGCGGGTGGCCCCCGTACGGGTCGTGCCGCACGTCCCCCAGCAGTTCGGTCTCGCTCGCCCCCGTCGCCATCACGAACGTGTTGCGGTCGAGCTTGACGAGGACCTTGCGAGGGCTCTCGTGCTGGAGCGTGCGTCGGCGCTCCAGCGCCCGCTGATCGAGCACCTTGATGTGATCGCCGGCACGTTCGTAGGCGACCACCTCCTCCACGCCGTTCCGCAGGCGGGTCGTTCGAACGCTCTCCTGCGGGTTGCCGCCCGGGCTCGCGGTCAGTTCGAGGATCCCGCCGACGAGGTCGCGGAACGGATTGCCGCTGCCCGCGACCCCGCCGGGGAGGACCTGCTTGACATTCCCACAACTCGGACAGAACCGTTCGGTGGGGAGCGAGTAGAAGCTGCACCGGGGGCAGCGATAGCCGAGCCGTTCGGCGACGGAGACCGGCGCCTCGGTCGGTTCGATCATCTCCCCCTCCACGGAACGGGCCGCCTCCCGCTCGCGGTACACCTCCTCCCGGGGCACGACCTCGATGCTGGGCCGCTCGGGGTTCTCCGGATTGTGCACGACGCGCAGCTCCGTCCGGGGCCGGTCGAGATGCAGGGCGAGCGCCTGCGCCGTCATCGACTTTCCCACCCCGGGAGGTCCGACCAGCAGGAGGTGGCGTCGCTGGTACGCCGCGATGCGGGCGATCTCGACCGCCTTCTCCTGGCCGATGACGCGACCGAGGGGGTCGGTGGGGATGGAGATGTCGTTCGTCGTCTCCATCTCGTCGACCGCGGTGGGCGAGCGACGGTGCGTTTCTCCGTTGGTCGCGCTCACGGCGGGAGCAGAAAGTCGCCGGCGGTGTAAAAGGTTCGCCGCGGGCCCATCACCGGGTCCGCGGCGTGGGGCGTGAGCCGCCTAGCGTGCGTTCGCGCCGGGGAGGTCCGCCTTGGTGAAGATCCGCAGGTTCTCCGGGATCTTCCCGACCGGTCCGAGCTTCGTCGCGACGACCGTTCCGATCCCCTTCTCCTGGGCGACGTCGAGGAGCCGCTGGCTCACGATGCCGTCGAAGATCAGGGCCTTCGTGGTCGGGGGGACGGTCGCCAGGGTATCGAACATCTCCTTGATCGGCGCCTCGGCGACGACGGAGTCGTCCTCACCGACGAAGAGCGCGCGGGAGGCGTTCTCGACACCGCCCAGGAGCTCGAAGTACCGCTGGAGGTCCGGCGGAAGCGGGAGGGCCGCCGCGGGGGGCGGCGGCGGAGGCGGCGGGGGCGCCCGCTGGGGGGGCGGGGGCATCCGCTCGCGGTCCCGGTCGCGGTCTTCGCGACGGTCGCGGCCGCCGCGGTCGTCCCGGCGGCCGTTGCGCTCGTCGCGCTCGCCGCCGTCGCTTCCGCGGTCGTCGCGCGGCTCGCGCGTCGCACCGGTGGACTCGAACCCGCTCATCTCCAGGTACTGGTTGATCGGGATCTTGTTCCGCAGGCACTTCAGCAGCTGCTTCTGCGTCAGCTCCTCCACTTCGCTGCCGCGCGGGGCGCGGGCGACGAAGTCGAGGTCCATCGTCTGCAGCATCTCCCGGAGGATCAACTCGCCGGCGCGGTCCCCGTCGGTGAAGGCGGTGACCGTCTTGCCGCGGGAGAGGTCCTTGACGGTTTGGGGGACGCTCGTCCCTTCGACCGCGATGACGTTCTTGATCCCGCAGCGAAGCAGGTTCAGTACGTCGGACCGGCCCTCGACGACGATGAGCGCGTCGGCCTGGTCGATGTTCGGGCCCGCGGGCAGGTGTTCCGGCCCGTAGGTTGTGATCTCGTCGACCTGGACGCCCTTTCGGACGGCCTCGGTGAGGTCGATGCCGACGCCCTTCGACTCCTCCTGGAGCCGGGAGAGGATCTCCTTGGCGCGTTCGACGACCTTCTGTCGCTTCGAGATCCGGATGTCCTCGACGGCGACCACCTCGATCTTGGCCCGGCAGGGACCGATGCGGTCGACGGTCTCGAGGGCCGAGGCGAGAATGGCGGTCTCGACCTGGTCGAGCGACGACGGGATGATGATCTCGCCCTCGCTCTTTCCCTTCCGGCTGTCGATCTCGACCTCGATGCGGCCGATCCGGCCGCTCTTCTGGAGGTCGCGCAGGTCGAGTTCGTCGCCGAGCAGGCCTTCCGTCTGGCCAAAGACCGCTCCGACAACGTCGGGCTTGTCGATGACTCCTTCGGCGGCGATGTGAGCTCGGACTTGGTACTTTGCGGCGCTGGGGTCGTTGGTCATGGTCGGTTTCGTGTTTCCTGTCGGGACGTCCCCGCGCACCCGCGCGGGTCGCCTCCGAGGGGAACTAGCCGCTACCGACGGCGCCGGGCGATGCCTCGAGGCTACGACAGACGAACGGGAGGATCATCATGAGTCGTGAGTCCGGGATCTCCTGGCGACGTCGGGAGTTGCCTCCGTTCGCCCCCGGGGGGTGTCCTAACAATCCGTTGTACCCGAGCGGTGTATTTAAGCCGCGGGGTGCGCCGCGGCGCGCGTCGGCCGAGGCGAAGGAACCGGATATACCGGCGTCGCGCCGCCGCCGAGAAAGCTTCCGAACTGACCTACAGTCTTTATACGGGACACCGATAGCACGGCCCGGAGCCACTCAACATGCCCCGTCGAGCCCGCAAACCCGCGCCCGACCCCGACCCGGACGTACCGGTCACCGAAACCAAACCCGAGGACGATTTCGTGACCTCGCTGAAGAGCGAGCTCCTGCGAACGCAGCAGGCGGCGGGCGAGAAGGGGGGCGAAGACCTGTCGCACCGGGCGAAGCTCAACCAGCGGCTGCTCCAGGACCTCTGGGAGGTCCACAACCAGTTCGAGGAGATCGGCGTCCACCTCACGATCGACCCGTCGCAAACGCTGTTTGCGACGTTCGTCGAGTACCCGACGACCTGGACGTTCCGCGACAACTTCGATTTCGGCGCGGTCAAGACGATCGAGCTCGGCGACCGCGCGTCCGGATGGGTCGGTTTCACGCTCCGCGCCTGGTACTACCGTACCCCCGAGGGGAAGACCCATCTGCGGTGCATCTTCGAGTGGTGCGACGGCGAGAGCTACCACCGCTACTCGGGATGGATGCGGATGATGAGCCAGGCGGTCCTGTACGATGCCGCCGAAGACGAGGTCCAGGTGAAGGAGCTCCACCACATCCTCCGGGACGTCGTCGTCCAGTGGTACGGCGCCCACCTCGAGAAGACGCCCGAGAAGTTCGTCGCGCACCTCAAGGAGAAGTATCCGAAGGGCGCGTCGTACGCGAAGGAATCGTACCGGTAGGCCCGTTCGCGCGTTGCTCGCGCAAGCCTTGAAATAACCGGCGAGGCCTCGGACCGCCCGAACCGCTCCGGGGGTGCGGTCGGCGTCGCGCTCCCCGCACTGCGCGGGAGGGAACCGCTTGTCGGAGGGCCTGCGCGAACATCTGGTCGCCTACTTCGAAGAGCATCGCAAGCTCGTCGAGGCCGGCGCCCTCCAGCTGCTCCTGTCCAACCGACAGCCCCTGCTCCTCTCCCAGGAAGTGCTCGAGCACGGGGCGGTCGACTCCCCGTTCGTTACGCGCGAGATGGTGGAGGCGACGATCGCCGAGAAGGCGCCGGTCACGCCCGGCGCGGCGACGCTGCGACCGACCGCGCGGCCCCGGGACGTACGGATCGAGATCGCGTTCGAGCTCCTCCGGGAAGGATTCGTCGGTCCACCGGTCGCCTCGGACCCGCTCGCGGCCTACACCGCCCTCTTCCAATCACGGTACCGGTCACTGGCCCGGTTCCTTCGCGGCCGGCCCGACCTCCCGAACGTCCGACCGATCCGCGACCTGAAACCCACGGAGGGGGGCGCCTCCGTGATCGGCCTCGTCCGTGGGGTGCGCACGACGCCGAAGCATCACCACATCATCCTCACGCTCGATGACGAGTCCGGCTCGCTCGAGGTCCTCGTGCCGAAGGACTCACCGGCCTCCAAGCTCACCTTCCTCTCCGACGAGGTCGTCGGAGTTCGCCTCCAATTCTCCCGGGAACCCGGAAAGATCCCGCGGGCGACCTCGGTCGAGCGGCCGGACGTTCCCGTGGGGCGAACGGTCGGGCGCTCCGCCCGCCCCCGGCGGGTGGTGTTCCTCTCGGACCTTCACGTCGGGAGCAAGTCGTTCCTGACCGACAGCTGGGGGCACCTCGTGGATTTTCTCCACGGGCAGGGGCCCCACGCGGACCTGGCCGCGGAGGTCGACCACGTGGTGGTCGCCGGCGACCTCGTCGACGGCATCGGGGTGTACCCGCAGCAGGAACGGGACCTCGCGATCGCGGACGTGGTGGAGCAGTACGCCGAGCTCGGCCGGCGGCTCTCGGAGCTGCCCGAACGGCTCAACATCGTCGTCGTCCCCGGGAACCACGACGCGGTATGCCCGGCCGAGCCGCAGCCCGCGCTCCCCGCGGCGCTCGCCGCGGCGCTCCCGAAGAACGTCCACTCGCTGCCGAACCCGTCCACGTTCGCGCTCCATGGCGTCGTGGTGGAGGCGTACCACGGGCGCGGGTTCGATGACCTGATCCCCGCGCTCCCCGGCTCGAGGTACGAGCAGCCGACCGAGGTGATGAAGCGAATGCTCCAGATGCGTCACCTCGCTCCGATCTACGGCGACCGGACCCCGCTCGCGCCGCTCCCGCTCGACGGGCTCGTGATCGATCCGGCCCCCGACATCCTGGTGACCGGTCACGTGCACACCTACGGCGTCGACCGGTACCGTGGGGTGCTGCTCCTCAACGCGTCGACCTGGCAGGCCGAGACGGAGTACCAGCGCATGCGGAACATCACGCCGGTCCCGGCGCGCGCGGCGGTCGTCGACCTGTCGAACCTCGGGTGTATCACGCTCGACTTCTCCGAGGGGGATCCGGCGGTGGAGCCGTCCTCCCCATGAGCCCGTATCCGGCGGACCCGGAGTGGGCGGTCGGCCCGATGCGCCTCGTGATGACGACGTACCCGAGCCGCGAGCGCGCCGCCGCGGCCGTCGAGGGCGCCGTCGGACGACGCCTCGCCGCGTGCGGCACCATGGTCGCGGCCGACTCGACGTACTGGTGGAAGGGCCGGCTCGAGGAGCAGGCCGAGGTGCTGGTCCTGTTCAAGACGGTGCCCAAGCGCGTCGGCGCCCTGTTCCGGTACCTCGAGGAGCACCACCCCTACGCCGTCCCCGAGATCGTTGAGCTCGACATCCCGCGGGTCGCGGCGCCGTACCTGGAGTACCTGACCGAAACGCTCGACCGCGCATCCCTGCCCCCCGCGCGCGTCGTGCGGGCTACGCGTTCGGCAGGACGGCGAGCCCGGGGAGCTCGAGCCCCTGGACGAACTCGAGGGCCGCCCCACCGCCGGTCGAAACGAACTCGAACCCGTTGAGGACCCCGAGGTCCAGCGCGGTGCGCGCGGAGTCCCCGCCCGCGGCCACGTGGTACCCCGTCACGGAGGAGAGCGTCCCGAGCACCTCCCGGGTGCCCCCGGCGAACCGGGGGTCCTCGGCGAGGCCGAGCGGACCGTTCCAGAAGACCGTCTTCGACCGTTCCAGGTAGTCGCGGAACTTCGCTTGGGTCGTCGGGCCGATGTCGCGAGCGACCGCGTCGGCGGGGATCGCATCCAGCGTGTACACCTCGGCGCCCGTCACCCCGGGCCGCTCGACCACAACGTCGGTGGGGAGCACGATCTGGGTACCCAGTTCGGCGGCCGTCGCGCGAAGCTTCGTGACATCCTCCTCGAGCCCGGTCTCCACCCGGGTCGCGCCAAGGTTCACGCCGGCGGCGGTCAGGAACGGGTACACGAGCGCCCCGCCCAGCAGCAGAGTGTCCGCGCGCCCGCAGAAGCTCGTCAGCAGCGGGAGCTTGTCCGCGACCTTCGCGCCCCCGAGGATCACGTCGTACGGGCGGTCGGGTCGGTCGAGCAGGCGGGAGAGCTCCCGGACCTCTCGCTCGACGAGCAGCCCCGCGACCGCCGGGATCCGCTGGGGGACGCCGACCGTCGAGGCGTGCGCTCGATGCACCGCGCCGAATGCGTCCTCGACGAAGAGGTCACCGAGCCGCGCGAGCTGAGCGGCAAAGTTCGGGTCGTTCGCCTCCTCGCCCGGATGGAATCGAAGGTTCTCGAGCATGAGGAACCCCCCGTTCTCGATCCGGGAAGACAGTTCCAGGGCCTGGATCCCCACGATGTCCTCGGCGACGGGGACGGGTTGTCCGAGGATCGAGCTCAACCGCCGGGCCACCGGCTTCAGGGAGTATCTCGGGTCCCGCCTTCCGCCCGGGCGACCGAGATGGCTCATCAGGATCGTACGGGCCCCGGCGGTGCGCAGGTGGTTCAGGGTCGGGAGGGATTCCTGGATGCGGCGGTCGTCCGCGATGTGCCCGGACTCGTCCTGCGGCACGTTGTAGTCGACCCGAACCAGCACGCGGCGGCCCCGCAGGGCGGCATCGCCGAGTCCGCGCTTCTGCATCATCGGCCCGAGGCAGGGCCTCCGACCTATGATGGTTGTGTCCCGCCGGCCGGCGGGGGGTGGCCGGCCCGCAGCCGCTGGACGACCGCCCGGGTCTCCGGCAACTCCACGCCGTGCGATTCGGCTTCCCGCAGGATCTCCCCGGAGATGGCGTCCACCTCGGTGGGCCGGCCCCGGTCCCAGTCCTGGAGCATGCTCGAGCGGTTCTCGGCCGTCCCGCGGAGCACCCGGTCCAGCTCGGCGTCCGACTCCGCGTCCGAGAACGCGTAACCCGCCAGCGACGCGGCCTGCTGGGCTTCGCGCAGGAGCCGCCGCGCCGGGTCCCGGTACGGGGGGTCTCGCAACCGTCCGTTCGGTACACCGTGGAGCGCGGTCAGTGGATTGATCGCCGCGTTCACGATCGCCTTTCGCCACAGTTCGCGCTCGAGGTCCGGCACCGTCCGGACGCGCAACGTCGTGCCGCGAAACACCCGCACAAACTCCCGGGTCGCGGAGGCCGCGGGACCTCCCGCGGCCGGGTCCTGGAAGACTAGCTCCCCGTTCCCGACCTGGCGAACGACGCCCGGTCGCTCCAGCGTCGCACCGAGAAAAGTGACCGCGCGAACGAGCGACCGTTCGGGCTCGCCCACGCCGATGCTTCGGAGCAGGTCGCGGATCGGACCCTCGATGTGGAGGCCGTTCTGCGGCAGGAGGGTCGGAGGGAGTTGAGGGAACCGGCGCCCGAGGTCCCTCGCGGCGTTCGGGAGGTCGAACGTCTTGGCCGTCACGATCACGAGGTCCGGCTCGGTGGCCCCCGCGAGCCCGTCGAGGGCGGGGAGGCGGAACGTTCCCGCCCCCACGCCATCGATGCGGAGCCCCGAAGCGCGGATGGCGGCCGCGTGGTCCGCTCGTGCGACGACCTCGACCTCGTGGCCGGACTCCTCAAGGCGCGCCGCCAAGATCGAACCGACGGCGCCCGCGGCGAGAATGAGGATCTTCACGGGCGTCCGGACCGCCCTATCCGATCTTGCGGACGAGCGAGGCGAGACCGGGGTCCTGACCCCAGTCGCGCTTCAGCATCTCGAGCAGTCGCTCGTAGTACCGGACCTGCTCGCGGGCCTGCCGGACCTTGACGAGCAGGTATTCCTCCTGACGTCGAGTCCGGGCCACCTCGGCCAGCAGGTCCCGCTCGGTCGAGAGCAGGGCCTCCTGCCTATCGGTTATGGAGGGCAACGGGCGACGGGACACGTACGATCTCCGTTCGTCGGGCCGGCTTGGACAGGTCGAGGACGGCTTCGGCGGCGATCCGAAGGCGGGTGAGCTCCTTCCGCACCCGCCGCAACCGGGTCTCCAGGCGCCGGCGCTGCGTGCGAACCTCGGAGAGCGAGCGCTCGAGGACCTCCTGCCGGCGGCGCCAGTTGTCGCGCTCCTGTACGCTCAGGAGGGCCGAGTCCACGTCGACCATCGAGCAAGGAGCACCGCCCCGACCGAGAATCAAGGTTTCGGCCGAGCGGACGGCGCCGGTCGGACGCGGGCCGCCCGCTCACGTTTAAGCCCGCCGCGAGGTGGGCGACGCCGCAACGGTGGACACATGAGCGCGCTCGGTAAGGTCGTGGTGCTGGGGGCGGGGAATATCGGCGGGTCGCTCGCCCAGCGCCTGGCCGAGATGAACCTCGCGCGGGAGGTCGTGCTCGTCGACATCATCGACGGGCTCCCGCAGGGCAAGGCCCTCGATATCCAGGAGTCCGCGCCGATCCTCGGCTTCACCACCCGCGTCACCGGTTCCACCTCGCTCGACGCGATCGCCGGCGCCGACGTCGTCGTGGAGACGGCGGGCCTGGCCCGGAAGCCGGGGATGAGCCGCTCCGACCTCCTCGAAAAGAACGCATCGATCGTGAAGGGCCATGCGGAAGCGGTGAAGGCCAAGGCACCGAACGCCGTCGTGATCGTGGTCACCAACCCCGTCGACGTGATGACCTACTACTTCCGGCAGGTGAGCAGACTTCCCCCCGCCCGCGTTTTCGGGGAGTCGGGGACGCTCGACACCGCACGGTTCCGCACGTTCGTCGCGGACGCGCTCCACGTGGCACCGCGGGATGTGACGGGGTTCGTCCTCGGCACGCACGG
>Ga0335073_10006591_pt1 | contig 16315 bp, 15 predicted proteins | sample Lox_Sample_22_FD_207093 | JGI IMG/M metagenome (GOLD analysis project Ga0335073, IMG submission 207093) | Soil microbial communities from Loxahatchee National Wildlife Refuge, Florida, United States - Lox_Sample_2.2 | ecosystem: Environmental > Terrestrial > Soil > Wetlands | place: USA... | reverse complement strand
GGCCTGGTGGATTGGTCGCCGGAGGAGCCGAGCTGCCCCGTGGCGATCCGCGATCCGCTGGTGCGGGACGCCGTCTACGCCGACGTCACCGCCGCGAGGCGCCGCGAGCTGCACGCCCGCGCCGCCGCCGTGGTCAGCGAGTCGGCGTCCTGGGAGCACCGGGTGGCCGCGCTGGATCACCCGGACGAGAGCCTGGCCGCAGAGCTGGAGCGAATGGCGGCCGAAGAGGTGGCCGGCAACCGGGTGGCGCTGGCCGCCACCCACCTGCGGTGGGCCTCGGACATCTCCCCCGCCCGGTCTGAGCGCGAGCGGCGGCTGCTCACCGCCGCGCTGCACCTGACGCTGGCCGAGGAATCCAGCGACGTGGCTCTGCGCCCGGCCGTGGAGGCGACGGCGCCGTCCCCCTTGCGCAGCTGCGTGCTGGGCACGATGGCGTTTTCCTCGGGCCAGCTCGGCGAGGCCGAGCAGTGGTTCAGCGCGGCGCTGGCCGAGGCGCGCGACGATCCGGACAGCCAGCCGCTGGCCGCCCTGATCGCCAACCGCCTGGCCGCCACCTACAACCTCCTGGGAGACGGGGAGAAGGCGATGGCGCTCGGGCGGTGGGCGCTGGGCACCGGCTGCCTGGACGCCGCGGCCGCCAGCCGTACCCGCACCCAGATCGCCATCGGCTGCTGCCAGGCGGCTGGCCCGTGCGAGGCCCTGGCGGAGCTGGGGTACCTGGACGGTGATCCGGCCCGGGTCGGCCTGGTCGACGTCGATGGCCTGTCGTTCCGGGGGTTGTTCCGGCTGCTGGCCGGGGACCTGGGCCAGGCCGCGCGCGACCTGGCCGCCAGCCTCAGGCTGGCCCGCCGGGGAGCCACTCTCAACCTGGGCCTGCGCGCCTACGTCTACCTGGCCCTGGCCCGGTACCTGGCCGGCGAGTGGGACGACGCGGCGCTCGCCGCCGAGCAGGGGCTCTCGGCCGCCGCGATCCACACCCGCCGGTACGAGACGCCGCTGCTGCACCTGGCCGCGGCCTGCGTGCCGGCCGGGCGGGGCGCGGCCGAGGAAGCCGGACATCACGCCCGGCGGGCCGAGGCGGCCGCGGCCAGCCTGGACTACGGCCAGGAACGGCTGTACGCGGGCATGGCCCGCGCCCTGGTCAGCCAGGGCGCCGGCGACTACCTCGGCATGACCGACGCGCTGGACGCCTGGCGCGACGACTCAGTCCTGGACGGGCGCAGCCGGGCGTACGCGGTGCTGTGGCGGCCGCTGCTGGCCGAGGGCCTGATCGGCTCGGGCCAGCTGGACCAGGCCGCCGCCGTGCTGGACCAGCTGCGCGCCGGCAGCGGCCAGGTCAGCTACCTGCAGCCGGCCCTGGCCTGGCTGGACGGCTGGCTGGCCGAGCAGCGTGGCGCTCCCGAGGAAGCCTTGCGCATCTACCAGGGCGGCGAGGACACCGCCAGCACCCAGAGCCCGGTGCACACCGCCCGGCTGCTGCTGGCTCACGGCCGGCTCCTGCGCCGCACCGGGAACCGCAGGGACGCGGTCGACCGGCTGCGCCGGGCCAACGCGCTGTTCTCGCGGCTGGGCGCCGCGCCGTTCATCGCCCAGGCCGAGGCCGAGCTGACGGCGTGCCGCCTTCCGGCCGGCCCGGCCGAGAGGCAGCAGCAGCCGGTGCTGGCGCTGACCAGCCGGGAGACCGAGGTCGCCCACCTGGTCGGCCGAGGACTGTCCAACCCCGAGGTCGCGGCCGAGCTGTTCATCAGCCGCAAGGCCGTGGAGTACCACCTAGGCAACATCTACGCCAAGTGCGGCCTGAAGGGCCGCCAGCAGCTGCGCCGCTTCGTCGAGCAGTGGCGCCAGCCCGCCGCGGTCTGACCGGCCCCAGGCTCCCTGGGGATCACCTAGGGAGACGAACTAGGGAGTCTCTCTAGGGACTGTCGCCTCGGCTCAGCCGAGAGTGGAGTCATCCACACCGAGCAACCGAGTTGAGGAAGACAGACACTCACCATGAGCACATCAATCGTCTCCGGCTGGCTCCCGGTCTTCTTGTTCTGGCTTACGGTCGCGGTCTGCGCGGTAGCGGTGGTCCTCCGCCGAGACGTGCTGAAGGAGTTCGCGATCGGCATTCCGATCGGCATTGTCTTCGTCGTCCTGCTTTTCGTGGGGCTGCACGTCACGGGGGTCATTCCGCCCGGCGCGCCGCAATCCCTCTTCGTGTGGCTGACCGTGGCGTGCCTCATGGCCGGCCTGGTGCTGGCCGGATGGCGCCGGGTCCACTGGCCGCGCCGCATATCCGGCGTAGCCGCGATCGTGCTCGCCGTGGTGTCGGCGGGCAGCGCGGTGAATCAGACCTTCACGTATTACCCGACCGTCGCCCGCCTGTTCGGCCAGAACGCCAACCACTTCCTCGACGACGCGCAGCTCACCTCCATGCGCGACCAGGTGGCCAAGACCGGCCAGCTCCCCGACCACGGGGCCACGCTGAGCGTTTCCATCGCCGGGGCCGGCCTGAAGTTCACCCCTCGGCCGGCGTACATCTGGGTTCCCCCGGCGTGGTTCGGGCGCAACCACCCCCAGCTGCCGGTCATCGAGCTGCTGCACGGCACCCCCGGCGACCCTTCGGACTGGACCCGCGCGAGCTACGCCGACGCCACGTCGCTGGCCTTCGCTGAGAAGCACAACGGAGTGGCGCCGATACTCGTCATGCCGGACATCAACGGATCGTTCGGCGCGGATTCCGAGTGCGTCAACAGCGCGATGTTCGGGGACGTCGAGACGTACCTGACCAAGACCGTGCCGGAATACATGCAGAAGAACTTCAACGCCAAGACGACTCCGGGGTCAATCGCGATAGCCGGGCTTTCGGAAGGCGGTACCTGCGCCGTGACCCTGGCCCTCAACCACCCCAAGGAATACGCCGCCTTCGGCAACTACTCCGGCTTCGAGTCGCCCACTTACCAGTCCGACAACAAGGCACAGACCATTCACGCCCTGTTCGGCGGGTCAGCCGCCACCTACAACGCCCACGATCCGCTGTACCTGCTGGCGCACCAGCGTTACCCCGGCCTGGCGGGCTGGTTCGAAGCCGGAGCCCAGGACGCCGAGAGCCTGCCGGCCGCCCACACGCTGCACCGGCTCGCCTCGACCGCGGGGATCGACACCTGCCTGGCCACGCCGCCAGGTGCCCACAACTTCGCCTTCTGGCAGCAGGCCTTCTCGGACTCGCTGCCGTGGCTGTCCTGGAAGCTGCAGCTGACGCCCCAGCCGTCGTCCGTGCCGGCCACCTGCTCCCCCGGCCAGAGCTAGCGGACCCGCGACCATGTTCGCAGCGATTGTTTTCGCGATCCTGTCGGCGGTGTCGAGCGCGTGCAGCGCCGTGCTGCAGCGGCTCGCGGTCGCGGACCGCACGTCCGAGCACAGGCCCGCCTGGCGCACCGCGGCCGACCTGGTGCGCCAGCCGGTGTGGCTGCTCGGAGCCCTGTTCCTGGCGGGTACGTTCGGGTTCCAGGCGCTCGCCCTGTACTTCGGCCCGCTGTCGGTGGTGCAGCCGGTCCTGGTGCTGGAACTGGTCTTCACGCTGGGCTTGCGCGCCTTTCTGCTGCACGACGCCATCGCCTCGCGGACCTGGTCGGCCGCCTTGGTGATCTGCGTGGGGCTCGCGTCCTTCCTCGTGGTGGCGTCGCCCAGTGAGGGCACCGGAGTCCCGGATGCCCGGCAGTGGATCGTGGCGGTTACCAGCCGGGGCCTGATCGTGCTGGTGCTGCTCCTGCTCAGCCGTTATGGATCTCCGGCTCGTCGCGCGGCCCTGTTCGGGGCGGCCACGGCCGTGGTGTGGTCAGTGGACGCCGCGTTCGTGAAGCAGACGGTGGACGTGCTGGCCCGCAGCGGACTGCTCGGGCTGCTCACGCACTGGCCGCTCTACGCCATGATCGGAACCGGAGTGCTGGGCACGATCCTGTTGCAGAGCGCGTACGCGGTCGGGCCGCTGGCCGCTTCGCAGGCGACCATGCTCATCGTCGACCCGCTCGCGAGCATCGTGCTCGGCATCGAGATCTTCCACGAGCAGCTGAACACCGGCCCCGGGTACGTGCTCGGCGCCGTCGTGTCGCTCGCCGTGCTCGGGGCGGGCGTGATCATGCTGTCGCTGTGGGCTCCCCCGGTGATGACCGCCGAGGAACTCGCCAAGCTCCAGGGGCACGCGCGCCCCGGCCAGAGCGTGGCCCCTCGCCAGGTCCCGGTCAACCCGGAGTCGTGAAAAGCCTGCTGGCTCCATCACCCGCCGCGCCCGTGGCGCGCGCGGCGGCCTGCCGAGCCGTCCCGCCCCGGCACCGGGCCAGCGCGGCCTGGTCCCGGGTCTGGTCCACGGACGCGGGGCTGCGGGCGCTGCGGGCGACGCTTGTCGTCCCCGTCCTGTTCGCCCTGGCGGATCAGGTCGTCGGCAATATGCAGCTGGCGACGTTCGCGGCCTTCGGCGGGTTCGCGACGTTGGTCATGGTCAGCTTCGGCGGCGCGCGGCGGGACAAGGTGGTGGCGCACCTGGGCCTGGCCCTCACCGGCAGCGCCCTCGTGGTGATCGGCACCCTGGTGTCCTCCTCCGTAGTCCTGGCCACCCTGGTGACCGTGCCGGTCACGTTTGCGGTCCTGTTCGCCGGGGTCATCGGGCCGAACGTGGCGGCGGGAGCGATGGGCGCGCTGCTCGCGTTCGTGCTGCCGGCCGTGTCCGCCGGGACCGCGTCGGTGATCCCGGAGCGGCTGGCCGGCTGGTGGCTGGCCTGTATCGCCGGCACGGCCGCTGTCGTGCTGCTGTCCCCCCGGCCGGCTTCGGGCCGGCTCCGCGCGGCGGGCGCCGCCCTCGCGGACAGCCTGGCCGACGAGCTCGACTCGGCCGCAGCGGGCTCTGCAGACTCCGCGCGCCGCGGGCTTCGCGACGCGTCCGTGGCCCGGAACCAGGCGCTGCGGGCGGCGTTCGCGGCCACCCCGTACCGCCCGACCGGCCTGGCCGCTCCCGACCAGGCGCTCGCCAACCTGGTGGAGTCCCTCGAATGGTGTGGCAGCCTGGTCGGCGACGTGGTGCGCGCCGGGCCCGGGATTGCGAGCGGGCCGGACGAGGACCGGCTGCTGGTCGAGGAGTCGGGCCGGCTGCTGCGCGCCGTGGCGGCGCTGCTGTCGGGACATGACGCCGCGCCGGATACCGAGGGCGTCAAGCGGCTGGTCGCGTCGGCCCGGGAACGCGCCTGGAACCAGGTGGTCACCAACTCCAGCGAGGCCGCGGTCGCGCAGCTGACGTTCCATGCGCAACAGCTGGCCGTGGCCACCCAGTCGGCCGCCACCGACGCGCTCGTCGCCAGCGGGCGGGCGGGCAGCAGGCTGATCGCGCGAGCCCGGCGCCGCTGGTACAGCTCGACCGGTACCGCGGTCGACGCCGGGCCGACGGCGCGCGTGCGCAGCATGGGCGCGGTCGCCGCGCGCCACGCCAGCCTCCGCTCGGTGTGGTGCATCAACGGCCTCCGCGGGGCGCTGGCTCTGGCCGCCGCGGTGCTGGTGGCAGATCTCACCGGCGTGCATCACGGCTTCTGGGTGGCTCTGGGCACGCTGTCGGTGCTGCGAACCAGCGCCGCGTCCACGGGCGCGACCGCGGTCCGGGCGCTGGCCGGGACCGTGGCCGGGTTCGTGATCGGCTCGGTGGTGCTGGTCGCGATCGGGTCCGACACGGCGGTGCTGTGGGCGATGCTCCCGGTCTCGGTCTGCGCCGCGGCCTACTGCGTCGGCACGGTTCCGTTCGCGGGCGGGCAGGCGGCGTTCACGGTCTTCGCCGCAGTCCTGTTCAACCTCATCGTCCCGGCCGGCTGGACGGTCGGGGCCGTGCGGGTCGAGGACGTGGCCCTGGCCTGCGCCGTGAGCGTGGCCGTCGGCGCGCTGTTGTGGCCTCGCGGCGCGGTCGGCCTGGTGGCCGACGACCTCGCCGACGCGTTCCGCCAGGGAGGCTGCTATCTCGCGGAGTCACTGGACTGGCTCCTGCACCGCTCCGGGGAGCGCCCCTCACGTGGGCTCGCGACCGTATCCGCGAGCATCCGCCTCAACGACGCCCTCCGGGGCCTGCTCGCCGAGCAGGGCACGACGCACATCCCCAAGGAGCATCTGTGGAAGCTGGTCGGCGCCACCATGCGCCTGAGGCTCACCGCGCACGCTCTCGCCCGGGCCCAGCCCGCCCGGCAGGGCTTCGAGGAGGCCAAGGACGCCCTGGCCGGATGGACCGCCGGCCTGGTCTCCTGGTACGAGAGGCTGGCGAGCAACCTCGCCGGGGACGACGCCGACGACCGCGGCACGCTCGAGGCGGCGCTCCCCTCCGTTCGCGGCCCGCTGGACCCGGCGTCCGAGGGCGCGATCCCGGTCCGGGCGCTGTGGATCGGGCAGCACCTGGACGGCCTGCGCCGCCACCTGGCGGACACGATCGGCCCGGCGCTGGAGCTGTCCGCGATGCGCCGCCGACCGTGGTGGCGCTGAGCCGGTCACCCGTTCTGCGTCGTGACGCGCTGACCGCCGCGCCCCGGGACCTGGCTCAGCGTGATGCCGAAGTGGTCGCGGTAGGCGGCGAGCAGGGCGTCGTCGTCGGCCAGGTGCTGCTCGGTACGCACGTTGCCGCTGGTCTGGATGAGCGTGCGGTCGCTGATCGAGACCCGGCCCTCGGGGGTCAGCCGCGAGCAGATCGTGCCGGCCGTGAAGTGGGACTGCGGCGAGGTCTGCTGCCACCAGCAGGTGGGGACGAAATCAGCCAGCGCCCGTTCCCGCGTCTCGATCCGGTACTGCGGCCGGCCGTCCTTCAGCACGTCGACGTCCCCGTCCGGCGCGCCGGCAAGCCGGAACCGCCCGGCCGGATCGTCCTGGTCGCCGCGCCGGTCCAGCAGCAGCGGGTAGTCGCTGTGGCTGCCGAAACCCACGTCGGCGAGCCACGGCCCGGTGCCGTCGGACGGGCGCACGATCAGCGCCAGGTGGTCGAACGGCGGGCTGAGCCCGCTGTCGCCGTACACGCGCGCGGCGACCCGCGTCACGCTCGCCCCGAGCGCCTCCAGCAGCAGCGCGAACAACCCGTTGAGCTCGTAGCAGAAGCCTCCGCGCCGCCGCTGCACGATCTTGCTGACCAGGTCGTCTTCGTCCAGCGAGATCGGCTCGCCCAGGTGGATGCTCAGGTTCTCGAACGGCACCGCCCTCTGATGCGCCTGGTGCAGCAGGCGGACCGCGGCCGCGTCCGCGGTCACCGGCGGCGCCACGCCGACGCGCCGCAGGTAAGCGGCGGCGGTCTCCTCGTCCAGCATGTCCCGGTTCAGCGCGGTCCCTCGGCTCAGTACCCGTATCCGCCGCCACTGGAGGTGGACGTGCTGGGAGCCGGGGCGGCCGCGCCAGAGACGGTGACCTCATGCCATACCCCGCCCGAGGCGTTCAGGTTGTTGCCGTTGGCCTGCCCGGGTGCCGTGTCGCCCTTGTAGGTGTAGACGGGATGCCCGTTGTAGGCGGCCTGGATGGAGCCGTCCGCCCGGGTGATCGTGGTGAGCTTGCCGGTGACGCCCGGGCCCGCGGTGGCCGGGCCCTTGACCGGCGGCCAGTAGGTGGCGCACGAGCCATTGCACTTCGACGTGGTCGCGGTGTCTGGGACGAACCAGTACAGCGTGAAGCCCTGGGCGTTGGTCAGCACGGCGACCCCGCCCATCATCGTGCTCTTCAGCTCGGTGCCGCCCGTCGCGGCCGCGCCGGAGACGGTCGTGGCGGCCGGCGATGCGGCGCTGGGCGCGCTCGACGTGCTCGACGAGCTACCGCACGCAGTGATCATCAGAACGGCGGCGGCGAGTCCCGCCGGTGCCAGCCATAGCTTGTTCATCACGTCTCCCCATTCGCGCAGATATTAAGGTCCCGCTATCTGGATCACGTACCTGCCGGGTCGTTCGTTCACGCGTATGCCCAGCTAATCAGCTTGTTTGGGGTGCCAGCCGGCCGAGCCGGCTACTCGCCCGGGAGCCAGCCCAAGCTGCACGGCGACAGCTCGGCCCGCCACGCGTTCAGGGCGAGCTCGCCGGTCGTGGAGGGCGCGGCGTCCTCCCGCCAGGCCGCCATCCGGTTAGGCCGCCCACCGCCGGTGCAGCTCCCACTGGTAGAACCGGCGCCCGCTCAGGTGCCAGACCCGCAGGCAGCCGTACCCCTTCCGGTAGTTAGTACAACCCAGGAACTCCCCGAATTCGCCGTCCCTCGCGACGACCGTCCCTCCGCACGGACAGCGATCACCGGCGTGGACCGGCAGTGCGCGGAAGTGGCCTACCTGGTTGCCGCGGAAGTGCAGGAAGATCACGGAGCCAGTCACGGCCGCGGTACCCATGAGGGCACCGACCACGAGTAACGCGAGCATGCTGTCACTCCCCATCCCCGCAGGACCCGCCCGGCGGGCCGGCTGGACGATGAGCAGCCTATTGAGGGGCTCTGACAATCCGCGGCGGCGCGCAGCCCGGCGCCGATCACGTCGGCGCCGTCACATCCGGGTGAGCCGCCGTGTCAACAGGGTGTGACCCGCAAGAGCTAGAAGGAGCTCACTATGGATGCTCGCCTCAACTTCCACGGCAACGCCATGGCGGCGAAGTTCGGGAAGTACATCAACTCGGCCGGCGCGGTCGTGACTGACTCAGCGCTCCCGGCCGCAACGCAGGAGCTAGTGAAAATCCGGGCCAGCCAGATCAACGGCTGCGCCGGCTGCACCGACATGCACACCAAGGACGCCGAGCACGCTGGGGAGAGCCGGGTGCGGCTCAACCTGGTCGCGGCGTGGCGGGACGCGAACGTCTTCACCGAGGCCGAACGGGCCGCCCTGGATCTCACCGAGCAGGGCACCCGGATCGCCGACGCCGCCGGCGGCGTCACCGACGAGGCCTGGGCAAACGCGGCCAAGCACTACGACGAGGACCAGCTCGCGGCGCTGGTCTGCCTCATAGCCTTGATCAACACCTACAACCGGCTGAACGTCATCAGCCGGCAGCCCGCCGGTGACTACCAGCCCGGGCAGTGGGGATAACGACCTGCCCCATCCCTCCCGGAGTGGACTGAGCCGTCTCTCTGGCCACGCCTACAAAGCCAGTCGGGGCACGAGCGGATGGGAATTATCGCTTCAGCGGGCTGTGTGCTGGCTGGCGAGCACCTCGTCGGCAACGCGCTGCCCGGATCGCAGGGCGCCTTCCATCAGGCCGGCCCAGTGACCAGCGGTGTGCTCGCCGGCGAAGTAAATGCGGCTGGCCGGAGCGGCCAGGATGTCCGGGTCGCCGGGCGCTGGGGTGAGCGTGTCCGCCGTGTATGACTCACCTGCCCAAGGGTCGTCGTTCCAGGTGGTGAGGACCGCCCGGGCCGGATCGACGTCCAGTTCCGGGCGCAGGGCCGCGGCCCGCGCCGCCCAGGTCGCCGGGCCGTCGGCCACCGCCAGGGCCGACAAGCCCTGCTGTGTTCCGGCGAACGCGTGCAGGACCGGCTGGACCTGCCCGGTGATGTCGGCCGCAGTCCAGGTCCAGAACCGACCGGGCACACTCTGCACGGCAGAGGCCGCGGCCGGCCGGTTCAGCGGCATATGCAGCTTGGCATTGTGCGCCAGCCCGCTGCGCTCCCACGCCGCCCGCTGGCGGCCGGGGACGTCCGGTTCGACCGGCAGCCCGCGCAGCACCGCCATCGGGACCGCGATGACCGCGGCGTCCCCGGTCGCGGTTCCGCCTGGGGTGCTCAGATGGACACCGCGGTGGTCCTGCTGGATGCCGCTGACCGGGCCGGCCAGCCGCACCGCCGGGCCGAGCCGCCGGGCCAGGCCCGTGGCCACCTGCTGGTTGCCGCCCGCCACCCGCCAGCTCGGCCGCCGGCCGAACCCCGCGGTCGCGTCCTGGGCCACGGCGGCAGACAGCCGGTCGGCACCCATCCCTGACGTTGTCTCCATCCGTGACAGGTAGGCATTCAGGGTGCCAGGCGGGCCCGCCCAGCCCGCGGCCACTTCGGCGAGAGAGGTGCCCGGCGCGGCCGCAGCCGCCGCCGCAGCCACCCACGCAGCACATTTACCCACCTCGGCTGCGTCAGCCGAGACGTCACCGCGCGACTCGCGCTGGTAGTAAGACATCGCCGTGTCCGTGAGTTCCAGGCCGAGCCCGGCCAGAACCTCGCGTAGCACGTCGTAGCCGTCGAGCACGAACTCGGCGCCTCGCTCGATGACGGTCCGCCGATCACCGGGGATGAGTTCCTGCGACCACACCCGGCCACCCACCCGGTCGCGTGCCTCCAGCACCACGACCTCGCAGCCGCGCTGGGTCAGCCGCCACGCCGCCATGAGCCCGGCGAAGCCCGCCCCGACCACCATGACCCTCACGCCCGCCTCCGGCTCTGACCCGCCGTTAGAGTCTCCCAGAGATAGGGACACGGCTCCGGGCACCAGACGCCCCCAGGGGTCTGTCTCACGAACGGCTCTGTCGCACGTTAAACCACAGTCCTCCCCCAGGCCGAAACATCGAGAGGGGGGCTTGCTGTCCAGGTCGCGATAGGCGTCGGCCCCGAACGCTGTGGCCCGCGGCCGCGCGACGGCTGATTCCAGCAGCCCCGCATCGCGGATGGGCGGATCGCTGCCACCGAGTCGCCCACCCATGCCGCGGTCAGGTGCTTGTTGACGGGCTGATCTCTACTAAGTGATCATCGGGGGTGTCGCAGAACGCGGCACGGGAGGCGGATACTTTGGGCGTGAGCCGACGTGCTGGTGCGCAGGGGGCTCTCGCGCTCGGTGCCCTCGGAGTTGTTTTCGGGGACATCGGGACGAGCCCGCTGTACACGGTACAGACCGTCTTCAGTCCGAGCGATCCGCACCCGGTCACGGTGTCGCACGAGAGCATCTTCGGGGTCACCTCGCTCATCTTCTGGTCGGTAACGATCATCGTCACCATCACGTACGTCACGCTCGTGATGCGGGCCGACAACGACGGCGAGGGTGGGATCATGGCGCTGATCGCCTTGATCCGGCGCCGGGCCCTGCCCGGCGGCGCCCGGGCCAAGGCGGTGCTGGCCGCGCTCGGCATCTTCGGGGCCTCGCTGTTCTTCGGCGATAGCATGATCACGCCCGCCATCTCGGTGCTGTCGGCGGTAGAGGGCGTGGAGGTCGCGGCACCGTCGGTAGCCAGCCTGGTCATCCCCATCACCGTGGCGATCATCATTATTCTGTTCCTGATCCAGCGGCTGGGCACGGGCGCCGTGGGACGAATGTTCGGGCCGGTCATGACCGTCTGGTTCACCGTTATCGCCGTGCTCGGTATACGCGGCGTCGTCGCTCACCCGGTGATCCTGGAGGCGCTGTCGCCCAGTTACGCGATCGGCTTCCTGGCCGGCCACTTCGCCACCGCGTTCTTCTCGCTGACCGCGGTCGTCCTGGCCGTCACCGGAGCCGAGGCGCTGTACGCGGACATGGGGCACTTCGGCCGCGGGCCGGTCAGGCGCGCCTGGGTGCTGGTCGTCTTCCCCGCCTGCATGCTGAATTACTTCGGCCAGGGCGCCCTGATCCTGGGTAACCGGGCCAACATCAGTAACCCGTTCTTCCTGCTGGCCCCGGGTTGGGCCAGGCTCCCGATGGTGTTCCTGGCCACCGTAGCCACCGTCATCGCCTCGCAGGCGGTCATCAGCGGCGCCTTCTCGGTCGTGCACCAGGCCGGGCGGCTGGGCTACCTGCCGCGGCTGCGCATCCAGTACACCTCGGAGCAGATGATGGGGCAGATCTACGTCCCGTGGATCAACTGGCTGCTGCTGGTGGCCGTCCTCACTCTTGTGCTCGCGTTCCGGACCGCGGCCGCGCTGGCCTACGCCTACGGCACGGCCGTGACCGGCACGATCACGATCACCACCCTGCTGTTCTTCTACTACGCCCGTCATCAGTGGCGATGGCCGCTATGGGCGGTGCTGACAGGCGGCGGCGCGCTGCTCGTCATCGACTTGCTTTTCTTCGCCGCCAACCTGACCAAGCTGTTCCACGGAGCGTGGTTCCCGCTGCTGATCGGCGTCATCACCTTCATCGTCTTCACCACCTGGCAGAAAGGCCGCGAACTCGTCACGGTGCGAAGGGTCCGGGCCGAAGGGCCGCTGCCGGAGTTCGTCCAGCAGCTGCACGCCATGAAGCCTCCGCTGCACCGGGTGCCGGGCACCGCCATCTTCCTCAACCGCGGAAAGACCACCGCCCCGCTGGCGTTGCGGGCCAACGTCGAACACAACGAGATCCTCCACGAGGAGGTCCTCATTCTCTCGATCGAGACGATGCCCGCACCGCACGTCCCCGCAGCGGAACGGGTGCAGATCGAGGATCTTGGGTACAGAGAGGACCGGATCATCTACGTCACCGCCCGCTTCGGCTACATGGACCAGACGAACGTCCCGGACCTCCTGCCGCTGATCCGCGCCGCCGACCTCGAAAACCCCATTCCCGATGAGCACCTGTCGTACTTCGTGTCGCGTATCGAACTCGTCCAGGGCCATGAACCGGGCATGACCCGCTGGCGTAAGCGCCTGTTCATTGCGACGTCACGGATCACCGCTGACGCCGCCGAATCCTTCCGGCTGCCCCGCGAGCGCACCGTCATTATGGGCTCGCGCATCGAACTCTGACCGCCTGGTGGCAGCCTGTCCAGATCGTTGGCCTGCCCGGCGTTAGCGCGCGCCCAACGAACCAGGTGCTGGCGGACGAGGGATGGGTGCGTCGTTCAGCTGCTGGTCAATGTCGACGAGAATGGCGTCGTCTTCGATCTTGCACGCGTAAACCGGTATGGGACCGCAGGCAAACACACCGACGGCCTCGCCCGTGGTCAGGTCGTAGCGTGATGCGTGGGCGGCGCAGACCAGCGTGTCATCGTCCTGGAGGGTGCCCTCGTGCAGGGGTTGCTGCTGGTGGGTGCAGGTGTTGTGGATCGCCCTGACGTCGTCATCATCGAGGCGGATGAGGCAGATCGGTTCGCGCAGCTCGTCAACGAGCATGGTGTCGCCGACCTCTAGGTCATCGAGGTTCGCGACGACGACGAAGGTCATGGCTTTGTCCTTCCATTTGCGGGCCGCCGGGGTGCCGGCTGGCTGCCGCGCACCTCGATCCAGCCGTTGCGGAGCCGGGTAGGCAGTACAGGTTGCGGCTGGCTAGCCGGGCCGCGGCGGACGCAGCCGTCGGCGAGCGCGAAGCGGGAGCCGTGCAGCGGGCACGTCACGATCAGGTCTGCGACTGGGCCGCGGCTGAGCAAGCCGCCGGCGTGGCTGCAGATATTGTCGATGGCGTAGAGACGGCCGCGGTGACGGTACAGCATGATCTGACGACCCTCGGCCTCGACCGCGACCGGAACGTCATCCGGCAGGTCGGCCTCCTGCAGCGCACGCGTCCACCGCCGCGGCCCGATGGTCCACGCCACCCGGTTGACCATCACACCCTTGGTGAAGACGAGATGACCGCCGAGGTAGCCGGCCGCGGCCGTGACCGTGAGGCTGGCCGCGCCCAACGCGCGTGCCGTGCTGCGGTGCCCGGCCAACCGTGTGCCCAGGGAGGCACCTTGCAGTCCAAGGGCCACCGTGTTGAGGAGGCCGTGGAAGAGCCCCACGCGGCGGTCCTGATCGTCGCTGACGGTCCAGTCGCTCAGACCGGTCAGGGCGGTAGCGCCCGCGGCGAGGATGCCGGCTGCGCTGAGCATGCCTGCGGCATCGATTCCGCGACGGGGAGCCGGGTCGCGGTCCGTAGCATCCAGCACCATGACGCCTGTCCATAGTCCGATGGGCAGGTCGCTGAGTGCTGGGTGCAGCGGGTGGCCGACCCATCGGCCGCCATGTAGCAGTTCAAGGGCAAGGTTGTCCTGGTGCTGTTCGCGGACAGGTCCCAACACACCGGTCAGCCAGTCGCTGAGAGTTCGGAGCCAGCCAAGCCGGTCGACCCAATCGGCGAGATCGCCATGCCAGTCGACCAACCAGCTGGCAGCCGGCGGGGAGCTGATAGCCGGCTCGGCCTGCTGGCCGGCTGCTGGCGGATCGTCGGCCCGGCTGCTGCCTCTTTGCATCAGTTCCTCCATGGTGGCGTCAGGCTCGATCCTGAAGAGAATCTTCTAAGTCTTCGCTCAGTCTGTGTGTCTCACCTCGCTGCATATACCCGGTTGATGGGATCGCCTCGACAACTGGCGGACTGCACCGACATCGACTCGGGTGGCCATCAACAACACCACACCCGCCAGCTCGCCCGCGGCAGACTGCGTGTCAGCGCTCAACGCTGTGCGGGAAGCGGTGCACCTCCTGCGGCCAGCCGACCGCGACCGCGATCCGGCCGGCCCAGTACCGCGCCTCGGCATCGCCGGGCACATCGACGACCGTGAAACCGCCAAGATGCTCCTTGGTCTCGACGTACGGCCCGTCGGTGAAGACGGGCGAGCCGCTGCTCGGGTCGACGCTGCACACGACGGTCGACGCGTCCCGGCCGCCATCGCTGAAGACGAAGACACCGGCGTCCGTCATCTCCTCGATCAAGGCCCTACCGGCTCTGCCCCTCTCGCGCAGCTCCTCCAGCGTGAGGTCGGGTGCCGCGGAAGCGCCCGGTTACCGAGCCCTCGCAGCATCCCTCGGCGATAAAGAACGCCTGCTGCCACCCGCCCTCAAGGCCTACCGCCCAGGCTTCGGGATACGTGAAGCGGATGCGGTACAACGGCTCAAGCCTCATCAGCGACCCCTGCAGATGTGATCCCAGCCCCGGCTGATGATCGTATAGTGACTGCCATGTCGGCAGGTACGCCAGCTCCGGCGGCCAGCACGGTCGCCGAGGTGATAGCGCAGATGGAGGCGGTCGGGGCGGCGCTTCCGGCCGCCGACGGGCTGGCGTGTTTCAACCGCATGTACCTCGAGGTGACCCAGCAGGTCAACGCCGAGCTGGGCCAGGGCTTCTACGCCGACCCTGCCTTCATGACCCAGTTGGACGTCACGTTCGCCGGCCTGTACTTCAGCGCGGCCGACGCGGCAGGCGACCCGGCGGCGGTACCGCTGGCCTGGCGGCCGCTGGTGGAGCAGCGCGACAACACCGGGATCGAGCCGGTCCAGTTCGCCCTGGCCGGGATGAATGCCCACATCAACCACGACCTGCCGCTGGCGGTCGTCGCCACCTGCACGGCCCTGGGCACCTCGCCGGAGGCAGGCGCGCACTACGCCGACTACCAGAAGGTGGACCAGCTGCTGGATGCCACCGAGCAGTCGGTCCGGCAGTCCTTCGAATCGGCGCCTGAGCTCGCCGCCGACCAGCACATGGCCGCGGTCAGCAGCCTGATCGGGAACTGGGCCATCAACTCCGCCCGCGACCTGGCCTGGAACAACAGCCTGCTGCTGTGGGCGGTACGCGATGACCCGATCGCGCGCGGGCTGCTGGTCGACAGCCTGGCCGCCGCGGCCGCGCTGTCCAGCCGCCTGCTGCTGGTGACGGTCTAAAGGACCTTGGCGCGGCGCCTCAGTCACGTGATGCGCTCGGTGCGGCGGACGGTCACGGGATGATTCTGATCGAAAGGCGCGTTGACTCAGGCGACGCGACATGTCGTGTTGCGTAGGCAGACCTGGGCCCTTGAAGGACTCTGGGGCTTGAGAGGTGAGTGTGATGACCGGTTGGTACGCGGAGCGGACGCCGGGCAGGTCGGGCAAGGCCGTGATCGCTGTGACGGTGCTCGCGCTGCTGCTGGTGGCGGTCGTGCCGGCAGCCCTGCTGGCCGGAGTGGTCATGATGATTCTGGGACACGTCGTCGGCGGGCTCGCACTGATTGGCGGCTCGGTCCTCGCCGCCGCCATAGCTGTAGTGCTCGCGGGCATAAGCGGGATGCGGCACCTGCGCAAGCTGATCTCCGGGCACAGCTTCCGTGTCGTGCAGTTGGACGGCAGCCAGTACACCGACGTCGCAGAGCCAGGGAGCAGCGACTACACCAACGTCCTGCAGCTGGACCGCAGCGAGTACACCGAAGTTCGCTGACCGCACCGCCCCTGTTGCTGGCGTGCCTTCGGGCGATGGGGTCAGGTTGCTTGCGGGGTGACCAGGACGCAGCGGGTACCGCTGTAGATGGTGGGCATGCACTTGTTGCAGTGGATGCACAGTGACCGGGCCTGGGGATCAGACCGGATGCGATGGAGCAGATCAGGCTCGCGCAACAGGGCGCGGGCCATGGCGACGAACGCGAAGCCCTCGGCCATGGCCAGGTCCATGGTCTGCTTGCGGGTGATCCCGCCGAGCAGGATGAGCGGCAGGTTCAGCGCGTCGCGGAACTGGCGGGCACGGTCGAGCAGGTAGGCCTCCTGGTAGGGGTAA
>Ga0335073_10006590_pt1 | contig 16317 bp, 17 predicted proteins | sample Lox_Sample_22_FD_207093 | JGI IMG/M metagenome (GOLD analysis project Ga0335073, IMG submission 207093) | Soil microbial communities from Loxahatchee National Wildlife Refuge, Florida, United States - Lox_Sample_2.2 | ecosystem: Environmental > Terrestrial > Soil > Wetlands | place: USA... | reverse complement strand
TGACGACGCCATTTCCAGACACAGCCTATTTCCATGTCAGGTTTGTCCTTGAAGGTTCCTTAAAATGGAGGGGGATATTACCCATGCAGAAAACGTGGGAACAGCCGGATAACAGACCATATGTCCTTACATTCTCATTTAAACAAATTCCACACCGTCCGATTTCCTCCAACGTCTGAGCATCATGATGTGCGAAGCGGCAATGTTTCCGATGACAACTACACCCATTAACATTGTACAAGGGGACAGGGTTGTCATACCCTCCTGGATAAGAGGCGAAGTCGCAGGGGATGCTGGAGATGTCGGTGCCCGGTGGGAGGGTGTCGCGTAGACGGCGCGGGGGTGGTCGTAAGGGGTCGTTAGCGCCGGAGGAGGGTGAGGAAGAGGATTCGTAGGACGGTGACGGTGACGGTGGCGGTGGGGCGGGGGAGTCGTGCGGCTCTGTAGGGTGAAGGGACGCGGGTTTAGGAGATGGGGGCATGGTTAGACGTGTATTCTGGTGTTGAGATGGAGAGATGACGGGGAAATAGGCGGGCAAGGGGGCGATGTAGCCGGACTTTAGGGGAGTCGGCTTGCCTTGCTTTGATAGTGATGATTGAGTGAATCGTGAATGATCGGCCAATTTGGGATGAAATTACCTGTGGCGTTCCGATGCCGTGTCGTGCGACATACAAAACTTCAGAAATTTCTGATTCGCCAGCTGACTCCTATCGTCTCACCTTCATCCCACAAGGGCAGATGAAAGAATTTGCCAAATTGTCTCGTATGCGCCGAGATAGAAGAAACCGACGTCAAAGAGAACAGCAACATAGACAAAATATTCTCTTGGAATATAACAGAGTCGGATCCTCAAAGATTTGCCAGCTTGCATGATACTGCACTAGCGATTCGAGTGACATTCTCCGACGACACGTAATTGCGTTGTTCGCGTTTGATGTCGATGACGATTTACGTTCTTGTCAGTACCCTATGGAAGCGAATCCCTGCACCGAGACGCAGGGATTCTTTTAGGAAACCGTGGAACTCTTGAATATTGGAGTTCGAGGAATCCAGTGATGGCCAGTGGTAGTATTTTGACTGACGACTGTTTGAGAGATCAGTTGGTTCACAAAACCGCACAAAAGGTTTTCCGACGTCCCCTGACTTCTCTTACAACCTCTATAACGATAATCTCACGAAGCGACCAGACTGTCCAGTCATTTATTTGTGCGACGTTACGGAAATCGAATCTCCGTGTAATTTTAAGAGCTTTTCAAATCGTTGAGATTGAAAGACGTCAGACAATTCAAGAGAAGACTCGTATTTGAGGACCTATTGCCACTGACCGTACATCTTTTAACATCCTGCTCTGCAGTTATGTTTGGGATGTTGGCGACTCCCGATACAACGTCTAGATTGACGTCGGATAACATCGCCAAATTACTAGTGTTTGTGAAGATTGGGCATTCTCGTTCACAGATCATCTCGAACATTGTACGGACCGGTGGTTACAATGCTATTCAACAATTGCATACCCCGAGATTGCTACTGGGGAAGATGATAACGGCAAATTTATTTACACAACTGCTAGATTAGTAAATCTTAAATCTCGAAGGTGAGACCGATCTTCGAAAAAGTTATTACGTCTTTACGCCAAGCTGCTAAAAGTATGTGGCACTTCAAAATTCATTAGTATAACCAAAATATTTTGGACTTCGACGGTGAACTCTCTATTGAATCACGTTTCTATAATCTATGATTGGCCCAAAAGTTGGTGCGGACGTCGATTTGGAACACTGATTCCTGTCAGCATGGTGAGTGTGATGACAATGCTTTAGAGAGATTCAGGAGAGATTCAATACAGCAACTACCTGTTTATCTGCCCCGCGGAAGTGGGAGATAAATATGATCACTTCAAAATGCTAGTTAGTACCAGCTTATTCCCTCCAGTTACATCAAATAACTAGATGCCATTGATGTGCAAAGATGAGGAATTCTCGGTGTTTTGCTGGCAAGCACGGAATCTCTACGTCGTCTGAAAGCGACTCTCAATTACGAGTTATTCAAACCACACATTTCATACCAAAATCGATCATGATCAACAATTTTCAGACAGCCCTATCGATTTCTGAATAAGCCCTCTGGGCACTGTCCAATACATCCAAGTAGTGCAAAAATAAATAGACAAAAAACGTCTATCCCTTTCAAATACTCGCTTTCCCGCGACTCTCATACGGTAAAAATATCATCAATACACCGGCGACGAGGAACAAGCTGGCGCTAACGTAAAGTATCGTTGGCCCAGTCGTCCCCACGTAAGCCCCAATAATGGGCGCCATTAGCCCGCAAATCCTATTGAAACATGATGCAATTCCCGATCCAGTCCCTCGGTGAACACTCGGAAGAATTTCGGGTGTGTATGCGTACAATACTCCGTACATAACATTCTGAGTCAACGCTGTAGCGCAGTTGAATCCGAGGATAGCAGCGTTCGTACGAGCTTTGGCGACGAACAGGAATAGGAAAACCCCCGTCAGAATGGTCGAAAGACCTGACATTAGAGTGATTGAAATCGGAATATACTCATGACTCCCTTGCGCCCAATTCTCATTTCGACAATAAACCCTGCAATGATAGATCCAGGAATCCCGCACACCTGATGTCAGCGTCGTTGAAAGAGACCAATACCGAAATGATAACATAGTTCCGATACGTAGTGTATACACTCCCATCGCTGGCTTGTGCGCCTGCATTCGCCAGATATAGTGGCAAGAATGCATTGTACAGTGGATAAGCAAGTCCGATGATACCCCACAAAAGCACAATCAATGTGGTGCTGTAGGCTAATCGAGGGGTAGACCAAAGAGCTTTGACGTGCGCGAAGGAAAACTTTCTGAGAGCGCGTCGGATATTGGCCTTGCGCGAAGTATCCTGATGTGCTGCTGCTCCGGGGAAGGATGAAAACTCTGTTTCGCACTCACGAAGATGTTCAATTGTCAGAGGATTGGTCTTGCCGTTGTGTTTAGCCACTGCTTCAATAACCTCGACTGCTCTTTCGTCCTTTCCTTGGCCTAGAAGATATTTGGGAGATTCGTACAGATGGAAAACACCGAAGCGGCCAATGAACTACGGTTAGTCTCAGAAACTACGACAGGGGTACCATGAGGAACGTGAGGCCACCCATTGTGAAAAATGTGTACCGCCAGCCCATATTGTTTGCGCGGGTACAACCATCGGCTGATGGGCAAGAAAAATTGCCGATTAGCCCCCACGCAATCACCCTGCACATTATTTCAAACCTTAAACGGGTGATACGACGCGATAACTTGTCCCAAACACCACCAAAAACTCAAACTACTCGTCAGACCTTTGTTCATAGAGTAAAATACATGGTGAGAAGATATTGATTGCGACCCGGCACGAACTCCAAGAATATCGCACCGTCAACCGGCAAATTACCTCCGGTTCCAATGCCAATACAAGCGACCATTGCGGCTGTGCCTGTAAAGTTTGGCCCTCCTCCCGCAGCAATCCCAGGCACGGCCGCAATGAAAAGGGTCAAATTGAACGCCAATTGCCGCCCCATCAAATCCGCCCCGATCCCCCAAAATCCCGCCCCGATAATCAATCCGATATACAACGCCAACGTTAGGAACGTTTGATGCTCTGGTTGAAATTCTTTCCCCACTTGCGGCAAAATAATCGCGACTCCTTGAAGCCATAAATTGTCGGCGGCCCATCCAAATCCACAGAGCGCAAACAACTTCCATTGATATTTGCCCATTCCGACGTGTTGAATCGCTCTGTTGACAACCGCTGCTTTCGCTTCAAATACCGGGTCAACCCCACCTCCGATTTTCAAGTTTTCCAATTCGCCTTCGCCGAAGCTCGTGTTCCATGGCGTGTTTTCGGGGTGCCCTAGTTCCAGTTTGTCCGCCGACTTCTCCTTGCCATGAAGTTCGGAATTGATAGAGGAATCGATTTCGCCGGCATCGTCTGAGCCGCGATAGATTGGCGTCGTCACCTTTTCTTCGACCGAGGACCGATTAGAGTGGGCTGCTGAAGGCATTGTTTATTCCTTTCCAAAAGTTGCGTGATGAGAGTTTCGGTAATCCTATTTTCGTCAGGCCCATATAACTAGTTTTATAAACTCCCAATAAGCACGACGGACGGAAGGGTAGCGGAATTTCAGAAAGCATCGAATGTGGGTTTTAAGTGGTGTGAGTCGGGTAGCAGGCAAAATGATGTCAGTCCATCCTTTGGGCAATATAAAATTTTGATGGTTGTGCGGGCATAAATTGAGCCATTGAGCCGGCCAATGACATCGATGTCATTTGACTTGATCTCAACGGCGATCGGCGCACAATGACGACGAGGCTACAGATCGATCAGATTGATTAGATTGGCTCTTATCCCGTTGGGCAGGGAGGCTTGGTAAATGGAATCTATTTCATTTAAAGCTGTTATCAGCGAGAGGTGATGAAAATGGAGCGCACGCCAGACATCATACAAATTGTCATGGCCCCCTGTCGGTGACCGTTTAGTATTCCAGCCAATACGGGTCGCAAAAGGCGTAGCCCGACATGGCAGACGCGGGTACACGTTCGATCAATCCAAGGGGCTAGGACATATTGATCAACAAAGTTAGAGATTATCTGATGATAATTATACAATTGCGGCAACTATCAACTTGAAGTCATCTAGTCATAGTCGATTCCTCATTGTCCAACCCGTCTTCTTTTCTTATGCTTTGTTGAACCACCTTGCAACTCCCCATCATTTCCCTGCAGTTGAAGCATCTCAACCTTCAGAAGTCATAGTCAGCGACACGCATTTGGGTTGAATGCTACCTCATTTCGAGCAAAAGACCCCTGACAATCTGAGCAGGAATATTCGCGGATTTGTCCGAGCCATGTTTTATCGTGCTTGATGAAATCTCTTGGGACGACGTACGATCTAGTGCACTGGCTGCACTGGCGTTTGATGGTTCTTTGCGGAGAAGGGGTAGGCTCCTCCTCGCTCCCTGTTTGAGATTCCGGATCCGTCTCCGATCTTTCCTCATCATGCACGTCAACATCGGGTCGGTCGGCAATCTGCTCTGCTGCGGGCGGGGGAGAAGACAGCGACAGGGGCGTCGGTTCGTCTGGTAACGCGTCGAGATCTTTGATTATATTGTCAATCAAATTGACCATGTCATCAGCCGACGGGCGGAAGAATTCCTTCACAGCCAACGCTCGCTCGAGTATGGTGCTAAGGGCGAGTTTGTCAGAATCATGCCAGCGAAGGTCTTTTGTGCCAGGGAATTCTAACTTTTTATTCGATCGTCCATACTCCGAAGCAGCCCAATCACCGCAGAATGCCGACTGACGGAATGCGAGTTCGTGAAGGACACATCCGAGCGCCCATACATCTGTTTTCGTACTGTACAGTGGATTTTCAGTGCAGAGTTCTGGGGCGCGATAACCATGGGTGCCGCGCCCGTTCGCGGAGGTGCGATTCCTGATTTTCGAGGAAACTTGTGCTACGAACCCGAAATCCGCGATTTTCCACAATGACTTGTGTGGTGAAAAGAGAACTAAGTCGATTAGAATTGGAGGAATTTTGGGAAGGCACTGTTTTCTGGTTTGATGTCTCTGTGCACGTGGTTATGATTGTGCATAAATGCGACTCCCTCGGAAATCTGTTTCATAATGTCCCAAATGTTGGCGGGGATCGACCTCGACGGAATTGACTCTACCCTATAGCCAGGGGGTAGAGTGGTATCACTAACGCACTTCTCAGGGTCGTATATGTACGTACGCAAGTTGAAGCTGCAAAGCTCCATGTCGATGAAGAATTGGCTTCGCGCTTCGGGCAAGCCGCCGTGACCGTAGACATGCACCAAATTGTCATGCAAATTGTCGCGGCACAACGTCTTGACGGCATCCAGTTCGTTTTGGATGTCCTGTGCAGTGATAACTTGTCCGGCAGGACGGAGAACCTTCCTTGCAAGGTACATCTATAAGTCACATGAATGAAGGAGCCCACACCTCATATGTAGTAATGTTAATCATCTTCACATCAGCTGGAAGGACTGGACTGAGAATACCAGATAAACTTCTCCAGAAGCACCACCACCAAGGACCTTCAATCGTCTGAGATCGTCATTATCGTCCATTAGGTGGCTGCTTGTGCTTAGATAGTAGCTCATGACGTTAGAAATCAATTGGATAGTTGAACAGTAAATGAACGATTTCACGCGAGGGGGAGGAGTTGAAATGAAATGAAAGTGGGAAACGGGGTATTCAGTGGACGAATTCTTTTCACGTTTGCACCTAAATTTCATGCATGCTCGAGTAAGCGAGAAAAAGGGGCTCCGGCATCCGGCCCACAAACTTTTCCTTATCTTTGGACGAGACTTGATTTTCAAGGCTTGCAGAGGGTCGGTGCGCGTTTCGCCCCTCAGGTCAAGTTTATGATTGGTGGTGTGGGGGACCCGCGTCGCAATTCCCATATCCCCAGCGCAATTAATGCAGACGCCACGCATGTGACGATAGTTGGACCCGATCTCCCTCCAGACTTTTGACGTCCTTTGAGTTCGACTCTCCACGAATATAGTGGTACTGACGTTGTGATAGTGTCTAAAATCAGATTCCGCTTCATCTAAATGTTACTGGCAAGCTTATGAAGTTGGTGCATTCTGCGAGTCTGCGACCTACGGGGTTTCAGGACGTGCATCAGAATAAGGTTACCACTGTGGCTTGACGCACTTTTATTAATCCGGCATGACACACGTCATATGGAACTTCGTTTCTGCCTTATTTGCCGACTGGTGTTGCGCCTAGCCATCAGGTTAGACTTTTATTTGCAGTATTTCTATTTCAAGACGAGTATCCGACGCGTGGCAAGGGTTAGATAATGCATTTGAACGACGATCACTCATGTACGAAGAAAGTCTGTGCGCGGTCGTGTGACCCAAGAGGGTATGTGCGCGGCTTAGACTGGTAATTTCTCGCCTAATTCTGCGTTCCCATTGATAGTCGTAGACTATGGGACATGCATAGGCTACGGCCGCAGCATCTGTGGTTGAATGATCGTCGTCGGAAATCTAGATTATGATTTAAGAATCCGTCACTATGTAAAGAAGGATCAAATGAAAGGAAGATGGATAGTACGTGGTGTGAGCCATTCTTCTTTCAGTCAGAATCAAAGCCAGAAGATATAGAATCGTATCCATCATGCCCATGCAAGTTCTTCGTCTCATTCCTCCTCCCACCATGGCCCTCTGTTAGCTGACCCCTCCCCTCGTCCTCCCACTTCCTCAAATTCCCAAAAAAGTAATCAATAGCCACTCTGTGATTTCGACTGTCAATCGCACCTTTGATCACATGCGATGCCATCATACTCCCTAGGGAAAACAGTCCCATCAAAGTCAACATTCCCAGTCCTCTGACCAAATCCGCCCGGTCCGCCGCCGCCATAGCCTCGTCATGGGGGAGAGGTGAAGAGAATACAACAACCGATGCAACGAGAAAGAATGTCCCAATAATCATAGATGAACGCATCTCAACGAACGTACGATGGTCCCACTCGCTGTCACAGAGGAATCGATGTGGTACTCAACAGTCTGCGGGGGTTTTTCCCCAGGAGACAGCACACCGCCACCTGACGCGCATACATTCAAGTCTCACAATTTCACCATGGCAAGGCAACAGAATTCCCTCGCCCCCCCAAAAAACAAATCTCCATTCCCAAAAAGTAAACGAAGAGAAGAATATGGTACGCTAAAATGCCTCCTACCTACCCACAAATCCCACCCAAAACCTCAAACCTCACAAAAATAACCCATACTCCATGATAATCTGAGAATAATTTAAAACATCAAATACAATAAACTCAACAAACTCGGTCCCGTGAAAATTCCCACCCAAAACATGACGTGTCCAAGCAACCGTCTCTCGCGGAAAAACTTTGTCCGTGCGAGGAAAATCAGCGGTAACTGTAGCATCTACCACCATCAACCCTGTCTCCAAACAATAACAAAATCCAATCTCGGAGTGAGAGGAAAAGCAAAATGGTTGAGTGGCGGGGGAGAGGTTTGTGGAGCGTACCTGCATCAGGAGTAGATATCCTCGTAACCGATGAAACATGCACGCCATGACAAGCTCATGCACACAAGCGGACAAAAAGAAGGTAATAAACGTGGCATTCGCTTTTGATATCCGGAACGTTGAAATAGAGGAATGGTAGACATGTCGAAGCAGAAACAAATGTACCGGTTTATTCCACTCTCGCGCAAACTTCAATCAACCTTTGCGCCCATTGCAAGGGACAGTGGGAGTTTACCTGATCCCATGTTGTGCTATTCCACCAGGCATCGTAGAACCCTCTGTCTGCGAATTGTGTCACTTCCGCGAATACATTCAAGACACACTCGAAAATGACGTAGAACGCAAGTAAATACAATGTGATGAATCTTCAATCAGCACCCTCATCTCAAGTGAAGGAAACGAGGCGGAAGAGGGGCAAGTACGGAAACAACATATCTAGCAACACCCAACCTAATTCTCCGACTTTCTGTGTGAATGACATTCCGTCGGTTTGGGATGGCAGGATAGGTTGCACGGCAGGAAGGACGTAATGTTCCGTAATGACAATCATGAGACCTATAGACCCCAAAGTCGCCGCCGCCTTCTCCAAAATATAATCCCAGCGAATCCTACACATCAGCAAAATGTCCCGAAACGCGTATAATTGCAGAGCGCGTGCGGCCTCTGCGGTGAGAGAGACAGAAAGGGGAGAAAGATACCTATCCGTTCTAGGGTATTCCAGTTCGTATACGAGTGTTGGGCAAAGCATGTAGTCGAGGAAATTGGTGTAGGTAAGGTTATCAGGATACACCATCTCATGTTCCACCTGTCCCGTCAAATCTCTCTTTGCATTCTCAATCTCTTGTATCAATCGAACTCGATCCTCATCAATACTCGGCACTCTCTTCAACCCTGGATCCTCTTCCTCCTCTTCCTCCTCCTCCTCGGCGAGGGTTGCGAGTTCCGTTTGCAGTCTCCGAAGACGGAGATGTTCATTGGACAACCATCCCGAGTAAAACGCATAGGAATGTTGTTTCATAAGAAGCACCAGACAATGAAGCACAATAAACACCGTTTGAGGCCACTCCCATTCCCTATAAAAAGCCCAAGCAACAGTCCCACTCAAAAACACAAATTGCCATAACTATCGTCAACCTTCTGCCTCAAGATAGCTGGTGCAGGGGACGGGTGTGTTGCGGGGGATTGGGTACATGTTGTAGCTTATAGCCTGCTCCGTTCCACGAGATGTATCGTTTATACACCAATTTCTGAATGAAGACGTTGAGAAACGTGACGGTAAACATGACTGCGTCGGTGAGTGCCAGTACCACGAGATCTTTGCGTAGAATGGACAGGATTTTGTGCCCGAAGAGACGGCCTGTGGTACGATACGAGACGAGAAAAGTGCGGATGGTGAAGATTGTTAGGCCGAGCCAGAAGAGGGTGTAAAAGCCAATGAAGGGGGATGCCGCGGAAATAGGATTCGAACGATCCAACGTTGAATACTGGGGTTTGAAAATCAACTTTTATCAGCGTATGCTCCTAGAGCTGCGGGGGACACGGGAGGTTTGGGGGAAGGGGAGGGGGGGTTACGTTATGGAATTCTCGTCTGTGGGCGGATTGGCGTCGTTTTGCGGCGAGGCGGGGTGGTTCTTCGGTGGTGAGAATAAATGTTTGTCCACCTTCTACGAGTTTGATGTTTGTGTCTGCGGAGACGATGGAGACTGGTTCGCCCCCTGTCTCGGAGGAATCGGACGTTTCTTTACCCTCATCGACACCACTGGACGTCTCGGACGAGGTATCCCACGTCGGCTCTCCCAATTAACCGTTGTACAGCGATGAGGGGCATACGAGTTATGACTGTTCCATCACCAAGGGACTTTAGTTGCACGGGGACAGGATTTTCTGTCCCATCCGTATATCGATGGACTAAATGGCCTGCACATTAACATCACAAAAATTTGGGGAGAAAAGGGTTACCTCTATGAACGAGTCCGTCTGCTTTCATGAATGGCGCGCCGAATGCAGGTGCAATATGATGATGAATAGGATTGGAACTATGTTTGATGACCGCGGGAGTAGAATGACTCTTCAACTGCTCTTGATGATGTACGAGGTGAGTGTAGGTGTGTGGAGCAGCAGACAGCGACAGACCACTGGCACTACTCATAGGTTCAGGTGATTCGCGTAATGTATTATTTCCTTGCTCTTCCGCGGAGGAGGTGGTTATATCATCGGGGACAGAACTCTCAGTCCGGTAACTCGGGCGTCTCATCTTTTTATACCCTCGTCGGACTAGCGCTCTCAAATCACGAAGCTTTTAGGAGGGTGGGCCCGGCTTTCGGGTGTATCGGGGGGAAAAGAATGCGAGGTACCCGAGGAGAATTGGTAAGAATTGCGCAGGTCAAGTGACCTTTGTTTGACTGGATGCTTGTGCAATCGCGCTTGAAACGAAAAACGACTGTGTGTGTAGCGCGGATGATCCGGAGGTCTGACAAACGGGGATTTCGCTACCTGGCGAATTGTTTGTGGATCTCCGAGAATAAACAGGTAATGCCGGTGGGGTCCACGGACTTTGCGGGGATGACGTATGACTTCAGGTACTTTTTGTAGCGAAATCCGGCGGGACCCTGCAGATTGCAGCAACGCACACTCCGCACATAAACGGCGTTCGGGACAACATAGATTTCTAATCCTGGATTTAGAGCACACAATTATATCGTGAGGAATCGGGAAGAAGAGGATGACTAGTACGATGCTAATGACTAGTAAATGGGATTCATGTCGCTCACTAACTGCCGAGACAAGAGAAATTAAAGTTGTACAGCACAGTTATTCTCACGGCAAGGATACCGACTTGGAGGTAATTGCGTGACTTGCATTTCCTTCAACAAACCACATGTCCTCGAGTAAACATCGCCAAACTTGGCAACCAAAATACCTCCAACATCGTTATTACTAGCCGATGCCGGCCCATTGGACATCAATCCCATCAGTCACATGGCCGCGGTGAGAAGTTTTCGCGATTTCTCAGACACGGTCCGTGTGAAACGTTGAGCACAATCGCTCCACCATCTGCATCTGCACCTCGCCGTTGTGGCTGATACAACCCCTTGAAACAAACGTCTGTTGGACGCCCAGACAACAGACGCCCCAAACTGGGCTCATCAATCCGTGCCACCACACGAGTCGTCACAACTGCCAGAAATATCACACTTTCACGGGCCGCATGGCGGACATTTCACACCCACGCTCGTTTTACACTCTACTACGCGACTTCTTTCCCATCACCTCTACGAAAGGACGACGAGGGTAGACAATGAAGGGAAATCGGCATACATTCTCGCTTGAAGCATTCCAGACACTGCTTTCAGTACCCGAGGGCAAGCCGATTCCACCGCTTGCGAGTGTCCAATTAGCACTGTCACCTCCCACCCCATCACCACAACCAAAACCCCGTCTCCACATTGAAATCCCCACCATCATATACACTTCCTTCCACGAAGTCCCGGTTGAACTTCAACCTCCCCACGACACTAGTACTTCAGAACATCGACGAAGTATAGTCACCGAATCAGAATGTTCCGACAACGCTGACCTCCGTGACGACGAAGGATGGATCCCTATTTCCTGTGACACCACCGCCGCCACCACGACCACGGTCCCCGCATCACCGTCTGTGCCGCTGCGGAGGGAAGTACTCCATGAGAGAGTACAGAGTTTGTCATCGGATATGTCGTGTAAGAGTGGGTCCTCTTTGAGGTCTGTGTTTTCGGAGGTCACGCAGGAGTGGACACCGCCTTCGACGCCCGGGAGGGAGGTTGCCGTGCAGGGGAAGAGCAGGGCATGGGTAGGGGGAAGAACAGGGGATACCGAACGGTCGGTGGAGGAGACGATGAAGTGGATTTTTGGGTATGATGATCCAGTGGACGCGGAGAGAGCGGAGTCTTGATTTGTGGTTGTTGGTCCGGGAATGCACGTTGGCGGGGGTATATTTATTCGTCGTTGCTATTTGGGGATAACTGGTGTTCGAGCTTACGTTGGGAAATGAAAAGCCCGGTTATGTTTACTTGATTTGTGGATGTACCGTTGCTGTGGGGTATGCTATTGAAGTCCAACGGAGAAGGCTCTATTGAGATCGTCGAAACTCGTCGAGCGCACAACAAGACATTCAGATTAAGGTTTCGGAACACGTTGGTTCAGACGCACCTTTCCATTACACACGATGGGCAGCGTTCATCAACTTGAACGTTGACGGAGTGATACTAGGTGGTCGGTCTAATGCAGAGAGTTCAGATTACTTGTCACATATTAATGCTTCGGAAGGGAAAAGTTAACTGGATAATGCATCTAAGCAACATTCCGGAGCGTCGACGAAACCGGGAGTTCAGCGATTTCGCTATTGCACTGCCTCGTATTGGTTTATATATAAGCCCCTATATCATCCTGCTAAAGCCTTGAAGAGGCATCTTGAGTGGCAAGCAAAGAAGATTTAGCGACTGTCGGAGATCAACGAAACTCAATTTGAACAATTGAAAGATATCATGACACGACGATATGGTGATGAACATTGGGTCACGTTCGGATGGTTTCAACCTGATTTCGTATTGTAATTGCGTTCTGTTATTGAGTGATCGTGGTGGTAATTCTGATATCCCAGTTCAATATATATATGGATCCATGAATCTCCTCCGAACCGTCCCACCATTAGCTGATCGTGCTAACCACATTAGTCTGAATCAGATGAACGGGTTATACCAGCCGCTTCAGAATTCACCAATGCTATTACAATTCTAGCAGTCTCCGAATCTCGGCTTTCCCAGTATTTGCTCAAAGCTGTCGATATCGTGTCTTGGTTCCTCTTTTGGAGTTCTTCCAACACCCACAAACACCCTTTCACGAATTAGTTGCCACGTACCACGTTGACGGTTACCTTCGCGCGATTGTTCAGGACAATATACGAGACCCATTATCCCCAGATTGATGACAAAGGCCCAAGAGAAGAATGTGAAAACTTCTCCTGATCGCTCGAGCGGATGAGATGCGCTTCGTATCAATTGCTTCCGGGCAATCTCCTTTGCTTCGAGAGAATCGAAACCCTCTAGAATCGTCCGCGCATCAAGGCAAATTTTCATTAGCTCTACACATAGTACTTGGTGCGAAATATATGTTCTGAGTTCTTCTTCAAAGCATTGAGACCTTTGGTCAGGCCTGATCATTGCCGAGATGGTTTGCTGAAGCTTCGGGTCGTCGTAGTCGGTCCAAAAGTACTTCACAATGGACGATCTTTGCTGGTAGCCGAGTGCGCCACTGGCGAAAGACACCAACAGTTCCAACTGAAAGCGCTCTGTGTCCCAGAGAAAGCCAGCAACCGCCTGCGTCGTCGCTGAACACCAAACTGAAGTCGGTCGTCGGAAACGAATGAGTTCTTTATGATACCTGACCCGCCGATCGAACGTAGTATACCCCATGGACTCTGGCGCAGCAAAACTTTGCCCCATTTGTTGGCTCGCCCAGTGGCAATACCGCATGGCATCTGTGTACACAAGCGGCGCAAAAATCCTCGACATGTCTGATTTCCAGTTCACTTCTTCCGCCACCACCTTCAAAATTGAGATGACCCCTTGTCCATGGATTAGTGCATTCTCGGGAGAATTTTGAGAGCAAGCGCCAGCTGCCAAGAGATACGCTGCGAACATATCTGTGTCCTCCAACTTGGCATTTAACCGGAGCTTACGATTGAGCTGACGAATGGTTTCGGAAGCATGGCGTTCGGCACGTTCGTGATACAGTTCGTGAGGAAGTATGGTGGCAGCGTATGAAAGTAATGCCTCTCGCAGTGTGGGACATCGTATCGATGGATCATAAGCTACAGCAAATTGTCGAGCGAGATACCGACCCATAGGACTATTTCTCCCATCCTGATAGATTGATTGCAAGAGTAACACGTCTTCTCCGCTGATCTGAGCATTATCGGCTGCTGGAATTTGTCGGGAGGGAGATGATAGATTTTTAATCGACTTCGGTCCGAGTACCTTCATGCAAGGGACATCAAAGTTTCTGTTTCGGCAAAATTCACAGGGAAGCCACGGATCATCGTAAACGCACTATGAAATATTATCCCTGAGAACCATTTGTGACTGGACAGTAAGTACCTTTATATTTCTTTTTCGACAAATCTCACATTTCAAGGTCCCTTTTCTTCCGTATGGGTTCGGTCCGCTCTCCCGCTTTGTGACATCCTTTCGCTTTCTACATTAAGACCATCGCTCCGTCAGAATTTATACCGTTTTCGCACGACTTGAAGGTCACTGGAGTCTATAGATGCAACGTCAGCTGCCCCTGCCGTCTGGTGGCTTCCATCCTCCCAGTGAAGGTAGTAATTGTCTTTAACGGCCCGGGGTATCCATTTTGATTCTGTTGAATTAATTGCAAGGTCGCGAAAGTGGAGCTCGCTGTGCTCGGAGCCATCGGCAGATTCGGAAGACAACATAACGTCAGCACCGACCTGACCAAACATCAATGTCAGATGATTTGCGAACTCGCGCTTCGGCTCAAACAATGCAAACGGTCCAGTGAAATTTGTAAAAGGCGGAGCAGGAACTAAATTCTGGAGAATAGACGAACGCGTGGACCAAGTTTCCTCAGTTGCTTGTGAATCTGCCATTAATACCCGACCTGTGGAGATCGGGGGCAATTTGTTCGTCTCAGGAGCAGTGGAGTTTCCTATATCAGCAGGGGCTGGGAGTGGTGCATACCCAAATAGGGGAGAAATGGACCCGCCGACCATGAATTCGGCGACGGCTCCGGTCCCAAGAAAATGCTGATTGGAGGCGAAGGATGCCTGTACTGTCCCTGAGTCCAGTTCTCCTCCCAAGTTCCGCGGATAACCATAACTCTTTTCAGCACTAGACTTGTATGACGGGAATTTCGATGGCGTGAGATGCTGTGATTAATCGAGGTCAGGCAACCTTTATGTAGAAATATTGATCGGATCAAAAGGCAGAGATTTGTCGGTTTGCGAGACATTCTTCGCTTCGATAATGAATAGCGACGTTGCGCTTTTGCGCTCGGTATTTAGTAATAACAAAGTATTGGAATGTCGCCCTGAAAAGCGACCGGGCTGCCCAACGGCGGAACCTTAATTGCGAGACACATATGACCGCCCTTATAATACAGAGTGAGATTGAAGCTCCTCTCATCAAGTGTCGGAGTCGGGAGGTCCCAACTTTCGTATTGCGGAGAGGTCAGATTGTATGACAGACAACAAATAGTGTTGTGGAATATGCAGCTTCGTAGGGTTCTGCCTTAGGGCATCTTCATTAGCAGTCACGTTAGTTTAGTCTTCATCAATTCACGAGTCAAGAATACTTAGGATTCATCAATTGTCGTTGACAATACTCAACAAATAGTGAGAAATTAACTTATTACTTCTGGGATTACTTAACTTCGGCGACAATCGCCGATCAGATCATCCTCTCTTCTCCCATACGAGTCCACGAGAATTCCTTTACTCATTTGGAAACGGGAGTCGCGAAGCCATATCTCTAAGTGATGCGATACTGAAGGCTATCTGAAGGAGAACAAGATAACAAAAACAGTTTCTGTTATTGCCCACCCCCCATCCAGAATCCGAGGGTTATCATGGCGCCATCAATCGCGAAATCATCCCATGATAAGGAAAAGTCAGGACTTGTAAATGAGCCGCCGCGTCAACGATTGAAGTACTCTGGGAGTTTGGACTGCTTCGAGAGATTCGATGTCACGACCGTCATTGGTACTGAGTTTTTCCCTGGTGTCCAGCTGGCGCAACTTCTGGTGGCGCCAAATTCGGACGACCTTCTCCGCGATTTAGCTCTCCTCGGTTTTCCAGATCCTTTCAATACTGACGGATAGTCTCGCAACGGGGAGTAGTGTTCTTCAGGTCGCAGGAAATTACAATTACAGAACAAGAAGAGCTGGCTACACGACTAGGTGAACTCTCGGGGAAACCGTCGACTTCGAAACTCCACATTCACCCCTTGACTGCCGAGTTCAGCGAACTCGGAGACTCCGTCACCGTCATATCATCTGAATTCAATAGCGTCAGTCACGATTCCGAAATAGATGATAAATCTCTTTTGGCAAGCGGGAAATGGCACTCAGAGTTCCCTCTAATAGCGGGAATTCGGTTAATTGTAGTGTCACCTTTGAGCCCACTCCGAGCGATTACAGTGTGCTCAAGATGCATACTCTCCCCAAGACTGGAGGAGACACCCTGTGGGCATCA
>Ga0335073_10006589_pt1 | contig 16317 bp, 15 predicted proteins | sample Lox_Sample_22_FD_207093 | JGI IMG/M metagenome (GOLD analysis project Ga0335073, IMG submission 207093) | Soil microbial communities from Loxahatchee National Wildlife Refuge, Florida, United States - Lox_Sample_2.2 | ecosystem: Environmental > Terrestrial > Soil > Wetlands | place: USA... | reverse complement strand
GGCCCCGGTGATAACCATCACCCGTGCGTTCTCCTCGGCAGCGAATGAGTCGATGGCAGCGGCGATCTCGAGCGCCATCTCGACCGTGATCGAGTTAGCAGCCTCAGGTCGATTCAGCGTCAGTTGCGTCACGCCATCAATGTGTTCGACGAGTATCGACATAGACGTTTCCTCCTGACGTGTAACTGAGCGGATGACCGTCGCTAGGGTGCACTCGCCGGCCGGCTCGCAGGACGATCCGCACGATGAGAGAAGCCAACCTGCGGCGAATGGCGCGATTGACGAAGAAGAACAGCCACGATCCCGGCCCGCCGTGCCGTACCCGCCTGCATTTGGACACCCGAGCCACGTGATCACCCCGAGCCCCAAGCGCTCAGGACGGGCGGGGCACGAGCCGAGACAGTTCATCTGTACGCAGCTCCTATGTCTTTACGGGCGCGCGCACCGGCGGCGGTGTAAGCGCGGCGGCGACCACGACCAACGCGAACGCCGTCAGCCTGACGACCAGCGCCACCTGTCCGGCGGGGAGCGGCTCGCTGAACACGATCGGGCCGGCGGCGATCGTGGTCAGGTTCGCGGCGACGCTGGTCAGTGCGATCATCGGCACCGCGTCTCCGAGCTGGAGACTGCGGGCCGAGATCAACAGCCCCACCATCGAGGCGACGAAGATGACGAGCACAAGCGGCTGCACCAGTACGCCCGCGCCGAGCGCGCCGAGGTGCGCGCTCAGGGCTTTGATCGAGGTGTCCGAGGCCGCCCACTCCAACCCGGCCGCCACCGCCAGGGCGCTGGCCTGGCGCGAGAACAGTGCCGTTACGAGCAGCCCGCCACCCCCAGTCGCGAGCAGGAACACGGTGAGTGTGCCGGCCGCGTAGTGGGAGTGGGCGCTGTGGGCATCGCCGCTAAGGGTGGCGGCCAGCGCCGCGAGGCCGGCGGCCATCAGCGTCACGCCGATCCACTCCCGGCGTCTGACCTCGATCCCGAACAGCCGATTTGCCACCACCGTGAGCAGCACCAACCCCCCGGCCACGGTCGCCTGCGCGAGCGAGATCGGCGCCAAGGCGAGCGCGCCAACGTGCAGCACCCACGAGCTCAGGCCGATCGCGATCCCCAGCAGATAGACCCGCGAGCCGAACAGCAGGATCGTGCTGCGAATCGGACGTCGCAACTCGACCCGCGGCGCGCTCCGCGCCCCCCGGAACTTGTAAAGGAAGCCGGCCACCGAACCGAACGCGGTCAGCAGCGCGAGCACCAACCCGAGAGCTACGGACACCGACATGCCGCCTTCGAGCGTATCGGCCGGCCTGTCGGCGCACCGTCATCCTCGGGCAGTCCTCGGCAGACCGTTGATGCTCGCCCAGGCGCCGGATCCTAGATTCCCCGAGGCGCGGATCCAGAGACCGGAAGGTTCAGCCGGATAGGCTCCTTGATCCCCAGGCAGATCGCCCCGTGCGTCGATCCGGGCCCTCGGAACTTGACGTCTGACCCCGAAACGGAGAGGATGTTTTACCGTGACGCGCAAGGTGTATCTCGCCCCCGCCGCGATCGTGATCGGCGTGTTGACCCTGGCCACGGTGGCCTCCGCATCGCCCGGCGCACGCCCGACCTCCCACGCGGCGCTGTGGGAGGATCCCGGTCTGACCGTCCTCTGCGGGGTGGAGAACCCGGCACTGAGCAAAACTAAGGTTCTTTGTCAGGGCACAGGTGTACCGCGCCCACCGCACTCTTCTCCGAACGGGGGCGACCCGGCGGTGACACTCGCCTCAACCGGGAAGCCACGGTTGGTGCTGATCAGCCAGAACCCCTACATGCCCAACGCCGCGGCCGGAACGCTCGGCGCCGGGCGCACCTGGAGCTTACGTGGCGTGACCTGCACGACCAGCGCGCATGCCTTGACCTGTAAGAACCCCTCGAAGCACGGGTTCACGCTCCGCAATTACCACTACAAGTCCTTCTGACCTGAGCTCCCGGCCAACGTGGTTAGGGACACGGGTGGCGGTCGCGACATCTTCAGTGGTGGTGACTCCATCGGCCGGTCAAGATGATTCACCGGGGCGCTGGGGCCGGCGGGGAACGGAGGCCGAAACTCCCCGTGGGGCTGGGCCCCATGGCCTCTGAACTGGGGCCGGCGCGGAAGCGCGCCGCAGGCCCGCCGTCGCCCGGCCTCGACGGGCCAGTCGAGTCGGCCGATCACCGGCGGAAGGTCATTCGTCGCGTCACTCCCGAGACCGCCCGCACGCGTTAGGATCCGCGAATGCTCAAAGCGACAGGGTTTGTCGTCGCCGCCATGGCGTCAGGCCTGTTGAGCGCCACCCCGGCCACTGCTGCCAACCTACGGGCGGAGCGCACCCTGGCTGGTGTGCGCGCGACGCTCATCCAGTATGACACGGCCGTGCTTGCCGGCAACGGCACGACCGCTTGCGCGCTACTGACCAGGAAAGCCCAAGGGCAGTTAGCTAAAGCGAATCACGCCCCGAACTGCACTGACGTGATCGAGGCGGCTGGCGCGGCGCTCAAATCGGACCCAAAACAAGCAGCAACGCTACGTGGCTATGCCGAAAAGGTTCACATCACGCTCCACGGCGATACTGCCACGGCCCCGAACCTGGGAGAGAGCGGTCACACCACGTTCATGTATACGCACGGCCGCTGGTACCTGAGCTCATAGCGCCGGCAAAGGCCGGGCAAGGGCGATACCCCCTGTCCCGGCGCCCGGACTGTGTCGGTGGCGCCCTGGAGCCCTCGTTTGCGGCTGCCAGGTCGCGGCGAGCAGGCCTGCGCCAGAGGGGGTAGACCAGGCGGACATCGCGAGCGACTTCACTGCGCGCTGGGTCTGGCTGGCGTACTCTTCGGAGTGACGGGTTCCCCCACGAGGAGGCCGAGTCATGCCGCGTCACGTGCTGTCGTTTGCTCCAAGTCCGAAGTTGACCCTTGCCCTGTTGGCAGCGATAGTTCTGGCTGCCGGCGTGCCCGCGGCCGCCGCCGGGATGCAGACCCAGACAAGTATCTACTCGCCGTTCGCCGCGTCTGGACAGCCGGCGGCCCACGTCGTGAGCACGGTTCGCGGGCATTGCTGGACCGGATCGCTCGCCGTCAATCATCAGGACGCCTGGCGCTGCCTGAGCGGCAATTTCATCTACGACCCGTGTTTCAGCTCCGCCGCCGCCGCGGGGATCGTGCTATGCCCGGCGAGCGGGCCGTGGGGATCGTCGGCGATCGAGATCAAGCTCACCCAGCGGCTGCCCTCGAAGTTCGGAAACAAGGGCGGGCCATCGACATCCGGAGTGCCGTGGGCGCTCGTGACCCTGGCAGGGTGGAAGTGCAAGTTGGCGACCGGCGCCACCACCGTGATCGATGGCGAGCGCCAGAACTATTTCTGCACGGGCACCAAAGACGCGCTGTGGGGGGCACCCTCGCGAGCGTCTGAGCCCTGGAGAATCTACGCAGCGCCCAACGGTGCGACGAAGCTAAGCCGCAGGGTCGAAATCAAGTCCGCCTGGTTCTAGGTCCTGCGAGCGGGCGGATCCAAGGCCCGTCCGCGTCCGCCGTTCGACGCGGGGGGCGCAGCTCCCGCCGAGTCCCCGGCGACGGTGGGGCTGCGCGCCAAGCGAGGCTTATCTCGAGACGCGATCTGAGCTCGGATGCAGCAGCGGCACGCTCGGCGACCAGCCGCTGCACAGGATCGCGATCAGCGATGGGGGCGTGATCACGCTGGCCCGGCCATTCCTCGGCTGGCGGCGGCGATCGCCATAACCGCCCGCCGACCAGGTCAGCAGCTGACCCGCCAGGACGAGATGGGGTACGGCTGCTTCGAGTACGAACGTGCCGTCGGGGAGCTCGTCGTACAGCGCCTCGTGCAGCCGCAGCTGTCGTTTCCCGGGAGCGAGCCGCTCTTCGTGGAGCTGCGCGTCGATCGCATCCGCACCGATCTGGCCCGGGTGCACCTCCGCCCAGAGGTCGCTGAATCGGTTGTAGTCGTCCCTCCGGCACTCCGCGCACGGCCGGTGACCCGCTGCCAGCGCCGTCGCTTCGTCGAGAAAGAACAGCTCCGTGAAGCGGCCGGGCGCCATCAGCGGTGAGCGTCGCCGACCGCGAAAGCGAAGCCGACACGCGATCCACCGCTTGGTGGCGTAGGCCCGGCGGATCTCGCCTTGCCGATTGTGCAGGCACCCGCGGTTGCCATACACGAGCCCTCGTTCCGGGGTGGCGATCAGCTCGCCGAGCGGAGTGACGCGATTCCGTAACGGCACGGACCCAGGCTAGAGAACCGCGAATGCCCACCCGAGGCCGCCCACTGTTGGCGCTCCTCAGTCACCTGAAAGGGGTGATGCGGGGGCCCGCTGCCACCGCGACCCTTCGAAGCGCACTTCATCCTTCCGCAGCGGTTGGTTGGGCCGAGTCCGGCTCCGCCTAGGAGAAAGCTTGATGACAGCGACCGGCCAGGATCTCACAGCGAGCGCCGAGGACGTCCGCGGCCTCACGGGGGCGCTCGAGATGCAGGTGACGCCCTTCGCTGAGTCGCTTGACGGCTTGACGTTCACGTTCATCGCGCCGGTATCGTTCCCGCTCCGAGCCGGGGGGTACGTCACCGTGGAGACACCGGCCGGATCGAGACTCGGCCAGATTCGCGAGCTGGTTATCGACCGCGCTGAGGGACCCGACATCACGCTCAGCGTGGGCACCTTCAGGGATGTCCATACACGCGTGCCGTACGACCGGCTGGCCGGGGCTGGAACGATGCTGGCTGTATCAGAGCCATTTCACCACGCGCCGTTCGCCCCCGCCGACGGCACCGTCGTACAGCGCTGGTTCGGCGACGCCCGCCCTCGGCGCGCGGTCCTGCGGATCGGTCAGGCGACGCTCGCACCCGAGGTCACCGTCGAGCTCGACCCTGCGGGATTCGGACGACACACCTTCCTTTGCGGCCAGTCCGGCTCGGGAAAGTCCTACGCGATGGGTCTCCTGCTTGAGCAGCTGCTGCTTCACACCGACCTTCCGATCGTGGTACTCGACCCAAATTCGGATGCCACTCGTCTGTCTGAACTCCGGTCCGGCGCCGACGAGGTCCTCGCCGAGAACTGGCGTTCGATCGCCCGCCGGATCGCCGTTCGTGGGCTCGGTCGAGACGGCGAGGAACGCTTGCGACTGAGGTTCTTCGATCTTGACCTCGCAACCCAGGAGGCGCTCCTCGGGCTCGACCCGCTGCGTGACCGGGAGGAGTTCGATGCGATGCGAGAGATCCTGGAGGCCGAAGCCGCCGGTCAGACTCCGGCTGAACTCGAAGAGCGGCTGCTCACGGGTTCCGATCCGCGATACCGCGCGTTGGCGCTGCGAATCCGCAACCTCGGCGCACTCGAGTGGCCGTTGTGGTCACGGCGGGCGGATGACCGCGGCTTGATGGCCGACATCGAGAGCCGTGACTGGCGGTGTCTAGTCGTCGATCTAGGCTCAATCGCGCTGCCCGCCGAGCGCGCGCTCGTGTCCGCCGCGGTTCTGTCAAAGCTGTGGGCGATGCGGGCCGAACGTCGGCCGGTGCTCCTGGTGATCGACGAAGCCCACAACGTCTGCCCACCGTATGCCGAAGATGCGCTCACGCAGATCGCCCTGGACCACGCGGTCGCGATCGCCGGCGAAGGGCGCAAGTTCGGTCTCCACCTCCTTGTCGCGACGCAGCGCCCGCTGAAGGTTCACGAGAACGTTCTGTCCCAGTGCGACAACCTCATCCTCATGCGGATGAACTCGACCGGCGACTTGGCGCGAATCGCCGAACTGTTCTCGTTCGCGCCGCCCGGCCTCCTCGCTCGGGCGACGACGTTCGACCTCGGGCAAGCGCTCGTCTCCGGTCGCGTCGCGTCCCACCCAACATTCGTCACCACCAGCGGTCGTATCGCCCAGGAAGGCGGCGCCGACGTGCCGGCAGACTGGGCACGCAATCAGCCATCACGGCAATAGTATTGCCGTGATATCATCTGCCCAGATGCTCCGTGGGTATGGAGTCGCCGGCGACGCACGACTCGAGAGAGGCATTGGGCTGTGGACGAATTTGCGGGCAAGCTTGCGGCGGTGACGGGCGGCGGCTCGGGGATGGGCCGCGAGCTGGTCCGTCAGCTGGCCGTACATGGATGCTCGGTTGCAGCGTGTGACTGGAACGCCGGTGCCGTCGCGGATACCGCGGCGAAGGCACGGGCCACCGCCCCGGATGGCGTCCGCGTCAGCAGCCACGTTTGCGATGTCTCCGACGAGGGTCAGGTGCAGCGGTTCCGCGACGAGCTCCTTCGCGAGCATGCGGCCGACCACGTCGACCTGGTCTTCAGCAACGCCGGCATCGGCGGTGGCGCCAGTTTCCTCGAGAGCAGCCGGGAGGAGTGGGAGCGCACGTTCGCGGTCAACTGGTGGGGAACGTACTACTGCGCTCGCACGTTTTTGCCGCTCCTGATCGCCAGCGGTGACGGGGTGCTGGTCAATACCAGCAGCGTCAACGGCTTCTGGGCGAGCCTGGGTCCCCATATGCCGAACAGCGCCTACGCCACGGCCAAGTTCGCGATCAAAGGCTTCACCGAGGCACTGATCGAAGACCTGCGCACCAATGCGCCACAGGTCCGGGTCGCCCTGGTGATGCCCGGGCACGTGGGGACCGACATCATCGCGAACACCCGCCGCGCCCACGGCATGCCCGAGCCTGAGAACACGAGCGCCGAGCGGATCGAGACCGCATTCCGGGAGAAGGGGCTCACCTCCGCCGCCGCGGCCACGATCATCCTCGACGGGGTGCGATCGGGCTCGTGGCGGATCCTCGTCGGCCACGACGCCAAGGTCCTTGACGCGGTCGTCCGCGCCAGGCCCGAGGCCGCCTACGACTACGCCAAGCTGGCCATGGCTGCCGCAAAGACCGCGGTGGAAGACCGAGCGAGCAGCTGGTTTGACGCGATCCGTTCCTTGTTTCCATCGTGACCAAACACAAATCGGCTGATTCCTGCGCGTTCACTGGCTGAGCTGGATCGTCTTGCTGACGTCGGCGGACGCCGGCAGGGGTGGACAATCGCCCAGGCCTCCGCGATCATGCTCTCCGCCATGCGACTTAGTCGTGGTCCTGTAGCGGCGCTCGTCAGCGCGGCAGCACTGGGGCTGGCGGCTGCACCTGCGCTCGGCACGCCGCTGCCGCAGCTGTACGCAAAGGTGCAGGGGCACCATCACAACACGGTGTTCACGCCGGTTTTCGCGGTCCGCCCGGCGAGGGTCGATCTCCAGACCCCCTACGGTGGGACGCTGACCCTGAAGTGGACCACCTGGACCGATACCGTTGCGGTCGGGCACGGGACGGCATTGCCCGGCGTCGCGGTCTCGCCGGGCCAGAAGCAGCCGACGTATCCCGTCGACGTCCGCGCATCGCGTGTTCGCGACGGACGCTTCACCCGTTTTGAGGTCACCTTGTTTGTCAACGGGCAGCCCGCCGAGCCGGACCACCTTCACCTGACCGAGACCGACGGCCAGTTCAACTGGATGCCATAGGCGTCGAACCGGCCTCGTCGGCGTTGGTCTCGGGCATGCATCCGCCCTACCGCCTGCCTGAGGCACAGCTACGGATGCCGTGGACCCTCAACTAGGCGCTCTCGACTCTATGCTCTGTAACCGTATGCGAGCGGGATCTCAGCGGAGGCGATGAGTCGACTCCAGGATCCACGCGTCGCTTCTGTGCTCGACCGGCTGCACCTCGCCGCTGGTAGCGATGACGAGCGAGCGGCCGCGGTCCCTGATCCTCCCGCCGGCCAGGAGCCGCTGACCGCCGCCGAGCGGGCCGACGCCGCCGACATGCTTTACATGCCGATCTCACGCGAGGCCGGCGTCCTGGCTTACTCGCTGATCCGCGCGAGCCGGCCAACACTGGTCGTCGAGTTCGGGACCTCGATGGGGATCTCGACGATCTATCTCGCTGCCGCGGTCGCCGACAATGGAGCCGGCCGCGTCGTGAGCACCGAACTGAGCGCACGGAAGGTGATCGCCGCCGGCCAGAGCCTCGCTGATGCCGGCCTTGACGCCGTGGTCCAGATCCTCGAGGGCGACGCGCGCGAGACACTTGCCACGATTGCCGAGCCCGTCGGGATACTGCTCCTCGACGGCTGGAAGGAGCTTTACCTTCCGGTGCTCCAGCTCCTTGAGCCCTGGCTTCCCGCCGGTGCGCTGGTGCTCGCCGATGACTCGTCGTTCAGCTCGCTCCAGCCGTATTGCACCTACGTCCGCGATCCGGGCAACGGCTACGAGAGCGTCTCGTTCCCAGTCGAGGACGGCGTCGAGATCAGCTGCCGGACCGCCTAGCCTGCACCGATGACCGTCGTCACCGGTCGCTGACACCGTCACTGACCGGCTCCACCAGACTTCCGCTTGGCTCCGAGGACTGGTCGAGGGGCCGGAGGTCTCAACCCCTCACCAGACGGGCGATCGGGCTGGAGCTAGCCGGAAGGAACGGTGATGTAGATCCTGCCCGGGATCTCCAGGAACGCGGCCGTGCTCGCGACCGTCAGGTTCGACGTCGACACCCCTCCCGTGACGTTGGTCACGGTATTCGTTCCGGTCGTAGTCGTGGTCGATCCGGTCCCAACCGGCTCCGAGGACGGTAGGCCGAGCGTAGGCGAATGAGGAACCAGCATGTGGGCCAGGAACTCGGATCCGAGGGTGTCCAGAGTGCCGTTGCTCCGATTGAGGGTGTACAGGATCCACTCCGACCGGCCGTGGACGTCCACGGTCAGATCGAACGCGTGGCCTTCGCCGTCGTCGGTCGTGGTTTGCTGGACAACGTCGCTGTTGCCCTCGGGGCAGTGACCCTGCGACAGCTCGAGCGCCTCCGTCTTCACCGTCCACCGAGCGCCGTCGTCGTCAGAGGTCGCGACGACCACGGCTTCATCGCTGTCCTTAGGCCGGTAATCGAAGAACCCGATCAGCCCGCCTCCGGCCGGATTGGCCTCGATGTGCGGGAAGTAATAGGGAGACATCGGCTCGAAGCCAGCCGGCTCGCGTGACGGGACGGTGGACGGGCCGAAGCTGGCGTAGCCCCCGGTGCCGCAATAGCCCGCCAAGGGCCCGGGTGTTCCGGCATAGCCAGTGGTGTACGGGATAGCGGTACCTGTCGCGCCGCCCCCCGGATAGGTTGACAGGTTAGGAAAGACCGTCCCACCGAATATGTTGGTCGGACTCCCGCCGGTGGTGAAGGTCGTATATGGACCGGCGCCGCCGCCCGCGGCGATGTCACCGTTCGGGCCGTACGGACCAGTTGTTCCGCTGGCTCCCGGATCGCCCTGGGCCGTTGTCCACGGCCCCTTCTGGACCTGCGCGACCACGGGTGTGCCGGCCACGTAGGTCGTCGGGTTGCTCCATGGGTTGGTGCCGGTCCCGCGCTTGGGGGTCAGCTGGACGGTCAGGATATTCCGGTAGAGCGCCGGGTCGGTCGGCTGCGGGATGTACGGCGTGGCCGCCGGCGTCGTGCAGGTCGCGCACGAGCGGCCGAGCGGAAGGACTCCTGAGCCGGTAGTGGCCGGCAGGGGCTTCGAGGTCCGGTAGCCGGCAAATGTCATGGTGAGGCTGGTCAGCCGGTCATGGTGCCAACCCCAGTCACGGTAGTGCGGGACGACCGACGGGCTGTAGATTCGGCCCTCGTAATAGGCGGAAACGTCGAGTGCCGTCCCAGGATGTTGTGCTTGGTAGATGGAGGCGCCGTACGTGTAGTCGGTGCTCAACAGGCCCGTACCGAAGGCATGGTCGCCGTCGGAAATCTGCTGAACGTGGTGCCAGGTGAGTCCTCCGTCGGTAGATGTGGCGTACTCCATCGACCCGAAGGCGTCGCTGTCACCATCGGAGCATTGGCCTTCGGAGAAGAACAGACCCAGGCTGCCGTCCGGATTTTGGATGACCGTCCCCCCCGGCGAGACCCAGCGGATGCCGGTCTGGGCGGTCGGGCTGCCGAGGCCCTGAATGCCGCCGGCCGGGGTGACGTCATGGAACGTGACGCCGTTGGTCGTATAGGCCATTCGAACGGCCGCGTAGTCCTCGTTGTTCTTGAACAGGGTCTTGCCTTTGAGGCTACCCTCACCGATCGTTTGCAGGACCGTGCCCGGAGTGATGCACGAGCCGGGAGCGCCCACATCGCTGCCCTGCGAGATGCTGTCGGTGGCGCTGCTGGTGCAACCGGTGAGCTCGTCGGTCGGAGTGTTCGTCGCGCCGGTGCAGGTGATCGCGGCGGGACCCGACGCGGCATCGCCGTTGCTGGCCACGTAATACGTCCCGGCCCCGAAACTCGAGTAGTCGCCCGTGACCGGGATGGTGGTCGGCGTCGTGATCGGCAGCGACAGGTTGCTCACCAGCGTTCCGGGGATGAAGTAGTTGACCTGTTTGTCGATGTACAGGAAGGTCGTGGCATCCCGGGGTATATTAAGGCTGGGGTTCACCTGCCACGAGGGAATGACACCAAGGATGCCGTCCGGAGCCGTCAGTCCAGTCGTAGCGGTCGCCGTCGGCGGGACCACCGGGTCGGTGGTGATCTTCGAGCCAGCCGGGATGGTGGCCGGGGCCGATGCGCCATCGAGGTAGCACCCCTGGAACGCACTGGCGGAGGTCGTGGCGCAATACGCGACGTAGCTGACCCCGCTGGGGACACGAGTGGACGCACCCGCGACCCCGTCACACAATCCGCTTAGCGCAAATGCAGCCGTCGCGGCCACGACGTAGCAGAGGCGTCTCATCAACGTTTCTCCCTTGGAAGGACCAGAGTTGCCCGAATCAGTCGTTCAAGCTCAGCAAGAAGCAACATCAGCGAGTCCGCCGCGCCCCCACCACCGGGCCCGGGCCGGTCGGTGGCGCACTCACGCTGAAACTACTCTGGCGCAGTCAACAGCAGAATCACAACGTCGGATGTAGTTATGTTGTGAACCTGCGTGCGACCAATCTGCGAGAGCCAGTCGACCGGCGGATCAACAGCCGAGGGTCCCGGGGTGGATCCTCGTGGATTGTGTACGAGGACCTGGGTGTTGCGCAGAAGCTGGCCGACCTCCCGGGCCGAGATCGTCCGCGCGCCAAGCTTATCCAGGGCCGCCCCCGTGAGCAGCAATTCTGGCGTCACGGGACGGACTGAGCCCCTCGCTAATATTACCCATCAACCGTTTGCAGTGCCGGCGGAATGGGGCACTCCGATCAGCGACATTGTTCCTGATATCAATCTCACCGTCAGCGTCGTCACCGCGCTTGGAGCAGTTGCTGCCGCGGCGGTCGCTTGGCGTGCTCATCAGCAGGATTCGGCTCGGGAGCGCGCCAACGATCTACGTGAGGCGCTACTTCAGTTGATCGACCTCCGCAGAGACGCGATTAGTTTACGGCGTGAAGACCCTGACTTCGAGAGTGTGTCGAGCACGTTGAACGAGAAGCGTGCGATTCTCCTTGCGATCGCTGAAACGCTCGCCGAGCGTGCTTCCGGAAGCCTGTCAGCGGAGGACTGGATCACGCTCGGCAGTGAATCCATGGCGGCGCTCAATTACGGCCTTGCTGGTAAATGCTTTACTCGGGCGGTCGAGTTGGCAAGTCCTGACGACGCTTATACCCGAGCGGTTGCACTCCGCGAACTCGGACAGTATTACGCGTTGACGACGACGACGGATCGCGGCCTAGAGGACGCTGACAGGTCGTTCGGCGAGGCGGTGGACGCAATCAGCGGCATCACCGACTCGTTTGGACGATTCCAGACGGGATTGACCTACGAGATGTGGGCGTTCACCACCGCATCCCGGCTCGGTGAAGTGGATCAGCAAAAGATTGAGGCGGCCTTCCAGTGCTACAAGGACGCCGAGGCGGGGGGTTTCCCCTTTGCGGAAGATTCAATTAAGGCCCTTCAGAGCCGCTTGCAGTCGAGCGCCCCAGATGGTGCAGCTCGAGAAAACGACCTCGGGGAGGCACCCGATCCGGCGACGTCGAGCCAACCGGATCGCTAATTCCAGTCAACCGCAGATCGGGTTAGGTTGGCTCCGGTCCCCCCAACCGACACTCGCAGGCCTGATCCCGGTGGTTGCGACGCGCTTGACGAAACTTCTCCCTCGCCCCGCTGGTCGATAGCTAAACCGCTAACAGCAGGAGCGTGTACCGGCCAGGTTCGGGCCTGTCGGCGTGCACGGTGATTCGGGCGCCAACCGCCACACGGGAAGGAGCCGTCGGGGCGGTGAGCGTGTGAGGCGTGAGCGAACCGCACAGGCGGAAGTCCTCGACAACCGGCTTAGGGACATGGGGGACCCGGCAGCCACCGGTGGACGTGACGAAGCTGCTGCCAGCGGTCACGGAGTGCCAGTGTCCCGCCCGGTAGTGAAAGATGGCGACACCGTTGGCGGCATATTTCTCGCAACCGTGGGGGAGGCGGTGTCCGACTCCCCAAAGACCGGTGAAGTAGACCTCGGCGAACGACCGATCGGCGGTCGAGATCAGCGCCGTGAGGCAGCGCGCCGGCACCCGAGTAACCCGCTCCGCTCTCATCAGCGCCCTCTTCTGATTCTGGGTCGCCGGTGTGGAGGCAAACGCGGCCGCGGGAAACCCCACAAGCGCAACCAGCGCAATCAATGGCCTGAGATATCTCACCAGCGCCTCCTCGTTCGGACCGGCCCCAGCGGGAGTCTAGATCGGGGACAGGCTGCTCTCAAGCGCACGCATAGGAAAGGCAACCATGTGGTTGGGGTCTGCCAGAAGAGCACGAGAGCGGGTCCCTTCGCCACTTGTTCCGCCCAGACCTAGTCGGGTTGAATCGACCGACAAATGCGCCCGGGCCTGGCCTTTGAGGAATTCGTCGCGCCGTCCGCGGATCAGTCGTTGATATCGAGCACCGGGGTGATGTCGGGCAGCTGGTGCCCTTCGGCCACGTGCTCGTTTGGGACCACCGCGGTTCCGACGGCGAAGAACTCGATCACGTGGCTGCCCCAGCCGTGGCTGTTCTCGTGAAGCTTGACCTCGACGATCCCGAGCACTCCGTCGCCAATGCCCTCGGCCTCCTTCTGCATCCGCTCCATCGCCAGCTCGCGTGCGTCATACAGCGCCTGCGTGTACTGCTCGAGCTCAACGTTGCGGCCGGTCTGCCTGATCGACTGCATCATCCCGCGGTGGGCGACGTGGTACACGCAGCTACCCATCACCATCCCGACCGGACGCCTGCCGGTCTGCATCAGCGTCCAGAACGCCTGGCCGGAAAGATCGCTGGTGAACGGACGGCCGTTGGGCGCCCGGTGCAGCTTGCCCTCCTTGTGGCGGATCGCTGTTCCGATCGCGATGAACTCGGCCATGTCCGCACCCCACTCGTAGCGGCCGATGTCGAGCCGGACACCAACGACGCCGTCGGCGCCCAGTTGGTCGGCCTCCTCCTCCATCCGCGTCATCGCCAGCTCGCGCGCCTGGTACATCGCTTGGCTCAGCACGTCTAACTCCTGGTTCTGCCGCAGGCTCCCGAACTGGTAGCCCACGTGGTAGATGCTGGAGCCGACAACCAGACCGACCGGTTCGAACCCGGCCTTCTCGACGCACAGATACTCGTTCACCGACAAATCCGAGGTGAACAACCCACGGGCGTTCATCTGTAGACGCTCGCTCGCGTGCTCGGCGAGGCCCTCGGTGCTCCCCGGATCGTAGTTGGCCATGGGCTGCACTCCTTATCTTCGGCTAGGCACCGAGGTTGATCGACATCAGCGGCCCCGACAGCGGAGCCGGGTGCGGTTCGCGCGCCCCCAGCCGAATCGACGTACCGAGAATGTTCATCGTCACGTGGAAAAAGTGATACTTGTAGCCGGCCTGTTCGTACTCGTAGTGGTCGATCGTGTGCCGCAGCGTCGAGATCACGATGCTGTTGGCCCCTACTGCGCTCGCCTGCCGGCGGACTTCGGCCATCGCTCGGTCACGCGCGTCATAGACACCCTGGGCGATCTCCGTGATCTCGGCATTCATCCGGCTACCGCCACCGTACATGCCGCTTGTGTTCATCACCCAACTCGAGTTCATGCCGAGCTGGACGGAGAGAACCGTCGTGTGACCCACGACGCCACATACCTCGGCACCGATGCGCCGCAGCTTGTCGACGTCCTGGCCGGAAAGCGTGCACATCCCGAGGCGACCGCTCGGGTGCGGCGGCAGCGTGCTGTCGCGCACGGCCGTACCGAAGACGACAAGCTCGACGTTGCCGGCGTCGCCGAGCGAGCCGGCCGTCATCTCGATCCCGATCACGCCGTCGGCGTCAGCCAGCTCTGCCTCCTGGCGCAACCGGTCGAACGCCCGGCTGCGAGCCATGTTCCACGGGTCGGACAGGCCCCGAATCTCGCCCGTGACGTAGTACGCACCCTGCCCGCCTAGCCAGCCATGCTGGACGACCGACGACCCCATCACCTGCGCCACCGGCTGCAGCCCTGACGCTTGGGCGAGCGCGTACTCCTTGGCGCTCAGATCGCTGGTGAAGAACGGGGTGCTGGCGGTCGCGACCCGCTTCAAGCGTTCTTCGGCACCGAGCGGGATCCCGCCCTGCCGAATCCGCTCAAGGTCGACCTCGGCGGCTCGCCTCTCCTCGTCCGTCGGTTGCGGCGGTCTATGCCTGCCAAACGGAGACACGCCCACAGATCGTCGCACAACCGAAGGACCGGCCGCGCACTGGCCGCACCGCGGCCGATCAGGCCGGTGCTCGCATACCGTCCGCTTTGACCGCCCTGGGCACAAGCGCCGGCGGTCCAGAGCCGATAGTACGTTCGGACCGCCCATGGGCACGAGCTTTATCAGCATCAAGGACGTAGCCATCGCCCAGTTCGAGTTCCGGGTCCAGGACTGGGCCGACCGCTCCCGCCGGGCGCGGGAGCTGGCCCTCAGCATCAACGGCTACGAGGTCTCGCCTCGGCCGTCCGGGCACGTCTGCCATCGGCCGCAGTGGGTCTGGGTGGAAGCCGACCCGGCGGGACGCAAGGTGACGTGGAGCGAGTTCCGGCTGATCGTCCCGACGGATGCCCTGACTCCGATCGCGCTGCACGTCGCCAAGGCCGCGGCCTGACCGGCCGCCATCACCGCGCGGGTCCCGGTGGCGACAGGCTCGTCGCCGTGGAGCGCCGATTCCGGCTCGGGCTGGGCTTCGGGACACCCCACGCGGGCGATCCCGGGGTGCCTGGCCGCCAACATTTGCCACTCGGAGCGAGCCGGGGGCGGTGCCCCCGGCTCAGCGCTCCGGATGGGGGGAGCAAGTGCTCCGGGCTAGCTCGTGGTAATGCCTGCGGTGCTGCCGCTCCCTGAGGCGACGGTGGGGGAACCAGGCAGTTGGGTCACGGTTCCGCCGTCAACCGCGAACGCGGCAACGCTGTTGATCTTTGCCATGTTCAGGTAGAGCGTGCGCCCGTCGGGGCTGATCGCGACGTCGGTTCCGGTGACGCCAGGGGTCGAGCTGACCGGCGTGTTGCTCAGCAGGGTCAGGTTTCCGTCTGGGGCGATGGCGTAGCTCGAGATCTCGGCCGATCCGGTGTCGAGCGCATACAGATAGCGGCCATCGGGGCTGATGACCTGCCAGCACGGTGCGGTCTGGAAGTCGGCGAATGGCGACGCGCCGATCGGCGACAGGGTGCCGTTGGCGAGATCGTCAAATGCCGAGACCGTGCCCAGGCCGGTCCCGTTGTGAGCATTGTCGACGAACAGCTGATCGGGGTTGGTGGGTCGGAATTGGCTGCCGAAGGGCCCGAGGCCCTGGGCGGTGAAGGGTGATCCCGGGGCCGCGTGCGGCCGCCCGCTGCGGTCGAGCGCGAAACTGTCGATCAGGGACGTCGTCACTCGCATACCCGCGAGCTTAGTGTTGTTGCTGTTGAGCACGATCTCTCCCGGGCCCGAGCCGGCGGGAAGCGTGACCGTCGACCCCGGGATCGGTCGTAGCTGCCCGCTCGAGCTGAGCGTGAAGCCGGTGTAGTTGGTCCCGCCCACGCCGGTGTTGGAGACATACACCAATCCGTCGTTGACGGCGACGCTGTCGGGCTCCACCCCTCCTGACGAAAAGGGGCTGCCGGCGACCGGCGTCAGCGAGCCGTCGCGCCCGATGCTCAGCACCGAGATCTGATTGCTGCCGGCGTCGACGGCAAGTACGTACCGGCCATGGTCGGCGGTCTGGATCGCTCCCTGGGAGCCGAGCCCGGCGCCGAGGCCTGCCCCGCCGGCGGTAAACGGTGATCCTGGCAGCAGGGTCAGAGCGCCGTCGGCACCCCGCCGGAAGCCGGAGATCGTATTCGTCCCTGCCGTGTTGTCGTTGAGGTAGACATAGCCGGGGCCGTGCCAAGACCAGCCGGGGCTGGTCGA
>Ga0335073_10006587_pt1 | contig 16318 bp, 20 predicted proteins | sample Lox_Sample_22_FD_207093 | JGI IMG/M metagenome (GOLD analysis project Ga0335073, IMG submission 207093) | Soil microbial communities from Loxahatchee National Wildlife Refuge, Florida, United States - Lox_Sample_2.2 | ecosystem: Environmental > Terrestrial > Soil > Wetlands | place: USA... | reverse complement strand
ACCAGGCTCTGGCGGGCATCGGTACCTCAATGATCATCTCCGTCATTCTGGTGTACCTGTTGATGGTTGCGCTCTACAACGACTACCTCTCGCCGTTCATCATCATCTTCTCGGTTCCGGTAGCCGCCATCGGTGCAATCAGTGCGCTCGTACTGACGCACCGCACACTCAACCTCTTCTCGCTCATCGGCACGATCTTGCTGATCGGTATTTCGACGAAGAACGGTATTCTGCTCGTCGATTATGCCAACACGCTACGGCAACGCGGCAGGAAAAAGCTCGATGCAATCATGGAAAGCGCGCACACGCGATTCCGCCCGATCATCATGACCAGCTTCTCGGTCGTGGCCGGTAACATCCCGCTGGCGCTCGCGCTCGACCCCGGCTCGATATCGCGCTCGAGCCTCGGCATCGTCGTCATCGGTGGCGTGGTGAGCTCGCTCGTGTTAACGTTGCTTTTGATTCCGAACGTGTATATGTGGGTCGCGCCCTCGGATGAAAAGTTCGATCGCGAATTTCATCTCAAGCAGCAAGGCAAGGACCAGCCGCAGCAGCCGGAACTCGCGCCGTCGCACTAGGGCTCACATTCTGCTGCCCGACGCAGTGTAGAACGCATAGTACTGCACGAACGCCCAGCCGATTGCGACTCCGACGAGAAGCGCGATCGCGACGAGACCTACCGCCATCCGCATCGTCCACACGCCGTTACGATGGTCGCGAACCCATGCGCTGCCGATCGCGATCGCCATCGCTAGCGCGATTGCCAAACCGAAGCTATAGAAGAAGACGTTCATATCTTCGCAACAACGCAGATGCGCCTTGGCCATCGTCGGTCCCTACCGTGAGCTCATGTTCGACGTAGCCGAGTCCCTACGCGGCGGATTGCACGCCGCGTCGCAACGATTAATGCAAGCACAGGCAACGGTTGCGCGCGCCAATGCCGGAGAAGGCGGCCGCACGGTCGACGCTGCGATGGCGCAAACGGCGCAAGCGGCCATTTTTGACGAAGCGCTCCTGGGCGCGCTGCACGCGCGGCTGGAGGAAGTCAAGACGGCGGCGAGATGAGCGACTTGCTCGCAAGCGCCGCAAGCGCAATGGACGCGCAGCGCGCCGCGCTCGACGTCTGTGCGCGGAACGTTGCCGCGGCGCAGGCCGCGGGACCGAACGGTAATTACGCCCGATTGATTCCGCAATTCACCTTAGAGAATGACGGCGACGATACCATCGTGCAATTTTCCGGAACGCGTGAAGAACGGGGCACGAACGTCGATGTGATTACTGAAATGATCGCGGTGATGAACGCCTCGCGTGCCTACGAATCCGACTCCTCGCTCTTCGACGTCGGCAAAACGCTCGACGAGCGGACGATCGACATGGGCCGCCTCGCGTGAAGGTCGAGCTCTTGCTACCGGACACGGCTCCGGAGGCAGCGCGATCCCCTTCGGACGACGCAGGCTTCGGAAAGGCTCTCGATGCGCTTGGCAACGTCTTGGCGCGGGCGACGGGTGCCGAAGATGCATATGCCGGCGGTGACGGTTCGTTGCAAGACGCGATATATGCGCGCGCGCGAGCCGATATCGCGGTATCGGTGGCCGCGGCGGTCGCCCAGCGCGCGGCGCAAGCCGTACAGACGCTGCTGAACCTTCAGATTTGATCGCATGCAGCACATCCAGCCGCTCGTCGCACGGATACGCGCGTTACCGGCATCGATGCGTATTGCCGCCGTTGCCGTCTTCGGAGCGCTCGCGGCGTTTGCAATTGTCGCCACGCTCGCCGGTCACCCCGACCGCGTGTCCCTCTTTACTAGCCCGCTGCACGCCGAGCAGCTCACCGAGGTGCAGGAGCAACTCGCAGCATGGAGCGTTCCATTTTCGCCGGGCGCCGATAATGTGATCGTCGACGCATCGCGTCGCAACGACCTCCTCTTGCGGCTCTCGCTTGCCGGCGTGCCGCACGCGCACGTTGAGACGACGGGCGAGGCATTGGCCGGCGTCGGCGTCTTGACACCGCAGGCGGTGATCGACGCACAGACGCGAAGCGGGCTTGCGGGCGATATCGAGATCGCGTTGCGAACGGTCGACGGCGTCGACGATGCGCGCGTCATCGTCGTGCCCGCGCAAGGTTCGGAATTTGCCGATCAAAGCGCGCGCCCCGCAACCGCGAGCGTACGTTTGCAGCTTCATCCGGGCGTCACCCTCTCACGCGACGCGGTCGATGGAATCCGGCGGTTTGTTGCTGCGTCGGTCGCCGGTCTGGACCCAGCAAACGTGACACTCCTCGACGATCGCGGCGTTGCACTCGGCCAGGGTGCGGGCGGCGATGACGACCCCGGAGCGCTCGAGCGGTCGTTGCAGTCCGCACTCGATACGGCGCTCGGAGCCGGCGTCGCAATCGTCCGCGTCCACGCCGAATATACGCATGTGACATCGGAGGTGCGCGTGACGCGACGCTCGCCGGTCGCCGGCGATCCGATCGAACGAACGGCGGCGAGCGAATCCTACGATGGCGGTGGTGGGAAGAAGTACGCGAGAAACGACGTGCACGACGATCGTGGGAGCGAGACACACGAGAGCGTGACGCATGCCGATCCCGGCATGCTTGCGCGCACATCGACCGCAGTATTCGTCGACGCCGATCGGGGGGCGGATCTCGCCAAGGTGCGCGAACTCGCCGCTGCAACCGTGGGTTACGATCCACGTCGCGGCGATGAGCTCACGGTGCAGGCCGTGGCGTTTCATCGCGTCCTGCTGCAGAGGCGCGACGGGTGGTTCTTGCTGTATGGCGCGATCGTGCCGTTATTGCCGACACTCGCGATCGTGATCGGGCTGGTGTTTTTCGCGCGCTCGCTTCTGCCGCATCTGCAACCGCTGGTGAAGAGCGCGCTCGAACGGGACGCGATCGCCCGCACCTCGCGGACGATTGCGGGCTATGCACCCGCGCGCGTACGTGGTGCGCTCGCAGACGAGCCACCGCACGCCGCCGCCGCGATCATCAGCGCGCTCCCGGCCGCCACCGCAGCCGCCGTCCTCGAACTCTATCCACCGCACGAACGCGAAGCGATCGTCAAACGTATGCAGCGCGCGCACGGTCCGGTGATTCCAACCGCCGATGAAGTGCTGGCGCAGCGTGGCTGAGTTCGTGCCGTTGCGGGCTTGGCTCTGCGAACCCCCCTCAGCCGCGCAGCGCGCGCCCGATCAGCAGCCGGATCCACCGGTCATTCCGCTCATTAGTGAAGAGCAAGCGCCGTTCGTCGACGACTTCGAAGGTCGCATTCGCCGTTTTTCCGCGCTGCTCGACGATGCCTACGCGTATCTGCGCGCGTCGGGCGTTCTCGAAACGCAACTACGCGAGGGTGAGGCGGTACTTGGACCGTCGTTACTCGGTCGCGCATTGAGTGCAAACGGTGAACCGCTCGACCGACGAGCCGCGCCGCAGGGACCGCGAGCGCGCATCGATATGCCTGCGCCGTTGCCGTCGGCCCGGCGAGCAATCGATACGCCGCTGTGGACCGGCGTGCGTTGCATCGACGGGCTCTTGACGATCGGTCGTGGCGCCCGCGTAGGCTTCTTTGGCGCGCCGGGTTCGGGAAAATCGACGTTGCTCGAAACGATCGTGCGCGGTGCGCGAACCGATGCCGTCGTGGTCGGTTTAGTCGGCGAACGCGGACGCGAAGCGCAGCGCTGGATTGGGTCCTGCGACGAACGTACGACGGTGATCTGCGCCACGAGCGACCGTCCGGCCCGCGAACGCGTCGCGGCGGCCGAGATCGCAATGGCGCATGCAAGCGCACTCGCCGCGCACGGTTTGCACGTCCTCGTGTTGCTCGACAGCCTGGCGCGTTACGCGCAAGCGCTTCGCGAGGTAGCGATGCGCGACGGTGAAAGTGTCGGCCGGGGCGGTTTTCCGCCAAGCGTGTTCGCGCGCATCGCGCAGCTGGTCGAACGTGCCGGGGCGTTCGCAAACGGTTCGATCACGATGTTCGTCACGGTACTCAACGATGGCGACGATCGCGATCCGGTGAGCGAGTGCGCGCGTTCGTTGCTCGACGGACACGTGCAGCTTTCACCGCGCTTGGCGCAAGCCGGCCACTTTCCGGCCGTCGATCTTCCAGCCAGTAGCAGCCGGACGATGGACGCGGTGGCGAGCGCGGAGCACCTCCGTGCGGCGGCCGCAATCCGGGCTGCGCTCGCGAGTCTGGCGGCAAGTGCCGACGCCCGCTCGCTCGGGATCGACGCCACAGACCCTCCGACAGTTGCCGCGGTGGCGGCCGAGGGTGCCCTCGAGCGGTTTTTGCGGCAAGGCAAGGAGCCTTCGCCGCCCGAGCGCGCCCTAGAGGCATTGGAGCAAACCGCCGATATGTTGGGAGAAGCCTATGGATATCACCTCTGACCTTTCCGCCGTTGCCTCGCGCATCGAACAGATCACCGGAGCGCCGGTGCAGCTTCCCGGCCTGCCCGACACGCAAACCGACGCGAACGCAGCGTCGTTTGCGGCGATGCTGCAGGCGCAGATGAACGCGCAGAACGGTGCGCCCCAAGGCGACGACGGAGCGCCGAACGCGCCGGCGATGGTGGCGCCCGCGCAGATCGATGCGCTGGTCAACGACAACGCGCAGTCGCAAGACGTCGATCCCGCGTTGATCAAGGCGATCATCGCCAACGAGTCAGGCTTCAATGCGAACGCCACGTCGAACGTCGGCGCGCAGGGCCTGATGCAGTTGATGCCCGGCACGGCCGCGGGCCTAGGTGTCACAGATGCCTACGATCCCGCGCAGAACGTAGCAGGTGGAACGAAGTATATCAAAGGGTTGCTCGAGCGCTTCAACGGCGACGTGCGTCTCGCCGTCGCCGCGTACAATGCGGGCCCCGGCGCGGTGGAGAAGTACGGTGGCGTACCACCGTATGCTGAAACGCAAAACTACGTCCAGAACGTGCTCTCGAGCTACGCCAAGTATCGCACGAACGCTACGCCGTAGCGCCCTGCTCCTCGCGTGCGTCGTCGCGTTATGCGCGCCGTCGCCATCGCCCTTACCGTTGCCCCCACCGCCGCTTCCGTTGGTCATCATTCTGGCCGATCACTTGCGCGCGCTCAAAGCGCTGGGAATCCGGACGCCGCAGTCGCACGAAACGGTTGGTACGCTGCTCGGCGCCGGCGTCTCCGGAACGTTTCACGAATGGCAGGCCGGCGACAAGGCGCGGCACGACGAGTCGTTCGGCATTCGAACGGAGCGCGTGTTGCGCATCGGCGATCGCATTTGGCAAGAGAACGCCAATGGAGAGATTCGCGAGTTGGAGGGCATCGTCGCGCGGCGCCAAGCCACGGAAGATTTCATCGATAGCGGTGATTTCGCACGCCATCCCGAGTCGGACCGCGTTATCGGTCCGCAAACGCTCGCCGATGGGCGCGCGGTGTACGTGCTGGCGGTCGCGCCGGCAGGCGGCGAACCGTATCGCGTCGCGCTGGATGCAAACTCCTGGCTCGTCGACGAAAAGTCATTTGTCAACGGCGATAGCACGCAGACCGAGACGTACAGCGACTACAAGGTCGTCGACGGATTTCTCATCCCGTATACCGAGGTCGATTCCGACGGAACGCACGCCTTCGATATAACCTCGCACGTTACGACCATCACGGTGAATCAACCGATCGCGGAGTCGGTCTTTACGCCTTTCGCACTCAAGGCGGTCGACAATACCGCGCCGGTTACCGTGCCGTTCCAGGTCGCCGGTGGTTTGATGTTCGTGCGTGCGACGATCGAAGGCAAGCAGTATACGTTTCTGGTCGACTCTGCAGCTCAAGCCGATGTCTTTGACGTCTCGCTTGCCAGCGCGCTCGGCCTGCATCCCGAAGGCACGGTCGAAATTCGCGGGACCGGACGCACCACGAGTCCGGGCGTTGTGCAAGCACCGCCGATCACGCTCGGCGGCGTAACGTTTCCAATGCACATCGCGACGGTGCTCAGGTTGCCCGCGTTTGCACAGGTCAGCGTCGACGGCATCCTTGGGTATCCATTTTTTGCTGCGGCAGAGTTGCGCTTCGATCCCACGCAAGACAAGCTCGTTATCGCGCAGCCGGGTTCGCTGCCGATCGACGGCACGCGCCTCGACGTCGATACCGATCGTGAGCTTCCCGAGATCACCGCCGAAATACAAGACGTAGCGACGCGGATAATCGTCGACACCGGCAATTCACGGGAGCTCCTGCTCTTCAAGAGTTTCGTCGATCAACATCCGGGATTGGTGTCGCTTGCGTTATTGGGACCGACGCTCAATCGCGGCATCGGCGGTTCGGTCGATACGGTCGGCACCATCGTCTACACGTTGCAACTCGGCCCGTACCGGCTCTTCAATCGCTATACCGACGTCGTGCTCAGTACAACCGGTGCATTCGCCGATCGCAACGACGGTGGAAACGTCGGCTACGGCTCGTTGCGCAACTTCGTGCTCACCTTCGATTTGGCCGAACACGCGCTCTATCTGCAGCGAGCGCAGGGTTTTGACGACGGTCACGACCGCCGGGTGCCGCAGTAGCAGCCACCGCGGATCATATTCCGGCAACGATTCGGCGATGCGCCGATGACCGTCCCACCCGACGATGCGGACATGATGACGCAGCAACTCGGCTTCAGCATCCTCTGCGCACCGCTCGCGGCGATCGATCGTCGCGCGCTCTCACAGGCCTGGTATTCGGCGCTGCATATCGCGCAGCACGCGCGCATGGCGCAGCCTGACGTCCGGGTGCTCGCGCACGCGCGCGGCGCCGTCGCGCCGCCGCATGGAGATGTAGTGCAAGAACGCGCGTCGTCCCTGAAGCGCGGAGTGGCACCGGCCCGGCGCGGTTCGGTGGGTCGAGCGCGCGTGTCGGGCGCGCCCGAACGGCGCGCGGAGCGTTCGGCGTTGGCGCGGCGCATCGAGCACACGTTTCTCAATCCATTCGTGCGCCCGCGACGCGCAACGTTCACAATCGAGGGCTCGCGCGAGCGCGTCCATATCGCGATACAGACGACCGTTGCGGGGATGCGCATCATCGCGGTTTGCCCGGCATCGATGCAACCGCGCGTCGCACGCGCGCTCGAAGAGGCGCGGTACGCGCTCGCCGCGTGCGGTATTGCGCTCCAGCCCGAGTTACGCGAGGTATAAGCCGCATGCTCGTCAATGCTGCTACGCAAGACGCACTCGATCGCATCGCGCAGCGCGCAGCCGACGTACAGCGCGCGTTTACGCCCGGAGCATCGCCCGCGTTCGGTGACGTCGCAACCGCGCAGGCAGCCTCGCGCGCGACGTTCGATCCCCTTTGCGTGGCGCCGCCGCCGCAGGCGTATTTTCTAACCACGGACGGGCGCGGACGTTCGGTCTATACGCGCGACGGCGCCTTTGCGCTTCGCGATGGAGCGTTGGTCGGTGCGAACGGAAACCGTATCCTCGGATTTACCTCGCCGAACGCGGTGACGAGCGAACTGCACGTCGACGGCGTCGACCTAGCGCTCGGTCGCGTGCAGAATCTTCGCGTCGAGGCAGACGGTACGTTGGCCTACGATCGCGCGGTCATCGATCCGCGCAGCGGTGTGCGCGAACGCGAGCGCGTCGCCGTCGGAGCGCTCGCGCTTGCGCGCTTTCCTGCCGCGACAAAGCTCAACGCGATCGACGCGAACCATTTCACCGCGCCGCCGGGTACGTTGCCGCACATCGGCCGTGCCGGCGACGGCAACTTCGCGCCGGTTGCGCCGATGCGCCGCGAGGAGAGCCGCATCGATCTCGATCGGAGTCTCGAACGTCTCGAAGAGGCGTACGTTGCGTTTGACGCGCTGCAAGCCGTGCACAAAGCGCAAGGCAGCACCGGTAAGACGGCGATGGAATTGTTGAAGTGAAGACGCTGGCCTTCGGCAAGTGTATCCAGGCGACCGGTGGCCGCCGCGTTCGCGCGCTCGCGTTTGAAGAACGCTCGATGCTGCCGGTTTCGGCTGCGTGCGTCGTGGCGAGCAACGTGCGCGAAACGCTTGGCGCGCTTTTCGGCGAGACCGTGACGCTCAAGCTCTTCGAACCGACGATTCCCCAACCGGCGGCGTGGAACGCGATCGTGCGTGACGCGCGCGTCTATTGCGTGCGTGCCGCACACGTCGATGCGACGGTGATCGTGCGACCGGAGGATGCCTGCGCGCTTGCAGCGGCGGCATTCGGCGAGCCGCCGCGCCGCGACGCGGTCCTTTCGGTGATGGAGCGGACGGTGCTCGAGCGGACCGTAAGAGCGATCGCCACGCAGTTCGGCCCTATCTGCGGCGCCGGAACGCACGACGTGTCGGCGCTCTGTGCACCGGACCTGCGCGCACTGCGGACGTTCTTCGAGTTGGCGATCGAGCGCCCCGTGCGCGCGCGCATTGGCATTGCGCTCAGCCGCGATCCCATACCGGAATGTCAATCGGGCGTCGCGTTGGATGACCTGCTCGACCTTTCGATGGAGTTGGCGGTGCAGATCGATGGAGGCGTACATGCCGCGTCGACGATGTGCGCGCTCGAGCCGGGAGCGCTCCTCCCGCTACCCGCGGGGCCGCTCCGCGGCACGCTGCAGCTTGCCGGAAGGCCCCTTGCCACTGGCGAATGCGGCGTTGTGGGCCGATATTATGCTTTGGCGGTTGGCCGCACTCCGACCGGAAGGGATGAACCGGTATGACAATCGATGCAAAGAAGCTCAAGGACCGTGGCAATCTCGACGTATTGCTGCACGTACCGTTGAGCGTGACCGCCGAACTCGGCACCTGTCACATGTCCGTCGCCGAGGTGCTGAAGCTCGGCGCCGGTTCGATCATCGAACTCGACCGCTTGGCCGGTGGCCCCGTCGACTTGATGGTGAACAACAAATTGATCGCGCGCGGTGAGGTCGTCGCCGTCGACGAGAATTTCGGTGTGCGCGTGACGGAATTGATTTCGCGGCCGCCGATCAACACCAACCCGTAGCCGTTCATCTTTTCGCAATCATTCTTCTACGAAACGGTGACGCGCGTGCGTCACCGTTTTTATATGGACGGGCTCTTCGACGTCGCTGCGCGCGGACACGCGACCCTTCCTCTCGACGTTCTCGCCGGCTTGACGGTCCTCGCAATCGTACCCTTCTTCCTGATGATGTGCACCTCGTTCGTGCGAATCGTAGTCGTGCTTTCGCTCGTGCGATCGGCAATAGGCGCATCGGCGCTTCCACCCAATGCCGTGCTTTCGGGACTTGCGCTCGTGCTGACGCTCGTGGTCATGGCGCCGACGCTGCAACGCGTCGGTCACGACGCGATCGAACCGTACGCGCGCGGTGGCCTTACGCAGTCACAGGCTTTGAACCGGGCGGCGCAGCCGCTGCGCGCTTTCATGTTGCGCCAGACCCGCGTCGCCGACGTCGCGCTCTTCGAACGCATAGCGCACCGGCACAACGAGCCCGCGGCCCTGGCCCCACTGACCGTGCTCGTGTCGGCCTTTGTCGTCGGCGAGCTGCGCGACGCGTTTGCAATTGGGTTTGCGTTGTATCTGCCCTTCGTTGCAATCGATTTGGCGGTCGCGGCGATGTTGATGGGCCTGGGCATGATGATGCTCAGTCCGCCGGTCGTCTCGTTGCCGGTGAAGCTCCTGCTCTTCGTCATGGTCGACGGCTGGGCGCTCGTCTGCGGAGGCGTTGCCGCGAGCTTTCGCTAACGCAGACGCTATCGTGCGAATCTCGGAGCTCCTCGCGACGCAGCGCCCGTTTTTCTCCTTCGAGTTCTTTCCGCCAAAGGACGACGAAGGCGCGCGCGCGCTCTTTGCCACGATCGAGTTGCTAGCGCCGCTTCGCCCGGCCTTCGTTTCGATCACCTACGGTGCCGGCGGTTCCTCGCGCGAGCGGACGGTCGCGCTCGCCAAGCAGATCCAACGCGATATCGGGTTGACGGTGATGGCGCACGTCACGTGTGTCGGCGCATCGCGCGTCGAGCTGCGTTCCCTCTTCGACGATCTCGCGCGCAGCGGGATTACGAACGTGCTCGCGTTGCGCGGCGATCCCCCCAAGGGTAGCGCGACCTTCGAGGTTGCTGCGGGCGGATTCGCGCATGCGAGCGACCTTATCGCGATGCTGCACCGTAACTACGACTTTTGCATCGGTGCGGCGTACTATCCCGAGACGCACCTCGAAGCGGAAAGCCCGGAAGCCGATCTGCGACACCTCAAGGAGAAGGTCGAGGCGGGTGCGGATTTTTTGATCAGCCAGCTGTTTTTCGACAACGACAAGTATGCGGAGTTTCTCCGCCGCGCGCAGCACGCGGGTATCGACGTGCCGATGATCCCCGGCCTCATGCCGATCACCAATGCTTCGCAAGTCGCGCGTTTCACGTCGAGCATCGGCGCGACGATACCGCCGAAACTGTTGCGCGAACTGGAGCTGCGGCGCGAGGACTCCAAAGCGGTTGAGGACTTGGGCGTTGCCTACGCAGCGCTGCAGGCCACAGAATTATTGGATCGCGGGTCGCCGGGAATTCATTTTTACACGCTCAACCGCTCGCCGGCTACGCGTGCGATCGTCTCGGCGCTGATCGCCGGCAGCGCGTGGCGCCCCGCCTCCGGTGCGGCGCGGTGAACGAACGCTCGCAGGCGGTCGACGCATATCTTGCGTCACTCTTCGTCGGAAACGACGCCGATTTACAGCGGGCGCTCGAGAGCAGCGAAGCGGCGGGACTGCCGCCGATCGCCGTCTCGGCGGTACAGGGAAAACTCTTATACTTACTTGCGCGTATGCTCGGTGCGCGGCGCATTCTCGAGGTCGGCACGCTCGGCGGCCACAGTGCGATTTGGCTCGCGCGCGCGCTTCCTTCCGACGGTGTTCTGCTCACGCTTGAAATCGATTCCGAACACGCCGCGGTCGCACGATCGAATCTCGCTGCGGCGGGGTTTGCCGATCGCGTGAGCGTCGAAGTCGGTCCTGCACTGCAGACGCTGGATCGATTGATCGCCGCCCGCACACCGTCGTTCGACCTGGTCTTTATCGATGCGGATAAGCAGAATAATGTGAACTATCTTCGTCGCGCACTGGAGTTGTCGCGGCCCGGCACCGTGATCGCGCTCGACAACGTCGTCCGCCAAGGCGCGATCATTGATGCGAACAATCACGACCCCATGGTCGTCGGTACGAAGCGCGCGTTGGAGCTGCTGGCTACCGAGCCGCGGCTCGAGGCGACGGCACTGCAGATCGTCGGGCAGAAGGGTTACGACGGACTCGCGCTCGCGCGCGTGCGGTAGCGCGGTCCAACGACGGCAACATTGAGGTAACACGCCCACCGTAACGTCGGCGCCATGGGGCCGTTCGATGCGTTGCTGCGTGAAACGATGGTGCTGGCGGCCGTGCTTTGCATTCCGGTGCTAGTGATCGCCGCGCTCGTCGGGACCGCAATCGCGATCGTCCAAGCCGCGACGCAAGTACAGGAACAAACGTTGACGCTGCTTCCCAAGGTGCTCGCCGTCGGAATGACGGTTGCGCTTTTCGGCGCGTTTGGAATGCATGCGTGCGCCGCGCTCTTCAACGATGCGCTCGCGGCCATCCCTTCACTGGTCTACGGCACATGACCGCAACGGCGTTGCTCGTCCTTGCGCGCTGCGCCGGTTTCGCGTCGCGCGCGCCGGGCATTTCACACCCGAGCGTTCCGCACGCGCTACGCGCGGGCTTGGCGCTGTTTCTGGCGGTCGCGATCGTTCCCGGTCTGCGCCCGTCGCACACGCCCGGCGGCATCGGGCTGATCGCTGCACTCGCTCTCGAATTTTTGCTGGGCGCCGCGATCGGTATGGGCGCGTCGCTGCTTTACGACGGTGCGTATGCCGGTGGCCGTATGCTCGACGATTACGTCGGCGTCAAGGCGATCGCGCCGAGCGTGCAACTCGTAGCGCCGAGCGGTTTTGGCCGCGTGTGGTCGATTGCATTCACCGGCGGATACTTCTTGCTCGGCGCGTACCGCATAACGTTGCCCGCGTTCGCGCAGAGTTTCGAACGCATCGCCCCCGGTGCGCCGTTCGATCCACACGCGTGGCTCGCGTTTGGGACGACCCTTGCCGGTACGATCGTGCTGGTCGGCACCGCGGTCGCCGGGCCGGCGATCGCGCTTGCGTTCGTCGTGCAGGTTGCGGTCGCTGCGCTCACGCGTACAATTCCGCGATTTGCCGGGTTCTCGCTTTCGTTTCCGTTGGTGTTCGGAGCGGCACTGCTCGTTACCGCGGTCAGCATCCCGCTGCTCGCGGCGCGCGCCGGTTATCCGATCTTGCCGTATCCCGGAAGCATACGGTGAGTACCGACAGCGGCGAAAAAGCGTTTGATGCCCCGGCGTCACGCATTACCAAAGCACGGCGCGAAGGGAATGTTCCGCGCGCGCAAGAGCTCAGTGCGAACGCGGCATTCGTTGCGGCCGCATTGGGTGTCTGTGCGATCGCCGCGCAGTTCGGCGCGGTCGCCCGGACTGCGCTCACGAGCGCGTCGCGGGGCTCGCTTGCGCCGGCAACGTGCATCGTTTTGGTGTCGATCGCTCTCGTGCCGGCATCGCTTGCCGCGCTAAGCGGTATTGCCGGCGCTCTCGTGCAGAGCGGTGGTCCGAACTTCGTCACGCCCTCGATCAAGTTCGAACGCCTGGCGCCGATCGAAGGGCTCCGGCGCATGTTTTCGCGCGAGGCGGTAACGCACGGAGCACGAGCACTCGCCGCATTTGCACTGGCGTCTGCCGCAATGCTGCCCGCCCTGCGCGATCTCGCGAGCGCGAGCGCCGTCGGGCTGAATCCATTAGGCATTGCGGAGATCGCATGGGAGAGCGCGCAGCACGTGGTCGGCGCGGCCGCCGCGGTCGGCGTACTTTTCGCACTCGCCGAGTACGGCGTTGCACGGCGCGCGTGGCTGCGCAAACTGCGCATGAGTTTCGCCGAGCTCAAACGCGAACTCAAAGAGAGCGACGGCGATCCGCTGACGCGCAGCCGTCGCAAGGCCCTCCATCGCAGTCTGATGCGCGGCGCGCTGGCCAAGGTCGGCGAAGCCGCTTTCGTCGTCGTCAATCCCACGCACGTCGCCGTTGCGCTCGACTATCGGCCCCCAAAAGTCGCGGTACCGACGGTACTCGTCCGAGCCGCAGACGCAATGGCGTTACGCGCCCGCGAGGCCGCGAGCGCGCGTGGGATACCCGTGATCGAAAACGTCGCGCTCGCGCGCGCACTCTATCGGGACAGCGCCGTCGGCGAGCCGATTGCGCACGCACACTACCTCGCCGTTGCCGAAATCGTTGTCGCGCTCATGCGCAGCGGGGCGCTCGGGCCGCCCTCGTGACGCGCGTGCCGGTCTACGCCTTCGCCGCCGTCTTGCTCAGTATCGTCGGCATATTGATCGTGCCGCTTCCTCCCGCGTTGCTCGACGTGCTACTCGGCATCAACATCTTTGGTTCCGCGCTCATTTTGCTGCTTGCCGTGACGATCGACGACCCCCTCGAGTTTTCGGCCTTCGCACCTACGTTGTTGGTCGCAACGCTCTTCCGGCTCTCCCTCGACGTCTCGGCCACACGACTGATTCTCACGCAAGGCAATACGCCCGGTGCCGTCGGGGCGATCATTCCGGCGTTCGGCGCTTTCGTCGTGCACGGCAATTTAGTCGTCGGCTTGATCGTGTTTACGATTTTGATTACGATCCAGTTCGTCGTCATCGCGAGCGGTTCGCAGCGCGTGGCCGAGGTTGCGGCGCGCTTCACGCTCGATGCGATGCCGGGGAAACAAATGGCCATCGACGCCGACGTGCATGCCGGTGCGCTGGATGCGGAAGGTGCCCGGCGAAAGCGTGCGGCGGTGCAGCGCGAAGCGGACTTTTACGGCGCGATGGACGGCGCGGGCAAGTTCGTCAAAGGCGACGCTATTGCAGCGCTCGTCATCGTCGCGCTCAACGTCGTCGGCGGTATCGTGGTCGGCGTCGTGTATCACGGTCTCTCGCCGCTCGATGCGATCGACACGTATGCGTTGCTGTCGATCGGGAATGCGCTCGTGACGACGTTGCCGGCCTTCCTTATATCTACCGCGATGGGAATGATGGTCACCCGTGTCGCGTCCGACGGCGCCCTCGGCGCGGACCTTGCGGCGCAGCTCTTCGCGCGGCCTGACGTGCTGCGTAGCGCGGGCGCGCTATTGCTCGTACTTGCGTTCGTTCCGGCGCTGCCACGGCCGGTGTTCCTGCTGCTCGGCGCGAGTGCGTTTGTGCTCGCGCAGATCGCCGTGCGCAAGAAGCAGGTAGCCGACAACGATGCACGAGCCGAAAGCGAACGCGCGAAACGCCAGGCCTTGCGCCGGCCCGAACTCGCGCTGAGCCTCGTCGGCGTCGATGCGATGTCGATCGACATCGGATCCGATCTGGCGCATTTGCTCGTGCCGCCGCTTTCCGACGCTTTACTCGATCGCATCGGCGAAGTTCGTCGCGCGCTCGCCGGCGAGATTGGACTCGTGCTTCCCGGCGTGCGCTTACGCGACGATCTTACGCGCGATCCGCAAACCTATGCAATTCGCGTGCGCGACCGCGTCGTGGCGAGCGGGCGGCTCTATCTCGCGCGCGTGATGGCGGTCGCCGACGCCGACGTTCTGGCGCGGTTCGGCTTGCTCGTCGAAGCAGAGCCGGTCTACGGGTTGCCGGCGGCGTGGATCGATGCCGGCGACCGGGAACGGGCCGCCACCGCGGGCGCGCTCGTGTTCGATCCGATCTCCATCATCGGATCGCACGTTGCGGAAACGGTACGCCGGCATGCGAGCGAATTGCTCGGGCGCCAAGAGCTGCAAACGCTGCTCGAACACCTGCGTGCAACGATGCCGGCGCTGATCAAAGAAGTCGGCACCGATGCGTTTCCGCTTGCGACGCTACACCGCGCGTTCGGACTTCTCTTGCGCGAAGGGGCGTGGCCGCGCGATCCCGTTGCGGTGCTGCAAGCCATGCTGGAATCACCGTCGCGCGATGCACGCGATCTGGCCGAAGCGGCACGGTGCGTGATTCTTCCCGACCTGCTGCGTCGACGTGCGCTCGAACGGCTGGAGCCGCTCGTGATCGACGCAGAATACGATCGCGAACTGGTGCGTCAGTGGGTCGGCGTCGGCGCCGACGTCGCGGTGCCCGATCCGCAGCGCGCGATCGCCTTGCGCGACGACGTCGCGGCGTATGTTGCGTCCGTGCCGCGCGATCGTGCAGCCGTGCTGTGCAGCGCCGCGCTACGCCCGGCGCTCGCCGATCTCTTGCTTCGAGCGGGGGTGCGCGTCGACGTGCTCAGTTATGCCGAGCTGCCACCCGAGCTGCCGCTGGCGCCGGCAGGCATGCTCGGTCTTACAGCTTCAGCGCGTGCACTAACGCCAGCAGGCTGATCGTCGCGCCTGCTTGCAGCGCAAGGATTGCACGAGCTGCTTTCGGCTGACGCGGCAACCATTTGATCGCGAAGAAGGCAATGATCAAAATTTGCAGCGGCAGTAACAGTTGGAAGAGATGCGCCTCCGCGCCCTCGTCGGGCAGCCGTTGGTTTCCCATCCGTGCAAGATAGACGAGAATGAGCGCAAGCAAGAGGGCCGAGATCACCAGCGGGAGGAACGCGCTCGTGCGTTTGAGCAGGGACCACATAGCATTTACTTTGTAACACAAAGTTTCTGTTCGTGCAAGGTCTTCCTTCCGTTTGACGAGGGCGTGGGAGGCTGGTACAGTCTCTAAGTTAAAGACCGCCCACGCCGGCCCCGGCGTCACTCGGGGCCCTTTCTTTGGTAGTACGACCGAAAGCCGTATGAGCTGGAATTTTCTTAAACCATTCGTCAAAGCGCTGGTGATCGCCGGCGTGACCGCCTACGCGCTGTGGGCCGCACTGCCCCTCGATCAGAAGATCCATTTGGGTCTGGATCTGCAAGGCGGCTCGCGTTTGCTGCTGCAGCTCTCGCCGACCGCCGACGTGAAATCGATCACGCCCGAGATTCAAGCGCAGACGCGCATGGTCATCGACCAGCGCATCAATTCGCTTGGCGTGACCGAGCCGCAAATCAGCAACGTCGGCAGCGATCGCATTCTCGTCGAGATTCCGAATCTCAAGAATCCCGACCAGGCCGAGCAATTGCTCAAACAGGTCGCGGTGCTCACGTACAAGATCATGCCGCCCGACGTGAATGCCAAGGCCGAGCAGGCGTTGCAAATCGTCAACAATCCCAAGCTGGGCAACTTCACCGCAAAGCAACGCGCTGCCGCGAAAGCGTATGTCGAACGCGGCGCGTACGATGCGAGCGGTCCGGTGGTCTATACGGGTAAAGAATTGGCGTCGGCCTCCGCGGCGTACGATCAGGCGGGGAAT
>Ga0335073_10006586_pt1 | contig 16320 bp, 9 predicted proteins | sample Lox_Sample_22_FD_207093 | JGI IMG/M metagenome (GOLD analysis project Ga0335073, IMG submission 207093) | Soil microbial communities from Loxahatchee National Wildlife Refuge, Florida, United States - Lox_Sample_2.2 | ecosystem: Environmental > Terrestrial > Soil > Wetlands | place: USA: Florida... | reverse complement strand
AATCTGGATGAACGACACCCCCGGCGGGAATCACTGGATCGAATTCCAGCTCGAGGGAACCAAGAGCAATCGCGATGCCGTGGGCGCGCGGGTCAAAGTCGTGGCGGGCGGAAAGACGCAGTACAACCACGTGGCCTTTGCGTCCGGCTATGCTTCCTCGAGCGCCGGACCGCTGCATTTCGGCTTGGGACCCTCGAAATCCGCCGATCTGGTGGAAATCCGCTGGCCTTCCGGCCGGGTGCAGACTCTGAAGGATGTCGCCGCGGACCGGGTGGTGAAGGTCAAAGAAGAGTAAATCGGATCTTCTTGGTTTAAAATTGAGTTGATATGAAGTTCGCCGCGAGCATTTGCCTGTGCGTCTTCACTCTCGCGGCGGCACAGTCGGCCAGGGAGACGTTCGATGCCGCCGCGCGGGCGCTGGCCTCGGGCGATTCCGAAGCCGCGGAGCGTGGATTCCAGGCTGTGCTGCGCCAGGAGCCGCGGAATATTGCGGCGCTTAGCAATCTGGGGGTGATTTACTCGCGAACCAGCCGCGCCGACCAGGCGATTGCCATGTACCAGCGCGCGCTCGCCGTAAGCCCCAACGAGCAGGCCGTCCTCCTCAATCTCGGGCTGGTCTATCTCCGGCAGGAAGATCATGCCAAAGCGCTCCCGCTGTTCACCCGCGTAGCGGAGATGGATCCCCGGAATATGCAGGCGCGCCAATTGGTTGCCGTTTGCCGCACGTACCTGGGCCAATTGGAGCCGGCGATTCAAGAGCTTGAAGCTTTGCATGCAGCCGCGCCAAAGGACGACGGGATTCTGTTCCTGCTGGGCTTCGCTTACCTCAAGAATCACGACGCGGAGAAGGCCAAGGTGGTGTTTCAGGATATGTTCGATGCCGCCGGTCCGGTGAAGGCGCAATTCCTCATGGGACGGGCGAACTACGAAGCCATCCTGTTTCCCCAGGCGGAAGAGAATTTCCGGGAGGTATTGCGGCTTGACCCGCAGTTTCCCGGCGTGCACCTGGAATTGGGCAAGCTCTACATTTGCCTGCGCCAGACCGGCGATGCCATCCGGGAACTCCAATTGGCGGAGAAGGATACTCCCGGCGACGCGGACTACTTCCTGGGAGCGCTGCTGGTGCAGGAGGGCCGCTTCGACGAGGGCATCCCTTACCTTGAAAAGGCGAAAACCGCGAAGCCCGACTTTTGGGCGCCGTTCTTCTATTTGGGAAAGGCCAAATTACGTATGGAGAAACCGGCCGAGGCAGTGCCCCTGTTGCGAAGAGCGGCCGCCTTGAACCCCGCCGACGAAGTCTCCGTCTACTACCAGTTGGGAAAGGCGCTCGAGGCCTGTGGGCGAACCGCCGAGGCCCACGCCGCGCTTGCCAGGGTCCGCGACCTGAGAGCGGCGGCCGCGGAGGCCGCCACGCTCGATGGCCACGTAGCGGGCGCCCATTGATCGTAAGCGGCTGAAAACGGTCTTTTGTATCCATTAGCAGCTGATCTTCCCGTCCTGCCCGGAGTTTTGCCGGTGGCTCCATACGAGCCGGGATCTCCCCTGCCTGCCGGACCGCCAATTCCAGGTAAAGGCTCTTTAATACCTCGAAATCCCTTGAGTTCGTAATGGAAATGCATTACGTTGAACTAAGGTACGTTGCTTTCGGGTAGGACGTGGCCTGCCCAGCCATGTCCGGGGTCGCCGGGGCGTTGTCCCCGCATTTCATTGCAAGTGTCCGAGTAGAGGTTATATGAATCTGAAGAGCAAGAGGATTAGTGTGCTTATCGGGCTCGCGGCAGCCTTTCTTCTCATGCTGCTGGCGCAACCCGCAATGGCGCAATCGCAGTACATCAGCGGTACCGTCATAGATTCCACTGGCGCTTCCATCCCAGATGCCGCCGTCAGAATTCAGGATGCGGTCAAGGGCGGTCCCGCGAGGCAAGTGAATACCGATCAAACCGGACGGTTTCAGGTCATCGATCTGGAGCCGGGCAGGTACACCATCACGGTCGAGAAAAACGGCTTCCGCAAATCGGAAGTGACGGTGACTCTGGACGTCAACACCAAGCTGGACGTCGGCGCCGTGAAACTGGCGGTAGGCAATATTACGGATGTCGTCTCCGTGGAAGCGGACGCCACACCCGTGGTCACCACCAACACCATGGACAAGTCGTACATCGTCGACAAGACGCAAATCACCGAACTGCCCATGAATGGCCGCAACTTCACATCTCTCATGAGCACGGTGCCCGGCATGACCAGCGCCGCGCAGAGCGATTTCAACGTCAATTTCAACGATGTTTCGCAATTCCACTCGCTTGGCGGGCGCGGGTCGGAGAACAACATGTACCTCGACGGTTCTCCCAACATCGACGTGGGCGACAACCAGTCGCAGTATACCCAGGCCAGCGTGGACACCATCGCCGAATTCCGCGTACTGCAAAGCGGCTTCAACGCCGAGTACGGCCGCAATTCCGGCATGGTGATCGCCGTCCAGACCAAGTCCGGCGGATCGCAGTTCCATGGCACGTTGTACGAATATCTCCGCAACAACTATTTCGACGCCAAGTGCGTGCTCTGCAATGGAGCGCCGCCGCAGTTGCGCTATAACCAGTTCGGCGGAAATTTCAGCGGATGGGTTCCGCTGCCCAAGATCTCCACGAAGTCGGACAAGCGCATGTTCTTCTTCTATAACCGCGAAATGACGCGGCGCAATCTGCCGGGCAGCGGCCAGACGGACATTCCCGACGCGCAGATTCTCGAGCAGGGAAATTTCTCCCAATGGCTGCTTTCCACCAACATGACCTATGCGCCGAACTTCAAGAACGGCACGGTGTTCGAACCGGGAACCGTCACCCGCGACGGCGCCGGCAACATCACTGGCGGGATCATGTACCCGAACAACACGGTGCCGCAGTCGGTATGGCAGCCGCTGGCGGCGAACATGCTGAAGATTTATACCGGAATCCCGGGATATGCCAGCCTCGCCCCTACTCCCGGCGACCCCGGCTACGTTCGCTATTTCTTCAACAATCCCGACCAACTGATCAAGAACCAGGACATGCTGCGGTTCGACTACAACATCAACAGCAAGATGACCAGCTTCTTCCGCTGGGTGAACGATTACCAGAAAGAAACCATCCAGAACGGTATCTGGACCGGCGAGCCGTTCCCGATGCAGCCGCAGGCGCGGCCGAAACCGGGCAGTTCCTGGGCCTGGAACCTGGTCACCACTTTCACCCCCACGGTGGCCTCGGAAACCATTCTGTCGTACAACCACCAGTCGCAGTCGCTGTCGGTGGTGGGGAATAATCCGATCTCCCGCAGCGCACTGGGAGCCGACTTCGCGCAGATCTTCCCGGCCACCAACATCACCAACTCGGTTCCCGATGTTTCCGCCGGAGCCATCAACTTCTCGCTGGGCGATCCCGGCTGGCACAACTGGGGTAAGGATTACGCCGCCACCGAAAACCTGTCGTGGGTGAAAGGCGGGCACAACTTCAAGTTCGGCGTCTTTTTCAACCGCGACGACAAGGCACAAACCGGAAACTGGGGCATGGAAGGCAACATCAACTTCAACGGCAACTCCACCATGACTCAGGACACGGGCAACGGCCTGGCGAACCTGATGTTGGGTAACTTCAGCAGCTATACCAACCAGAGCGCGGCTATCTTCCCGTACTTCCGTTTCTGGGAGTTCGACGCCTACGCGCAGGACAACTGGAAGGTCACCAAGCGGCTGACCATCGATTACGGCATCCGCTTCGTCCACATGACGCCCACCTACACCGTGGTGCGCGGCGGCACGCCCGGCGGCGAAGGCACTTTCACGCTGTACAGCGTCGATTTGAGCAAGTACAGCAAATCCAACGCCCCGGTGATCAACACCACGACTGGGGCCATCAACGGCTATCAGCCTGGTTTCATCGAAGCAAACCCGGTGACGGCGCTCGGCAACCTGGGAATGATTTGCGATCCCTGCAGCGGCACCAATCCAGGGTTCTCGCCGGCGAAGTCCTTCCCCGAACCCCGACTGGGGCTCGCCTACGATTTGACGGGCGATGGCAAGACCGCTTTGCGCGCGGGCGCAGCCTTGTTCAACGAGCGCCTCCGCCAGAACACTTTCAGCTTCGGCGCCGGTGCGCAGTTCCCGAACCTGTTTTCGGGAACGGTGTACAACCAGAACGTCGCCAACTTCAGCACCAATGGCGTCGGCTCCGCTACCTCGCCGATCCAGCCTCCCGGCATGACCATCTGGCCGACTGACAACACCATGCCGAGCATTTACTCCTGGTACGCGGGCCTCCAGCGCGAACTGCCGTACAAATTCGCTCTCGATCTCTCCTATTCCGGGAGCCACTCCATCCACCTCATGGACCAGCGGGCGGTCAACGCTCTTCCGGCCGGCTATTTCCTGAATAACAACCTGTCGGCCTCGGTGAACGGCTGGACCAGCGCGCTTCTGCCGTATGCCGGCTGGGGCAACCTGACGGCCATCGAGACGCTCGGATACTCCAGCTACAACGCCATGATGGTTCGCGTGAGCCGCCGGTTCGCCAACAACTTCGAGGTGAACATGGATTACACCTGGTCGCACGTGCTGGATACGGGCGACAACGATTCCGACAACATCAACAACCCGTTCTGCATCGCCTGCATGTACGCCAATGCGGGATACAATCAGCCGGACGTGTTCTCCATCGATGCCGTTTACGACCTGCCCAAGATCACCGGTTCGTTCGCGAACGCAGTCACCAAGCAGGTATTCAACGGATGGGAACTGAGCGGCGTATTCCGGGCGCAATCGGGCATGCCGTTCAACGTCACGTCTAACGGCGGCCTGTACGGCGAAAACATCGGCAACAACGGCGGGCAGTTCGCCAATTTAGTGGGCGATCCCTACGCCAGCGGCGCCGGCTCGCTGGTGCTCAACCACGCGGCATTCTTCCGTCCCGCGGATGGCACCTGGGGCACGCTCGGCCGCAACGCGCTGCACTTGCCTGCCATCACGAATCTCGACATGGCATTGCTCAAGAACTTCGCCATCACTCCGGAGCGCGTAAAGATGACGTTCCGCTTCGAAGTGTACAACCTGTTCAATCATCCGGAACTGTGGGGCATCAACACGGGATTCAGCGGCGACAATCCGGGCGCCGGGCTTTCCGCCGGCGACGGCCAGTTCGGCCAACCGAACGCCTATCGCGACGCCCGCACCATCCAATTGGCTCTCAGGCTGGCATTCTAACCCTGGGATCGCTTCGTCCAAACTCCCCGCTGCCCTTTACCGGGCAGCGGGTTTTTTATTTTCGAGCAAGGCACCCGCGCGAAGACTCCGGCCGTGGCAGAACCGCGACGGCGAAGCCGGCGCACTCTTGAAGCTGAACGCTCATCGCTCTCCTGCTACAATCGAAAATACAGTGGCTTCCGAGTCCGTCAGCCTGCCTGATACTCCATTCCCACCGCCGCCTCCAGACCCGGTGGAACAGTTGTATAGCGAGCTTGTGGGTAAAATCCGGGAGTACCGTCCGAAAGACGACCTGACGCCGATCGAGAAGGCCTTCCGCTTCGCTCTCAAATACCACCAGGGACAGACCCGCGACTCGGGCGAGCCATACATGATACATCCGCTCATGGTGGCCCACATCCTCGCCGACATGCGCATGGACATCATCGCCATGGAGACCGGCCTGCTCCACGACGTGGTGGAAGACACCAGCGTCACGGTCGACCAGGTGCGCAAAGAATTCGGCGACGAAGTGGCGCGCTGCGTGGATGGTGTCACCAAACTCAGCAAGCTCGATTTCTACTCCGCCGAGGACCGGCAGGCGGAGAGCTTCCGCAAAATGCTGCTGGCGATGGTGGAGGACATCCGCGTCATTCTGGTGAAACTCGCCGACCGCATGCACAACATGCGCACGCTGGGATACCTCAGCCCCGAGCGGCGCGAGCGCATCGCGCGCGAAACCATTGAAATCTACGCCCCCATCGCCCATCGACTCGGAATGGGCAAAATTCGCGGGGAACTCGAAGACCTGGCGTTCCAGCACCTCGAACCCGACGCGTACCAGGAGATTCTGCGCTCCATCGAATCGCGGCGCCATTCCAACGAAGAATTTCTGGCGGAAATCCGGCAGGAAGTGGAAACGGAACTGCGCCAGGAAGGCATTCCCGCGCGCATTGATGGACGGCTCAAGCGGCCCTATTCGGTTTTCCAGAAGCTGCGCCGGCAGAAAATCACCGTCGATCAGGTGTATGACCTGATGGCCCTGCGTATCATCACCGATTCGGTAAAGAACTGCTACGCGGCACTCGGCGTCATTCACAATAAATGGCGGCCGATTCCCGGCCGTATCAAGGACTTCATCGCCATCCCGCGCCCCAATCTTTACCAGTCGCTGCACACCTCGGTGGTAGGACCGCACGGCCAGACGTTTGAAGTCCAGATCCGCACCGAGGAAATGCACCGTATCGCCGAAGAAGGCATCGCGGCGCACTGGAAGTATAAAGAAGGACGCAAGGGGCCGGCCGCGGACGATCAGCGCATCGCCTGGCTGCGCCACCTGGTGGAATGGCAGCGCGACGTACAGGATCCCGGCGAGTTCATGTCCACCCTGAAGGTGGATCTCTACCCCGAAGAGGTCTACACCTTCACGCCGCGCGGCAAGGTTCTGGTGCTGCCGCGCGATGCCACCCCTATCGACTTTGCTTACGCCATCCACTCCGATGTAGGCCACACCTGCATCGGCGCCAAAGTGAACGGACGGATCGTGCCGCTCCGTTCCACGCTGCGCAACGGCGACATCGTGGAGATCATGACGCAGGCCGGCCACGAACCCAGCAAAGACTGGCTGGCTTTCGTCAAGACGTCGCGGGCGCGCAACAAGATCAAGCACGTCATCAATGCCAGCGAGCGGCTGAAGGCCATCGAGATCGGCCAGAAGTACCTGGAAAAGGAATCGCGGCGGTTGGGCGTGCAGCTCGGCAAGATCGCCAAATCGGCGCTGGAAGGCGTGGCCGGCGAATACGGGTACAGCAAGATGGAAGACCTGTACGCGGCGCTCGGGTACGGGCGATTTTCAGCGCGTCAGATCCTCAGCAAAGTGGCCCCGGGAGAGGTCAAGGAAGAGGCGCCCGAGGAAAAACCGCAGATCGAACCGAACTACGCCGGGGCGCCCGCGGCGCCGCCCATGCCCGGCCGCCCGCGCGATGGCGACGGCGTCATCAAGGTCCGCGGCATGGACGACCTGCTCGTTTACCGCGCCAAATGCTGCAATCCCATTCGCGGCGAGGCGATCGTGGGATACGTGACGCGCGGAAAAGGCGTCGCCGTGCATTCCCGCATGTGCCCTAACGTGCAGAACCTGATGTATGACGTAGAGCGGAAGATCGAAGTGGAATGGGCCCGTGCGGCGGATGACGCATTCCCGGTCCGGATTGTGGTCCACACCGACGACCGCCCTGGCATGCTCATGCAGCTTACCGCCGTCCTCGCCGATGAAAACGCCAACATTCGCAGCCTGGAAGCCAAAACCGACGTCGACCACGACGGCGGCATCGTCGAAATGACCGTGGATGTCCGCGACAAGAAGCAGCTCGAAAAGCTCGTGGCCGCCATGCGGCGGATTTCCGGCGTGCGCGACGTGGAGCGCCAGTTCAATTGAACATGTCCCTTGCAACCGACCCCGAGCACATTGCCATTTCCAAGTCCAAAGGCATCAAGATCGATTGGAAAGACGGGCATCATAGCGAGTACGGGCTGACGTACCTGCGCGACAAATGCCCCTGTGCGCAATGCACCGGCGCCCACGGCACGCCGCCGCGGCAGCCGCAGGCCGATAGCCCGTTTCAAATGTTTCAGCCGGCGCTGAAGATGCTGGCGGTGGAACCGGTCGGCAATTACGCCATCCGCATCAACTGGAGCGACGGCCACAGCTCCGGAATTTACTCCTACGCGCATTTCCGCGAAATCTGCCCGTGCGAAGAGTGCCGGCAGAGTTGAGGCCGGGCGGCTGACCGGACTTGGCCACTACCCGCAAAATTGGGTTGGGCATTACCGCAAATACGTTCTTTCAGAGCCCCACGCCACCGGGTTATTCTCACATCATCCATGACCACCACCACGCGCGTTTTGAACTCCAGCCTGGAGCGAAAGATTATGAGCGCCGACGAAGCTGCGGCGCTGATCCGGTCCGGCGAACAGGTCGGCATGAGCGGCTTCACCGGGTCCGGTTACCCGAAGGCCGTTCCCATCGCGCTCGCCCGCAGAATCGCCGATGCCAATTTCCGGGGACAGAAATTCCAGGTCAGCGTCTTCACTGGCGCCTCCACCGGTCCCGAGCTGGATGGCGCGCTGGCCATGGCGGGCGGTATCCATTTGCGCCTACCCTATCAATCGGACCCCGAAACCCGCAAGCGCATTAACGCCGGCGAAATGGACTACATGGATGTTCACCTCAGCCATGTCGCCCAGTTCGTGGAGTATGGATTTCTCGGCAAACTCGACGTGGCGCTCGTCGAGGTAACCGCCGTGCTGGAAGACGGACGCGTCATACCGAGTTCGTCGATCGGCAACAACAAGACCTGGATCGACCAGGCGGAGCGCGTCATCCTCGAAGTCAACTCGTGGCAGCCCGCCGCGCTGGAGGGCATGCACGACATCTATTACGGTCTCGAGCCGCCGCCCAATCGCGCGCCCATTCCCTTGGTACGTCCCGGCCAGCGCATCGGCACGCCCTACCTGCACGTTCCTCCCGAAAAAGTCGTGGCCATCGTGCAGACCGATTCTCCCGACCGCAATAGCGCCTTCAAAGCACCCGACCAGGCCTCCAAACGCATCGCCGGCCATATCCTGGAATTCCTCAGTTGGGAAGTTCAAAAGGGCCGGATGCCGGCGAACCTGCTCCCGCTGCAATCCGGCGTCGGCAACATTGCCAATGCCGTCTTGTTCGGGCTCGAGGAAGGCCCGTTCGAAGGGCTGACCGCCTATACCGAAGTCATCCAGGACGGCATGGTTCGCCTGCTGAAGTCGGGCAAGCTGACCTCCGCCTCGGCCACCGCATTCTCCCTCAGTCCCGAAATGCTGGCGGAAGTGAACGCCAACATGGCCAGCTACCGGGACCGCATTATTCTGCGGCCGCAGGAAATCTCGAACCATCCCGAGCTCATTCGCCGCCTCGGCGTGATTGCCATGAACGGGATGATCGAAGCCGATATCTACGGCAACGTGAACTCCACGCACGTGATGGGATCGCGCATCCAGAACGGCATCGGCGGCTCCGGCGATTTCGCGCGCAATGGATATCTTTCCATCTTCATGGCACCTTCGACCGCGCAGAAAGGGACCATTTCCACCATCGTCCCCATGGTGTCGCATGTGGACCATACCGAGCACGACGTGCAGGTGATTGTGACGGAGTACGGTTTGGCCGACCTGCGCGGGCTATCGCCGCGCCAGCGGGCGCACCTCATCATCGAGAAGTGCTCCAACCCGGACTACAAGCCTTTGTTGCTCGACTATCTGTCCCGGTCGGAGCGGCTGTCGTATGGAAAACATACGCCGCACCTGCTCACCGAATCGCTGGGCTGGCATAATCGCTATCTGCGAAGCGGCCAGATGCGTCCGCGCGAGGTGGAGTGAGCGCCGGCAATAAGGCCGTCCCTACCGGTATCCGCCCCGCCCTCCGGCAGGAGTCGCGGCAACCGGCGCCGGGGGCAGAAACTTGGGATCGAGAATCTTGTCGATCTCGTCGCGGGAAGCTTCCAGGTGCGCCTTGGTCTCCGAATCGCCGGCCTTCGGCAGGGCAGCCGTAATCGCGCTCTTGAGAGAGAGCAGTTCCGCGCGGTACATCGGCTTCTCATCGCCCGGCGCCGAACCGCCGCCGCGGCCGCCGCGGCCCGCGGGAGCCCCGGCGGGACCAGCCGAAGTCGCCGCCGGCGGATTGATCTTGTTCCCGACCAGCGTCAAATACGACCGCTGCAATCCGCGGCGGTAGGCGTCGATCTTCACCTGCGTGCTTTCCAGTTCTTTCCAGACGCCCTTGCGAACCGTAGTCAGGAATTCCACCGGCGAATAAGCCCGCGTGCCGTCGAGCGTCTCCTGCTCGATCAACCGGCCGAAGCGCGCGCTGTTCATGAGGCTGTTCAGCACCGCCTGTTGCGCGTTGCGAATGCGGTCGAGCACCCCCACCGCTTCGATGCGCCGCAGAATTTCTTCGTCCACCATCCAAGTCGGCGTCGTAAACGCGTTGTCCACCAGGAATTTGACCGCTTCCGCCTGCCGCTCCTTCGGCACCAGGCTGAAAATGCGGCCTTCCTGCCCGATGGCTTTTTCCTGGCTGTTGAACCCGCCAACGATCTGCGTGACGTGCGTCATCTCGGTCTGCCACTGGCTGACCATACGGCCGTACATTTCGGAAAGATCGTCGTACGTTTCGCCGTCCTTCCAGGCGGTGGCCGTCATCAGCATTTTTTCCACCCGCTGGAGATTCTTCACGCCGAGCGCGGTGGCTTTCACGGCATCGGCGTCGCCCACTGCCTCGGTCTCGTCGCCGGGGTCGGAGCCCGCGGAATTCGCGGTGGAGAAGCGCAGCCACGGCTTGTCGTCCTGCTCTTTGGCCCACTTGTTCAGGGTCGGCTTTTCTTCGTCGGCTGTGGTGGCGCCGGGAATCGGAGTATATCCCCACTTGGTGGCCCAGATATCGTACGGTCCGATGCGCGGAATCAGGTCGTCGACGGCGATATGGTCTTCCGGCTGCGCCACATAGTTAAACCGCGAGTAGTCCATGATGGAGGGCGTGTGGCCCATCTCGTGGACCCATTTCGGATCGCGGATCTTTTCGAAGGGATATTCCGAACTCGCCTTCATGTTGTGCTGGAACCCGAGCGTGTGACCCACTTCGTGGCATACGACGTACTCCAGCAGGCGTCCCATCAGATCGTCGGGCAGCGGCAATTTCTGCGCGCGCGGATCGAGCGGGCCCACCTGCGTGAAATACCAGTCGCGGGCCAACACCATCACGTTGTGATAGAACTGGATGTCCGCGTTGAGGATCTCGCCGGTGCGCGGGTCGGAAATGTGCGGCCCGCTGGCGTTTTCAACCGTGGAAGGCAGCCAGCGGATCACCGAATGGCGCACATCTTCCGGGCTCCACGAGGGGTCTTCTTCCGGCGTGGGCATTTTCCTGGCCATGATGGCATTTGAAAATCCGGCTTCCTTGAACGCGATGTTCCAATCCTCCACGCCCTTGATCAGCCACGGCACCCACTTGGTGGGCGTGGCGGAATCGATGTAATAAACGATGGGCTTCACGGGATCGGAGATGGCCGCATTGGGGTCTTTCTTCTCCAGACGCCAGCGGGCGATGTACTGGATGTTGTCGGCCTTGTAGTCGTCATGCGTGAAGTCCATGGTACGGGTTGTGAAGTAGCCCACGCGATTGTCGAACAGGCGCGGCATCATGGGCTTTTCAGGCAGCTTTACCATGCTGTGATGCAGTACGACCGTTGCCGCGCTGCCGCGCATGCTGGTGACGCCCAGTCCGCCGCCTCCCCTGCCCGTGCCCGCCGCCGCGCCCCCGCGCCCGCCCGTATTGGTGTAGGTCATGGTGACTTCCGCCTCGATATTCTCCGCGAAGGGATGAATATGCTCGATGAAAGAGCGCGAGGCATCCACGCCGGAAGCGCCTAAATGCTGGCGCGCGCTGATTTCAGGGACTTCGGTTGCACCCCCCGCGCCTCCCGCCTGCGGAACGAACAGGCGATTGACCTCGATCACCGGGTCGCCGTCTTTGTTGAATGCCGCCACGGGAAAGGAAATGAGAATGGTATCGTTATCGGCGGCTTTCACGGCCGCGGAGATGGGCGATTTCGGATCGGCGCTGACGCTGAAATCGACGCTTTCCAGCAGTACGTGATTGCCCTTCTGTTCCCAGCGGACCACCAGGTCGGCAAACTGCCCGCCGCCATAGCCCACCCCAAGCGTAGTTTTGGCAATCTGCGAGTTCCAAAGGAAATCCTTTCCCAGTTCGCTCTTGGGGATCTCGTAATAGTAGTTATCTTTCACCTGGTCGATCGTGAAAAGGCCCTTGGACGTTTGGGCATCCTTGGTGATGACGCGGTCGTACGGCTGCGGTTCGGCGTTAGCGGCGCCCCGGCCGGCGCCCCGCCCGAATTGCGGCGCTTGTGCCGGAGCCTCGTCCTGCGCCGACAGGCCAAGGACAAACAGGGCCGATAAAACGACAAGTGGAATGCGAGACATCGATCGTCCTCCAGAAAAACGGTGACGTTTATCTTATCAGGACTGCGGGACGAAAACTTGTGGAAGGAGTCCGAGCCTGGAAAGGAAAACACATCTCGCGCCGAGCCATGGAATATGCAGCCGAAGGCTGACATGAGAAGCTGCTGGCGCAGAATAAAGGCCGCGCCCGCGAAAGCATTCTTGGCGCTTTGCGGCCCCGCAAAGCGCCCGAAAGGCGCAAATGAAAGCAGACCGCTTTTCTCTGCGTCTTTCCGCCTCTGAAAGCAACCCGCGATAGAATCTGCCTTATGGCCCGCCCGCTCCTCGTTTTTCTGCTCGCCGCCGCCTGCTGGGGACAAGCCGATAAGCCCCCGGAATTCCCCAATCAGCAAGGCGATTACATAGTCCACGATTTCGCCTTCCAATCCGGCGAGAAACTGCCGGAACTGCGCCTTCACTACACTACCCTCGGCGCGCCCACACACAACGCCGCCGGCCACGTGAACAACGCCGTCCTGATTATGCACGGCACCGGCGGCCAGGGCCGCGGATTCCTGAGCGCGCAATTCGCCGGCGAACTTTTCGGCCCCGGACAGCCGCTCGATATCGCGCGCTACTACATCGTCCTGCCCGATGCCATCGGCCACGGGAAATCGAGCAAGCCGAGCGATGGTCTGCGAACCGGATTCCCGCATTACCGGTACGACGACATGGTGAAGGCCGACTACCTGCTGCTGAACGACGGCTTGCACGTGGACCATCTGCGCCTGGTGATGGGCACGTCGATGGGCGCCATGCACACCTGGGTCTGGGGTGAAATGTACCCCGATTTCATGGATGCCCTCATGCCCCTGGCGAGCGCGCCGGTCGAAATCGCCGGCCGCAATCGCATGTTCCGGGCGATGGTCATGCAGGCGATCCGCAACGATCCCGACTGGCACGGCGGCGAATACACCAAGGAACCCATCAACGGTCTGTACGCCGCCGAATACGCGCTCTGGATGATGACTTCGAGCCCCCTGCAATTGCAGAAGGCCAATCCCACGCACGAGAAGGCCGATGCCGCGGTGGTGAAGCTGCGGCAGGCGGCCGAAAAGCTCGATGCCAACGACATGCTGTACTATTTCGATTCTTCCACGGACTATAATCCCGAGCCGATGCTCGATCGCATCAAGGCGCCTCTTTATGCGGTCAACTCGGCGGACGATGTGGTCAATCCGCCCGAGCTCGGCATCCTGGATCGCGAGATCAGGAAAGTTGCCCACGGGCGCTACATTCTGATTCCCACCAGCGGCGAGACGCGCGGCCACGGCACGCATTCGCGCGCGGTGGTCTGGAAGAATTATCTGCTGGAACTGCTGGCGGAATCCGAACCGCACGCCGCGTTGATGGATCCCGCGGACAAGTACTGGAAGCAGGAAGCGCCGCCCGTTTATCGCGTGCGGGTGGCCACGACCCAGGGGAATTTCACCATCGAAGCGCATCGCGACTGGGCGCCGCTCGGCGCCGGCCGCTTCTACAACCTGGTGCGCGCGGGCTATTACGACGACTCGCGCTTCTTCCGCGTGATGGCGCACGATTTCGCGCAATTCGGCATCCCCGGCGACCCCATGCTGGCCGCCACCTGGCGCAAGGCCAGTTTCCCCGACGATCCCGTCAAGCAAAGCAACGTCCGCGGATATGTCGCCTTCGCCATGACCGGACCGAACGCCCGTACCACGCAGATTTTCGTACTCATGGGCGACCGTTCGCGCCAGGATAAGGACGGATTCGCGCCCTTCGGAATCGTCGTCGACGGCATGGACGTCGTGGACAAGCTTTATTCCGGATACGGCGAGAGCGCCGGGGGCGGTATGCGCGGCGGGAGGCAGGCGAAAATCTTCGCGGGCGGAAACACCTACATGGACGGATCGTTTCCGAAGCTGGATAAGCTGCTGCGGGCGGTGGTGCTGTGATGACCGGCCATTCGACCCCGCCCGCATTCCTGTTCGATCTCGACGGCACCCTCATCGATAGCGTCTACCAGCACGTGCTCGCCTGGCGCGAAGCCCTGGAGCACACCGGAATGGAGCTATCGGTCTGGCGCATTCACCGGCGCATCGGGATGAGCGGCGGTCTGTTCGTCAACGCCCTCATGCGCGAAGTGGGCGGCGATATTTCGGCGGTGGATTCCGAACGCCTGCAGACGATTCACACCGAAGCGTACCAGCGCCTGGTTTCGCAGGTGAGGCCGCTGCCGGGGGCGCGGGAGCTGCTGGCCGTTCTGGCGTCCGAAAAAGTGCCGCACGCCATCGCCACCAGCGGGCGGCTGGACACCGCGCGTCTCTCGCTCGAGATGTTGGGCGCGGATCCCGCGCTTCCGGTAATCACCCGCGATCAGGTGCGCTACGCCAAGCCGGATCCCGATTTGTTTCTGGCGGCAGCCGAACGGCTCGGCGTTCCCATCGAACGCTGCGTGGTGGTGGGCGATAGCATCTGGGATTTGCTGGCGGCGCAGCGCGCGCGGGCGCTCGGCGTGGGCGTGCTTTCGGGTGGTTACGGTCAGGAGGAGCTCGAACGGGCGGGAGCGTACCGGGTATATGAAGATCCTCGCGGCCTGCTCGATCACCTCGACGAACTCGGTGTGCGAAGAGGCCGCGCGGGCACTGTATAATTGTCCGGGATGAGGCTCGTCGGGATTCTTCTACTCGCCGGTTCGGCGTTCGCGCAGAACCGGTTTACGCCGGGTACGGCGCAGTTTATTACCGTGAACTCACCGGTATTTGCGCTCCAGCACGTCCGCGTGATCGACGGGACGGGCGCGGCGGCGCGCGATGACCAGACGGTCGTCATCGACCATGGGAAGATCGCGGCGGTGGGTCCTGCGGCGCAGGTCGCCATTCCGGCGGGCGCGCCGATGATGGATCTCAGCGGGAACACTGTGATTCCAGGAATCGTGGGCATGCACGAGCATCTCTTTTACAACTCGGGCGACGGCATCCCCACTTACAACGAGCAGGCGTTCAGCTTTCCGCGTCTCTACCTCGCCTGCGGTGTGACCACCGCGCGCACCGCCGGCAGCCTCGAACCCTACACCGATCTCAGCGTGAAGAAGCTGATCGATAGCGGAAAAATGCCGGGGCCCAAGCTATGGATCACCGGGCCGTATCTCGAGGGCAAGGGCACATTCGCCGTGCAGATGCACGAACTCACCGGACCGGATGATGCCGTGCGCACGGTGGAATATTGGATTGCCGAAGGCGTCACGTCGTTCAAGGCGTACATGAACATTTCGCACGCCGAGTTGAAGGCGGCGGTGGATACGGCGCACAAACACGGCATCAAGGTCACCGGCCACCTGTGCTCCATCGGCTTTCGCGAGGCGGCGGGGATCGGCATCGACAACCTGGAACACGGCCTGCTGGTGGACACCGAGTTTCACCCCGGTAAACAGCCCGATGTTTGTCCCAACGCCACCCGGGCCGAGATCGCGCACCTCGATCTGAATAGCGGGCCGGTGCTCGACATGATCGCCGACCTGGTGGCTCACAACGTGGCGATCACCTCGACGCTCGCCGTGTTCGAGGCGTTCGACGGCAACCGCCCGCCGCTCGAAAAACGCTTCCTCGACGCGGTGACGCCGGAAGCGGCGCTCAGTTATCTGGAATCGCGCGCCGGCGCCCGCGGCGGGCCCAACGCTCCCGCATTCGAGGAGCTCAAGAAGGAAATGGATTTCGAATACGCCTTCGTCAAGGCCGGCGGTCTGCTCATGGCCGGCGCCGATCCTACCGGCAATGGCGGCGCGCTGGCGGGGTTCGCCGACCAGCGCAATATCGAACTGCTGGTGGAAGCCGGATTCTCTCCCGTGCAGGCGATTCAGATCGCCACCTCCAACGGCGCGAAATATCTGGGCGAACAGGATCGCGTGGGCACCGTCGCCGTGGGAAAGCAGGCCGACCTGGTGGTGATCGACGGCAATCCGGCAGCCAACATCGCGGCCATCCGCAAAGTGAAGCTGGTCTTCAAGGACGGCGCCGGGTACGATCCGGCAAAGCTGCTCGATTCGGTAAAGGGCGCGGCGGGAATGCACTGAACGGCGTCATAAGTTCAAATCCCAGACCTGC
>Ga0335073_10006585_pt1 | contig 16322 bp, 10 predicted proteins | sample Lox_Sample_22_FD_207093 | JGI IMG/M metagenome (GOLD analysis project Ga0335073, IMG submission 207093) | Soil microbial communities from Loxahatchee National Wildlife Refuge, Florida, United States - Lox_Sample_2.2 | ecosystem: Environmental > Terrestrial > Soil > Wetlands | place: USA... | reverse complement strand
GTTGAATCCTGGAACGGTCGCTCCTCCCTGACCGGTGGGGTACGGATTGTTAAGAGAGAAATCGTCCAAAAAATAGTAAGCGGCGAGGTCTCCAAACCTGGTGTTGGAATCGATTCTCAAAGCACCCTTGTCATCGCGCAGATCCTGATTGTATGCCGAGGTGGAGAACGAATTTCCGCTCTGATTCGGCGCTGGAATGTAATTGAGTAAAGCCTTCGCCGGAGCAGACCACGCACTCGGAGGAACCACTCCCGTGGGAAAAACTGAGGCATATGGCTCGCCGGCAGTCACCGTATAACCCAATTTTGTAGTAAGCACAGACGCGAGGTACGCGCCACTCACGCTTCCAGTGAGCGCGCTTGCCCCAGTCGCCGGATCGAGAAAGTCGCCGGAGCGGTTCGAAAGCGAGGGAACAGAGATTTTGCCGGTGTCCACGCCCTGGACCATACGAGTTCCCTGATAATCGGTGAAGAAAAACGTCTTCTCGCGACGAATGGGACCGCCTAGCGTGGCGCCAAACTGGTTTTGGCTGAACTGGGCACGCTGAGCCGAGAAATAGTTGCGCGCGTCGAGATCGGTATTGCGCAGAAACTCGAACCCGTCGCCGTGAAACTGATTTGTACCGGTTTTGGTTGATACGAGCACCTGCCCGCCGCTGTAGTTGCCATACTGGGCGTCGAAGTTGCTGGTGAGAACACGAAATTCCTGGATTGAGTCGAGATTGGGCACAATCGCCGTGCCCATGTTCACGTCTTCCTCCACATCGCTCCCATTGACGAGAAAGCCATTCGACGTCTCCCGTTGTCCACTGACCGACAAATTGCCCGCATTCAGATCGCCCGATGGAGGAGTGCTCGTAACGCCGCTCATGATCACCGCATTCGGTTGCTGCGAGCTGACGGGAACAATTCCTGGCTGGATACCCACAAGATCGGTATAGCTCCGGCCGTTCAATGGAACTCCGGTCATCTTGGCGCTGGAAATGGTTTGGCCTTGCTGCGTATCGGAAAGATCGATTTGAAGACGATCCGCCAAGACCTCAACCGAGGTGCTGTCTGAAATGAGAGGCAATCGAACAGTAAGATTGATTGTTCCCGAGTCGCTAGGCTGAAGGTCGGTCAGGTACGGCTTGAATCCGGGAGCTTCGACACGGAGCTGGCAATGATCCGAAGCCGGTCCCGTGAAACTGAATGAGCCGTCGTCGCCCGTAACAGACGTCCTCTCCCATCCGTGGTCCGGGTTTTGAATCGAGACGCTGGCGCCGGCGATGACCGCACCAGTGGGATCGACGACGGTTCCGACAACGGTGTTCGTCTGCGAAAAGACGGATCCGCAGAGAAGGAAAATGACATTCGCGAACAAACATGCCCGCCAGTGCAAGCCACCTCGGCGGCCACTGCAACGAGGATTGCGGAACTTCATTGATACTCTTCCTTCCTGCTACCACATCAGGTCAAAGATTTCCGTAAATGAAATTGAAATTCATTTTCATAATTGCACAGGGCCTGCTTGGGCTCTGTGACTTGAATCACATTTGTGTGTGCGTTGCCCTGTAGTCTATTGGACGTCGCGTCTAGGCTGCCGACCGCACGTCATCGACGCGCAGGGTGCGTCAGGGGAAACCGAGGCGATTTCAAAGCAGAATGTTGCAACGCAGTCGCAACAAACTTTGCAGTTCAGCAAACGATCACTCTCATCTTCCCTCCATCAAGTGTCTGAGGTCGAATCGCTGTCCTGTCGCGCAAAAGGCGCCAAGCGGGGCGACGCGCTCGCGCTAGCCGTGAGCAGCATCTAGGCGCCGCTCGGAACTGCTCCAATCCGGACATTGACCGACGGGGCAGTGAACTTTGGTTTGCAACTGGCGCCGCACTTCTGGGTTTTAATGAATGCGCCCGGAGACTCCGGGCAGACGGGGAGATTTTTGCCGTTTCGGCCCCGCATCAGGAGAAATGACCATGTCTCTTCGTTTGAAGATTCGCAACCTGCTTATCGCAGCTCTGATTACTGCGCCGCTGCTTATGCTGCCTGCCGCGCAGGCACAAATCGCGGTCGGCTTTGCGGTTTCGGTCCACGTCGCTCCTCCGGTCCTGCCGGTGTATGTGCAGCCTCCGCTACCTGCTCCGGGTTACATGTGGACCCCGGGCTACTGGGCCTACGGCGATGCGGGCTACTACTGGGTTCCCGGAGTGTGGGTGCAGCCTCCCACCGCCGGTCTGCTTTGGACTCCGGGCTATTGGGGCTACGAGGGTGGGGTCTACGGATGGCACGCGGGCTATTGGGGACCGCATATTGGATTCTATGGTGGCGTGAACTACGGCTTTGGCTACGGCGGCGTCGGCTTCGTCGGCGGCGAATGGCGCGGCGGAGTCTTCGCTTATAACGGTGCTGTGGCGAATTTCGGAACCGTTCATGTCACCAATGTGTACGTGAACCGCGTCATCGTGGAGCAAAATACGGTCGTTAACGTCGACCATGTCAGCTTCAACGGCGGCGTGGGAATCCAGGCGCGTCCGACGGCATTCGAGATGCAGGTAGCCAGCGAGCATCACTTCGAGCCTACCGCCGAGCAGGTGCAGCATGTGAATTTTGCCGCGCAAGACCGCGCGCAACTGGCGTCGGTAAATGGAGGACGTCCGACGACTATGGCGAGCGCGAACGTAAACTCCTATCACCAGATCGCACAGGAACACGTGCGAGCCCAGCCCATCTCGGCCGCCGATCGCTCGGTTGGCCGCAACTACAATCCCAATGCTCGTGAGGCCAACCAGGACCAGCGCATCGCCAACGGCTTGCGCAGCGGCGAGATGACTTCCGGCGAAGCGGCCCGAGCCGAGCGCACCCAGGCCAACATTGACCAGCAGGTGCACGACGATCGCGAGGCCAACGGTGGCAAGCTCACCGAGCAAGAGCGCCAGCAGATCAACGGCGAGCAGAATGCCGCCAGCCGTCAGATCTATGACGAAAAGCACAACGGCAATACCGTCAAGCCGAACGAAGTCGACGACCGTGAAGCTAACCAGCAAGACCGCACTGCCCAAGGGCTGCGCAGCGGCGAGATGACTTCCGGTGAAGCCGCACGGACCAATGAGAACCAGGCCGGCGTCGCCCAGCAGGTTCACAACGAGCGCACCGCCAATGGCGGCGGGTTGACCAAGCAGGAGAAACGGCAGGCCAATCGCCAAGAAAACAAAAACAGCAAGCAGATCTATAACGAGAAACACAACAAGACAAAGGACCGCTAATCGCGGGCCAAAGCGGAAACTGCGAACGGCCGCCATTCGGGGCGGCCGTTTCAGTTTTGTACCCGCTGTCTCGCACTCCCAACTAGTCCTGGCTGAGGCGCGCCAGCATTTTATCTATGGAGTCGTCGAACTGCGCGGGAGAGTGAATTACAAACACTTTCCCCCCCGTCGATTTTACGAGCCAATCGATGGAGTCTGGGAAATCGGCGCCCACCCCGGGAAAGTATTCGAAGTAGAAGAAAGGTGGGCTGGTTGGTGTTTGTTGAGTAAGCGCTCCTTCGCTTACATCGGTGTCCATGCGGGTGTTGGGTCCGAGAAAGATAATGGCGTCGCAGCGGCCGGCGGCAAGTTCCTGATCAGCAAGGGCAACCAGGAATTGGGGAGAGTCACGCTTCTTCAGTGCCCTTACCGAAACGCTGGAGAGCTCCACTTGTTGAAGGGCATGCGAGAGATCGCGAAAGGCTGTGCTGCCGAAGTCATCGCTGCGAAAAATCTCACTTTGCTGATCGAGGTTAAACGCCACCAAGTGCACGGTCTTGTGCGGGGTCTGGCGCAACACGGAATAGACAGTCTCCAGAAGAAAGGCGCGATCCCAGGCCCGCAAACGGGATTGATACGGATTGAGCGGAGAAGCATCCAGAAAGATGGTTAGCCGCAGTTTTCCCTCTCGCTCGGAAGAGGCCGCCCGCCCGGAGTATTGCTCGATGGACTGCACAGTAAGGGGCCTGATCGCAAGTGCTACGCCCCGCTCGGACCGGTTGGCGGCGACCCGCAATTGCCAGTGCCGGTGGTAAGTGCGGTTCCGGTCGTCTTTCAGCAGCAGCTCGACACTGTATTTACCTTCCCCCAGAGCGAAGGCTCCGCTTATGCCGACATCATTTTTTAGCTTCCTTAAGTCGCCGCCGATCGCTTGCTTCATCTCGGCAGAAATCTCCGGCACGCGCTCAAGCATTCCAAACAGCTCCGGAGTTTTCCCTTCGGGAGTGATTCGGGTGTAGGTGACGAGAGAGGTGCTTCGACCCTCGAACTGATTCAGACGACAATAGGTCACATATCCTGTGACAAACCGAAAAGCAAAATCCAGTCTGGGACTCCAGCGTTCCATCCAACACATGAGAGAGTTCGGAGACGGCGAATCGAAGGCCGGAGCAATGCTTTTCGCATCTTCAGGGGACAAGGGTAATTGTCCCGCCGCCGAGCCCAACAGGGCGGCGCCGAGAAAAAGCCTAACCGCGCAACTGAAAATGGCGCGCACTTGCGACAACTCTGATCGGTTGGCGATTCTACAGCACTACGAGCAGAGCGTGCTGTGATCCGGACCCGTGCGAGGATGTCAAACCAACACTCTGCCCGCGACTCTCTCCAACGCGCGCATGACAATCGAACTTGCCCGCCATTGTATACTTGCTGGGGTTTTTCACGGTTATCTCTCTGGGTAGATTCACGTTCTTGTTTTGAATCGGCATACGCCTGCGTTTGCTTGCGGCGAGGTCGTCCATGGTCACGAAACAGTGGTTCGGACCGGCCCTCCTAGCATTGATCGCTGCCAGTATTTCGGCGCGCACCCAGACTGCGTCAACAACTCCACATCACAATCCCAACCCAGTCGTTACGCGTCCTGACTCCATCGATGATACGGGCATTTATGGCTATTGGAACGGCATGACGGAGCAGGGCCGCGCCGGTGGCGCATTACTGGGAAAGGTCGTGGTTCAGGGCGAGCTGCTTCCCTGGGACCCCATCGTGGTCACCGTCGCTTGCGACGGGAAAGCCGCCTATACGGCAGAAACCGATTCCAAAGGACAGTTCGCAATTCTTCCCAGCCGCATTACCGGAGAACTCAGCCAGCTCGGGGACCGCGAGCGGCAGATGAAAGTACACTTCGAAGGCTGCATTCTGGAAGGGGCCCTGGCCGGTTTTAATTCTTCCAAGATAACTATCACGGAACGCAATCTACGCGATACTCCCGAAGTCGGCACCATCACGCTGACGCGCGCATTTCCGGCGCGAGGCACAGCCGTGAGCGTGACGAGCAAGTCGGCCCCACCGAGTGCTGCCGAGCACTGGAGCAAGGCTGGCGAGGAAATGCTCGCCGGGAGACCGGATCGTGCGCGAAAGGAATTAGAAGAGGCAGTCCACGTCTATCCTGGGTTCGCCGAGGCCTGGTACCGGCTCGGCACACTGCAGTTGGTTTCGAATCCGCGCCAAGCGCAGGTCAGCTTGCGAAAAGCGGCGGCCGCGGACCCCGCTTTTGTGCCTCCTTACGAGCAACTCGCTGAACTGGACGCACAACAGTCGGATTGGCCGGGTGCGCTGGCGAGCGTTGCTCGTTATCTGCAACTCGATCCCAAAGGCACGATGCACCTCTGGTATTACAGTGCCTTGTCCAATTTGCAGGTGGGCAACCTCGATGCCGCGGAAAACAGCGCCAACAAACTGCTGGCCATCGATCCGCTGCATAACATTCGCAACGGCGAACAGCTGCTCGCGGTGATTCTGGCAAGAAAAGCCGATTACGCTGACGCCCTGGTTCATTTGCGGAACTGCCTCTCCTACATCTCCGACGGCCAGAACGCAGAGCTGCTGCGCGCGCAGATTGCCCAACTGGAGAAACATATTGCTAGGCCCAACTAGAGCCTCAGGTCGTTTGATCTCTGATCCCTGGACCGCTGGCTTTTCACCCTTGATCATAGAACTTGAGCGCCATGGCGCCGTGGGTAGCTGCACCGCCCGCTCGGAGCGCAGCCGCCAGGAATGAGCTTTCCGTGATCTCCTCGCGCGAGGCCCCCGCTCTTTTCGCGGCTTTGCTGTGAACCTCAATGCAATAGGGACACTGCGTCGTGCAAGCGACCGCCAACGCGATCAGCTCACGGTATTTGCGCGGAATCGCGCCGTCTTCTCGGCCGACAATCTTGTCGAGGTTCAACCACGCGTTGAATTCCGTGGGCGCCAGTTTTCCCATTTCTTTCAGAAGCCGCAGATCTGCGGCATCATGGTAGTGTTCGCTCACTTGTCGTCCTCCTGCTCGAGTTTTGCTATTACCAGTAGAGTTTTCCTTCGTGTTCCTTTGTGTCTTTGGTGGTTTTAGAGGACTTAACCAGCAAGGAACACCAAGATGCACAAAGAAGAAATCGACAGGGTTTCGAGGGTACATGGAAAGTGGGTGGGCGGCAAGGTGCCGCTCCTTACCGCCAAAATCGCGAAGAACGGCCGGAAGACGCAAAGAAACTGCAGGGTCCCCAATAGGGAACGCTTTGCAAATGGCTGAGCCGCAATCAGTTCTTAAAATCCTGTGATTCCAATCACATCGAGCTGTGAACCCACGCTCCGACATCCACACCCCCCATCCGGCATTCTAGAGATATCTCAGGACCACTTCGGTGGCAGCTGTACGACTCTGGAATGGGGGAAGTCAATGAAACGCAAGTTTAAGACCATGGACGCCAACGAGGCGGTCGCGCACGTTGCTTATGGCGCCAGCGAGGTGATCGCGATTTATCCCATTACGCCGTCGTCGCCCATGGGCGAGTGGGCAGATGAGTGGGCGTCTCAGTCGATTCCCAATGCCTGGGGAAGCGTGCCGCATGTGATCGAAATGCAAAGCGAAGGCGGAGCCGCGGGCGCGGTGCACGGCGCTCTGCAGACTGGATCGCTGGCCACGACGTTTACTGCGTCCCAAGGATTGCTGCTGATGATCCCGAACATGAACAAGATTGCCGGCGAGCTGACCCCGACGGCATTTCATGTTTCGGCGCGCACGGTGGCCACGCATGCGCTTTCGATTTTTGGCGATCACTCCGACGTGATGTTCTGCCGCACGACCGGCTTCGCCATGCTCTGCTCGAATTCGGTGCAGGAAGCAATGGACCTGGCCCTGATCGCACATGCTGCGTCGCTGGAGACACGAATTCCGTTCCTGCATTTCTTCGACGGATTCCGCACCTCGCATGAAGTCAACAAGATCGAAATGCTGACTGACGACGACATTCGCGCGCTGATCAACATGGATCGCGTGATCGAGCATCGGCAGCGTGCGCTGTCGCCGGATCATCCGGTACTTCGCGGAACCGCCCAGAATCCGGATGTGTTCTTCCAGATTCGCGAAACGGCGAATCCGTTTTATGATGCGGCCCCCGCGAAAGTGCAGGCCGTGATGAACACGTTCGCTGAAGTCGTGGGACGGCAGTATCGCCTGTTCGACTACATAGGCGCGCCGGATGCCGAGCACGTGCTCGTAATGATGGGATCGGGCGCAGAGGTCGCGCATGAGGCGGTTGAGTACCTGAATGCGCATGGCGAGAAAGTTGGACTTTTGAAAGTTCGGTTGTACCGCCCGTTCTGCGTGAAGTCGTTCATTGAAGCGCTGCCTGCGACGGTGCGGCAAATTGCGGTGCTCGATCGCACAAAGGAGTCCGGAGCGATCGGCGAGCCGCTGTATCTGGATATTGTGAATGCGCTGCATCAAGGATCGAAGCTCGGATACGGCAAGCTGAAATCGGCTCCGGCTGTGGTTGGCGGACGTTATGGCCTCTCATCCAAGGAATTCACTCCGGCGATGGTGAAGGCGGTTTACGACAATCTGAAGCAGAAAGAGCCGAAAGATCACTTCACGATCGGCATCAACGACGATGTCAGCCACACCAGTCTGGAGTACGATCCGCATTTCTCGACCGAGCCCGACAGCGTGGTTCGTGCGATGTTTTACGGTTTGGGCGCGGATGGTACCGTCGGGGCAAACAAGAATTCAATCAAGATCATCGGCGAGAACACCAACAATTACGCGCAGGGATATTTCGTCTACGACTCGAAAAAATCCGGCGCGATGACCGTTTCTCATCTGCGTTTCGGGCCGCAGCCGATTCGATCCAGCTATCTGGTCTCGAAGGCGAACTTCGTCGCCTGCCATCAGTGGATATTTCTCGAGCGCTACGACATGCTCAGCTCGCTGGTCGAAGGCGGCGTGTTTCTTCTGAACAGTCCTTATGGCAAAGACGAGGTCTGGGATCACCTGCCGCGCGCAGTGCAGCAGCAGCTCGTCGACAAGAAAGCCAAATTCTTTGTGATCGACGCCTACGCAGTCGCTCGCGATACCGGCATGGGATCGCGCATGAACGTCATCATGCAGGTTTGCTTCTTCGCGATCTCGAAAGTTCTGCCGGGAGATGAAGCGATCGAAGCCATCCGCAAATCGATTCGCGACACCTACGGCCGCAAGGGCGAAGAAGTCGTGCAGAAGAATATGCGTGCCGTGGACGAAACGCTCGCACATCTGTTCGAAGTGAAAGTTCCGGCGAGCGCGACCAGCAAGATCGAAATCCCGGGAGTGTTTCCTGGCGCGCCGAAGTTCGAGCGCGAAGTACTGGGTGCCATCTACGCCGGAAAGGGCGACGAACTTCCGGTCAGTGCGTTTTCCTGCGACGGCACCTTCCCCACAGCAACCGCGCAGTGGGAGAAACGCAACCTAGCACTGGAAATTCCGCAGTGGGATACGAAAATCTGCATCCAGTGCGGCAAGTGCGCCATGGTCTGCCCGCATGCGGTGATCCGCATCAAGGTGTACGACAGCAAAGAACTGGCAGGCGCGCCGGCGACATTCAAGTCGTGCGACGCACGCGACAAAGAATTTCAAGGGATGAAATACACGATCCAGGTCGCGCCGGAAGATTGCACCGGATGCGGCGTCTGCGTCGATATCTGCCCGGTGAAGAACAAGAGCGAGGCGCGGCTGAAAGCGATCAATATGGTGCCGCAACCGCCGCTGCGCGCGCCCGAGAGCGAGAACTGGGAATTCTTCCTCAAGATCCCCGATCTCGATCGGCGAAAAATCAAAGTCAGCAACATTCGCCAACAGCAGATTCAGGAGCCGCTATTCGAATTCTCCGGCGCCTGCTCGGGGTGCGGTGAAACCCCTTACGTCAAGCTGGTTTCGCAGCTCTTCGGCGATCGCGCGGTTGTGGCAAATGCAACTGGCTGCTCGTCGATTTACGGCGGCAACTTGCCGACCACCCCCTGGGCGAAAAACGCCGACGGCCGCGGCCCGGCATGGTCGAATTCTCTGTTTGAAGATAATGCGGAATTCGGACTGGGATTCCGTGTTTCCATCGACAAGCAAACCGAGTTTGCCCGCGAGCTTCTGCAGAAGCTCGGCAGCCAGCTCGGCGACGATCTCGTCGTAGCACTTCTGAATTCGTCACAGAAAGATGAAGCCGATATTTTCGAGCAGCGGCAACGCGTGGACATTCTCAAAGAGCGTTTGCAGAAGCTGAACTCATCGGAAGCCAAACAACTGCTGGCCCTCGCCGACATGCTGGTGAAGAAATCCGTCTGGATCGTCGGCGGGGATGGGTGGGCGTATGACATCGGCTACGGCGGGCTTGATCACGTGCTGGCCAGCGGCCGCAACGTGAACATTCTCGTGCTCGACACCGAGGTGTATTCCAACACCGGCGGCCAAGCCTCGAAATCGACGCCGCGCGGCGCCGTGGCGAAGTTTGCTGCCGGTGGCAAACCGGGTCCCAAGAAAGATCTCGGGATGATGGCCATGACGTACGGCAACGTCTACGTGGCCAGCGTGGCCATGGGCGCGAAGGACGAGCACACGCTGAAGGCATTTCTAGAAGCCGAAGCCTATGACGGCCCCAGCATCATCATCGCGTACGCTTCGTGCATCGCGCACGGCGTGGATATGACGACCGCAATGAGCGATCAGAAAATGGCGACCGATTCCGGCCAGTGGCTGCTCTATCGCTACAACCCGGAGCGGGCCGCGGCTGGCGAGAATCCGCTGGTGCTCGATTCGCGGGCTCCGTCGCGCAAGGTGCAGGAATATCTGCTGCAACAAACGCGGTTCAAAATGCTGACCAAGAGCAATCCGCGAGAAGCGGATCGCTTGTGGAAGCTGGCGCAGCAGGATGTGGAGCGGCGGTATCGGATGTACGAATACATGGCGGCGCGGAAGGATGGTCCCGCGGAGACGAAAGAATCGGCGGAGAAGACGGCTCCGGCGCGGTAATTCCCACTTCTCGCAAATGCGGCGAGAAGTGGGGCACCCCACGCCGTTGGTATCGTCGGGAAATCAAAACCGCAGCACAAGAAGGAGGAAGGCATGGTTGATCTGACCACAAGTTATCTGGGGCTGCGGCTGCGGTCTCCGCTGGTCGTTTCGGCATCGCCCTTGTCGCGGGATGTCGAGAGCATTTGTCACATGGAGGAGGCGGGCGCTTCGGCGGTGGTCCTGTATTCGCTGTTCGAAGAACAGCTGCGGCAGGAGGAACTGGATCTCGATTATCACCTGGCCGCCGGCACAGAGAGCTTTGCCGAGTCGCTGACCTATTTTCCGCAGGCAAGCGAGTTTCATACGGGACCGGAGGGATATCTCGATCACATTCGTAAGGCAAAAACGGCGACGCGGATTCCAATCATCGCCAGCCTCAACGGATCGACCCTGGGCGGATGGACGAAGTTCGCGGCCGAAGTGGAACGAGCCGGAGCCGACGCGATCGAGTGCAACATCTATTCCATTCCGACGGACGCAAACAAGACGGCCGAAGACATAGAGAAGACGTATCTCGAAATCATTCGCGCTGTGAAGTCCGTGGTGACGGTTCCGGTAGCGGTGAAGCTGAGTCCATTTTTCAGCAACCTGGCGAATATGGCCCATCGGCTGGATGCAATGGGCGCAGACGGCTTGGTGTTGTTCAACCGCTTTTATCAGCCAGACATTGATTTGGAAGCGCTGGAGATCCGTCCGAATGTTTTGTTGAGCACGCCGCAGGCGTTGCGCTTGCCGCTGACTTGGATCGGCATTTTGTACGGCCGCATAAAAGCTGGCCTGGCGGCGACGGGAGGCGTGCACAACGCCGAGGACGTGATCAAGCTGCTGATGGTCGGTGCGAATGTGACCATGTTATCTTCGGCGCTCATGCGGCATGGAATCAATCATCTTCGGCATGTTGAGCGCGAATTGCACGAATGGCTCGAGGAGCACGACTACGAGTCGGTGGTGCAGATGCAGGGCAGCTTAAGCCAGTTGAAATGCCCGGACCCTGAAGCGTTCGAGCGGGCGCAATACATGCGGGCGGTCAAAGGCATGCAGCACGTTCACCCAGTAGGATGGCGATGATGTCTTCGAAAATTCATCTGGTTTCATTAGGAAACATGTGGGGACAGCCGCCCTCGGCTGTCCGAGCTTCCGAAACGGCGTTGGATTCGGGAACCTCGACGGCATCGGACAAAGCGCGCCGCGAGCGGCATCGCGCGCTGGTCATTCCGCGCGAGCATGGCGCCTGGGGATTGCTGCTGGTCCCGATGATCACGGGAGCGGGTGTTGCCTTCCGCGAATGCAGCCACATCTTCCCTCTCATTCTTCTTTCGGCCGCGGCACTGGCCCTATTCTGGCTGCGAACTCCGGCGGAAAGCTTGCTGGGTACTTCGGCCATGCGGGCTCAAACCAGCGAAGAGGCGCGAACTGTAAAGTTGGCGATTGCGCTTCTGGGCGCGATTGCAGCTGTCGCTTTGTGCGCGCTGCTCTGGGCGGGCAAGAACTCGGATTTGTGGCCGCTCGGAGTTGTGGCAGCGACTGCCTTTATCGGTCAGGCCTTGCTCAAGCGAGTCGGCCACCGTGCTCGCATGTGGGCAGAGATGATTGGCACAATCGGACTGACGGCGACGGCCCCGGCCGCGTACTACGTGATTACCGGAAATTTCAATGCCACGGCATGGATGCTGTGGCTCGCCAACATTCTGTTTGCCGGCGATCAGATCCATTACGTGCAGCTCCGGTTGCACACGGCAAAAATCGAAGGCTTTCGCGCCAAGCTGGCGCATGGCTGGGGATTTGCTCTTGGGCAAGCGTTGATGACTGCGATGCTCACGCTCGCCTGCATGTCTCGGCTGATGCCGGCGATTGTTTCTCTGGCATTTGCCCCGCTTCTGTTTCGGGGATGGTTTTACTTCGTGCAGGAACCGGGGCCGCTGATCGTTCGCCGTCTCGGCTGGGACGAAGTAAAGCACGCGACCGCGTTCTGCGTCCTCTTCATCGCGACGTACACTCTGGCGCGCTAGAAATCGGCATCGGACTACGTCTACTTCTGCCACAGCTCCATCCGCGCCATCACCGACGACGGATCATCCATCGGCTTCAGCGTGAATCCGACCTTCTTGAAGACCGCCTGGGTCGGCACGTTTTCGCGCAGGATTTCGCCCGAGAGCCGCTGAAAATTCTCGGAGCGCGCCACATGTGCGACGCTCGAGAGCAATTCCGTTCCCAATCCGCGTCTCTGCCAGCGATCAGCCACCAGCACGGCGACTTCGGCTTCGACTGAGTTAATGGCCGTGAAGCGGCCAACCCCGACAATTTCGTGCTGGCCGTTTTCCGGGTTCAGGCGGTCGGCCACCAGCGCGAATCCGCGATCGTAGCCGGCAAAGCAGATCCGTACCAACCGCTCGTGCTCGACTCGCGCGCTCAGGCTGAGCGAGAAGAAATAGCGGAGATACACGCTGCGCTCGGAAAGGGTTTCGTGGAAACGCACCATCAAAGGCTCGTCCTCAGGACGAATCGGCCGAATTGTGACCGGACTGCCATCCAGGTTCCATACGCGAATGTAGTGCGCCGGATACGGCCGGATCGCTGGACGCGGCAAGCGCGCCGCCGACAGCGTGGGATCATGCGACACCACTCGCGCATCGAGTGCCAGAACGTGCTCGGGCGTGGCCAGCAGCGGATTGATGTCAATTTCCTTGATCCAAGGCTGCTCGATGACCAGCCGGCTGAAGCGCACGAGCAATTCCTCGAGCTTGGCGAGATTCACCGGCTTGCGTCCACGTACTCCTTTCAGCGCGGCATAAATTCGCGTTTGTTCCATGAGACGTTGCGCCAGCGTCGTGTTGAGCGGAGGCAAGGCGAGAGCGCGATCGCCGTAAACCTCTACCATAACGCCGCCCGATCCGAATAAAATCACCGGCCCGAACTGCTCATCGACGGAACTACCGACGATCAACTCATAGCCGTCGCGCCGGATCATCGGCTGCACTGTCACTCCGGCAAAATCCTCAGGCCCAGCTCTTTCCGCGACCGAAGATTCAATCGCGCGATACGCATTCCGCACTTGCTCGGCATTCTCGAGCCGCAACCGGACGCCATCGACATCGGTCTTATGCGCGATCGTATGCGAGAGAACTTTCAGAACAACGGGATACCCGATCTCCGCCGCGCGTGTGACCGCTTCCTCTTGGCTTTCGGCCACTCTGGTTTCCACCACCGGAATTCCGTAGTGCGCGAGAAGCTGCTTCGACTCGAACTCGTTCAGCATGTTGCGGTGGGTCGCGCGTATTCTCCGCACGAATTCGTCAAGCTTTCTCTCATCGTCCCCGGCCCGTTCGGGGCCCTCGACCAGCGCCGGAGTCTCATACAATCCGCGCAGATTGCAGGTGTAGCGCCACATGTAGGTGAACGCACGCGCCGCCGTATCGGGATAAGAAAATGTCGGAATACCGGCAGCATTCAGAATTGCGGTACCCTGTACAACCTCGTCCGCGCCCATCCAACTGGCAATGACCGGCTTGCCGGAACTGCGCGCGTAGGGCTTCAAGCGTTCGGCAACTTGCGTGGGATCGGCGAGCCCTTGCGGCGCCACGATCGCCAGCAGACCATCGGTAGCGGAACCTTTCAGCGCGATATCGACCGCTTTGACGAAGCGGTCCGGATCGGCGTCGGCCAGAACATCCACAGGATTTGAGTGGCTCCAATGTGCGGAAAGAAACTCATCCAGTGCGTGCAAAGATTCACTCGAGAGTTCGGCCAGTTCTCCGCCGGTTGCGATGAGCGCATCCGTAGCCAGCACTCCCGGCCCGCCGGCGTTTGTCACGACGGCCAGCTTGGGACCGCGCGGCCGCGGCTGCTTACTCAACACTTCCGCCATGTAAAACAGATCGGCAATATTCTGCACGCGCAGCACACCGCAGCGTCGAATGGCTGCGTCGAAGACCTCGTCACTTCCCGTTAAAGCTCCGGTATGCGAAGCTGCCGCACGCGAGGCCGCTTCCGATCGTCCCGCTTTGATCACGATGATCGGCTTGCTCAGCGCGATTTCCCGCGCGGCGGCAAGAAATGACCGCGCGTCGCCCACCGACTCCATGTAGACCAGAATGCTTTTGGTATGCGGATCCTCGCCGAAGTGATAGATCAAATCGCCCCAGCCCACGTCGAGCATCGACCCCGTCGAAACGATCGCGCTGAAGCCGACGTGCTCGCGCCGGCTCCAATCCAGAATCGCCGTTTGCAGCGCGCCGCTCTGGCTGAGAAATGCAACGCTGCCTTTCTGCGGCATGAATCGCGAAAATGTCGCATTCAGCCCAATCGTGGGATTCATGAATCCCATGCAGTTGGGACCGAGCAAGCGCAGCAATCCGCGGCGAAGGTGCTGCTGAATCTCTTCTTCCAACCGCGCGCCCTCGGGGCCTTGCTCGCGAAATCCGGCGGAAATGACGACCGCCGATTTCACTCCCGCATCGACACACTCACCGATAATTTTCGGGACTGTGACAGCGGGGGTCACGATCAGCGCTAGATCAACTCCCCCCTTGATATCTACAACCTGTTTGCACGTCTTCAGCCCCAGCACTTCATCGTGCGCCGGATTCACTGCAAAAACTTTGATGGAAGACTTACTTTCCAGTAGATTCGAAAGCAGATTTCGGCCTACTGTTCCTTCGCGATCGGTGGCTCCGATCACCGCCGCGGATCGCGGCACGAAAAACGACTCGAGCGAACCGCGCGATGCCGGTCTTGCGGAATTGAGCAGGTCGGATGGCAACGGCACTGGGGCGAGCGATGACTGGCTCACGGAAAGGCTTTCCTCCGTTCAGAGAACAAACCATTTTTTCATAACTCAAAGCGCCGCGAAGAGGCAAATTTTGCCGACACCATCACCATTGTGACCCAGTTTTCTACGTGCGTCTGTGAGCAGAGTATGCCTCGAATCACGTGCCCTGGTGACCCCGATCACAAGCTCATACTGAGTGCTACAATGCGCTCAGGAGGGTGCAAATGCGCGCCCCGTACGGTCTTAATATTCTTGATAATTGCCTTACCTGCGCGGTGAGAGAAGAGCATCTTTTCTGCAATCTTTCCGTGCACGCCGCCCAACATCTTAACGAAATCAAATCCACCGCCGTGTATCCCAAGGGAGCAATGCTGTTCATCGAGGGGCAGCAGCCTCGCGGTGTTTTTCTGCTCTGCACAGGAAAGGCGAAACTCTCCACTTCTTCTCGCGAAGGAAGAACCATCATCACCAAGCTTTCCGAAGCCGGCGATGTGCTCGGCCTCAATGCCGTCGTCTCGAATCGTCCTTACGAAGTGACGGCCGAGATGATGGAGCCGGGTCAGGCCAACTTCATTCCCCGCGAATCGTTGCTGCAATTCTTGAAAGAATACGGAGAGGTCGCCTTACGCGTCGCGGAACAATTGAGCCGGAATTATTACACCGCGTATGAGGAGATCCGGACGCTCGGCCTGGCGACATCCCCTTCAGAAAAATTCGCCAAGCTGCTGCTTTCGTGGTCGACCAAAGTTACGCAAGGTGACGGCGCTACGCAGGTGAAGCTCACGCTGACTCACGAAGAGATTGCCGAGATTATTGGCACGACCCGCGAGACAGTCAGCCGGCTTTTTTCCGAATTCAAGAAGAAGCAATTGCTGCAGCTCAAGGGATCGACGCTGGTGATCCGCAACCGCCCAGCGCTGGAGAAAATTGTTCAGTCCTGATTTGGGGATCTAGGGCTGGCGGGTAACGAGTCCTGTTCCTCGCGGCCCTTTTTCACACCTAGGGTCTCGCAGTTGTTTGCGTTTTAGAAACACCCTTCATTTACAATCCTGCGGTGATGAATTCCAGAAGCATACTCCGAACCAGAATTAGCATTGGCATTTTTCTTACGGTCCTCTCGCCAGCTTCGATAGCGCAAAACGTCGCGCCAACAAATGACCGGAACGCTACACCGGCCACGGCAGATCTGTCGCCCGCTGTTGCTGCGGCCACGGATGCGCAAATGGCCGAGCGTGTGCGCCAGGAATTCCGGCATGCC
>Ga0335073_10006583_pt1 | contig 16324 bp, 14 predicted proteins | sample Lox_Sample_22_FD_207093 | JGI IMG/M metagenome (GOLD analysis project Ga0335073, IMG submission 207093) | Soil microbial communities from Loxahatchee National Wildlife Refuge, Florida, United States - Lox_Sample_2.2 | ecosystem: Environmental > Terrestrial > Soil > Wetlands | place: USA... | reverse complement strand
CCCGGGTCGAACTCCGCGAGTGCGTCCTGGCCGTAGACCTTCGCTATCGGCAGTCCGGACTCAGACGACAGTTCCATGCGCTCAGGGTACGTGCGGACCACCCTGGCGCGGGAGGGCGACCTCAGCCACGGGGGGCATCGTGAGGACGCTTGCGCGCTTTCTCAGCGTGTTCGCTTGCTTTGCCGCCACATGGGCGGTGACCTGCGCCGGGGCGGGCGCGGCCGGCCCGGCGGGCGCGGGCGCGGGTCCGGGTGCGGTGGGCGGGCCACTGCTCGCCGGGCGCGGCGTGATCGTCAGTTACCCGCGCGGCGGTCCCGCGAAGGTGCCGCCGCTGCCCGATGTCGCGGCGTCAGCGTTCGTCGTCGCGGACGCGGGGACCGGCCAGGTGCTCGCCGCCAAGGACCCGCACGGGCTGTACCGGCCCGCGAGCACGCTGAAAGTGCTCACGGCGGTGACGCTCATCCCGGTGCTCAACCCGGACGCGTACGTGGTGGCGTCCCCGCTCGCCGCGTCCACCGAGCCGAACGACGCCGGGCTCATCGCCGGCGACCGGTACCAGGTGGCCGCCCTGTTCACGGCGCTGCTGACGATCTCGGCCAACGACGCGGCGGTCGCCCTGGCGCAGGCCACCGGGTCCTACTCGCGGGGAATCGCGATGATGAACGCCGAAGCGGCCCGGCTGGGCGCGCGCGACACAGTGGCGGTTGACCCCAACGGCCTGGACGCCCCGGGCCAGCACACATCGGCGTACGACCTCGCCCTGATCGCCCGGCAGGCGCTCGCGCTGCCCGCCTTCATGCGCTACGACCAGACGCGTGCCGCGCAATTCGAGCTGCGCCCCGGCCATTCGGAGACGCTCTACAACCAGAACCGGCTGCTGACGCAGTACCCGGGCGGCATCGGCGGGAAGATCGGATGGACGAGCGCCGCGGGCGCCACCTACGTGGGTCTGGCGCGGCGGCACGGGGTCACCCTGATCGTGACGCTCCTGCACTGCCCGTCGCTGACCGAGATCGCGTCGGCCGAACAGCTGCTCACCTGGGGCTTCGCCGCGGACGGGAAAGTCGCCCCTGTGGGCGCGCTTGTCCGGCCGGCGGTCGCGGCAGGCGTGACGCGCAACGCGGTGTCGCGTCCGGCGCATACGTCACCCGCGTCACATGCGCCTGGCACGCCGACAGCCCCGGCTGGCGCCTCAGATCCGTCCGATACCGGCGGGATCGTGGCCGCGGTCTTCACAGGCATCGCCGTCCTGCTCGCGGGGCTTGGGTTCGCCGCGTCGCGGCGGCGGCGCCCACCGAAAATTGGCTAGCTCGAGTGGCTTCGTCGCAAACGAAATGCGAGCCGGAGGCGGGCCAGAGGCGGGCCGGACAGGGATGCCGTACCCGGTATAGTGGCAGCCATGCCGACCGAAGATGCGACCCAGCGGCCAGTCTCAGTTACCGGGATAAAGCCGACCGGCGACCCTCACTTGGGCAACCTGGTAGGCGCAATCCTTCCGGCGCTTGAGTTGGCCGATGAGTATGACTCGATGTATTTCATCGCTGATTACCACGCGCTGACTTCACTGCGTTCCCCTGAGGCGGTCGCCCATTACACCAGGTCAGTGGCCGCGAGCTGGATAGCCGCCGGTCTTGACCCGGATCGTACGATCTTCTACCGGCAGTCCGATGTGCCCGAGGTTTTTGAACTGACCTGGGTATTGTCGTGCCTCACCGCAAAAGGCCTCATGAACCGGGCGCACGCATATAAGGCAGCGGTGGACCGCAACAAAGAACGAGGGATTGAGGATGTTGACTCCGGCATAAATATGGGCCTCTATAATTACCCCGTACTTATGGCCAGCGACATCTTGATCATGGATTGCGATGTCGTGCCGGTCGGCCGTGATCAGGTCCAGCACGTTGAATACGCGGCTGACATCGCCGGGGCGTTTAATGCCGTGTATGGCGAGCACGTCCGCTTCAAGCTTCCGCGAGCGCGGATACCGCAAGATAAAAGTGGCCAGACCCTTCCGGGTACAGACGGACGTAAGATGAGCAAGTCTTACGGCAACACAATTCCGCTGTTCGCCCCTGAAGAGGAACTCCGGAAGACGATCCGGCGAATCCCGACGGACAGTACTCCCATCGAAGAGCCCAAGGACCCGGACTCATCCCCGATCTTCCAGATTCTCGCCAATTTCGCCGACCCGGATGTCACGGCGACGACCCGGGCCGAACTAATGGCGGGCGGCATGGGCTGGGGACACCTTAAAGAACGTTTGTTCGGCACGCTCAATACCTATCTCGCCCCGTTGCGCGAGAGGTACTTCGAGCTGATGGAACCGGACAGCAGACTTAACGACATCCTGGCGGCTGGCGCGGATAAGGCCCGTAAGCGCGCTCAGCCGACACTCGCAGAGGTCCGGAAAGCAGTGGGTATCGGCTAAGACTCAGCAGTCGAAGCGCGGCGAAACGCTGCTCAGGATCGAGGACTTCGGAGTAATAGACCAGACCGCCGTGAAGGCGCTCGCGACAGCCTCCGTCAGCTGGTGGATGTCGGTCGCCGCTGTGTCATGCATCGCCTCGGCGACGATGAGCACCGCGGGGGTATCGTCGCGCACCGCGGAGTAGCCGCTCTGCCTGTTCGTCCAGCGGCGGGCATGCGCCCGGCCGTCGGCGTCGGCGAAGACCACCTCATGCGGCTCCGGGTTCTCCTCTTCCTCGGAAAAAGTGACATACACCTCGTCCCCGGCCGCGTATCGCACCTCAATAAACTGACTCACATTGCGGACATCGAAAACCGCGATCGGGATGGCGAAAGCAAGCGAGATCGCATTGCACAGGTCAATTACAGGCGTGAGCTGGGGTAGCGAATTTTCCTTCCTGAACCGCCGTAGCAAAGATTCAGAAGCACACCGGTACTGCGTCGGCTTGAGGCCCATCGCGGAGAAAACCCTACGCCAGGCCTGAATTTCAGGCAGCTCGGTTTCCGACCCCCCAAGCAGGCGCGATTCGGCGACAGCATAGTACTTAGCTTTCTGTTCTTCCACAGCAGCCCCTGGGGTAATCCCCTCGGCATAGAGGACGCCAGGCACGAGTTGCGGAAAGTCAGCCCAGATATGAGCCGAATGCTGAAAGTACATGAGTCCGCCTTTCCCCGCAAGCGCAACTAATGACGATATGGCACGTTGAGTATACACCAGCCGCCGCAGCGTGCAAGCGACTTCAGGGAGTTTACTTGTCCGGTCACGATCGCCGGACCAGAAACGACGCGAGGAATACCCGAGGCGACCAAGATCGCGATCTCGCGGCAGTGGCGGCGCGGGCGCAAGATCGATGCGAAAGTACCGTCTCTTAACAAAGACCACGAAAGTCATCAATCTGAACATCGGGCTCAGCGTAAGCTCGGCTCAACGTCAGCTCTAGCTCACCGCGCCGCCTCCTATCTGGCCGAATGCGGCATTAAACGTGCGCGAAAGCAGCACGCCTCTGGCTGAGTGGATTCGGCACAACCCGCATGCCTGCTCAGGACGAACGGCTTACGCCGATGTCGGCGCGCCGACTTCAGCGACTCTTCAGCAGGCTTGCGGTAGCCCTTTCGACATCAGGGCTGCGCATGAGAGACTCGCCGACCAGAAACGCCGAGATCCCGGCGTTGGCGAGAAACGCGAGGTCCTCGGGGCCATCAATTCCGCTCTCAGCGATAATTACCCGATCGGAGGGAATCTTGGGCGCTAGCCGCTCGCTCGTTGTCAGCGAGGTATGGAAGGTACTCAGATTTCTGTTGTTGATCCCGATGAGTGGTGAACGCAGCCGCAGTGCCCGGCCAAGTTCGGCTTCGTCGTGTATCTCGAGCAGCACATCCATGTGGAGCGCGGTCGCCGTGTCCTCCAGGTCCCTGGCAGTAATGTCGTCCACGGCGGCGAGGATGATCAGAATGCAATCGGCTCCCCATGCGCGTGACTCCACTACCTGGTAAGGGTCGAACATGAAATCCTTGCGCAGCGCCGGCAAGGTGCACGCGGCCCGCGCCGCGGCCAGATGGCCCGGCGCGCCCTGGAAGGAGGGAGCATCAGTCAGGACTGAGACGCACACGGCTCCGCCCCGCTCGTAGGCGGCAGCGTGGCTGGCGGGATCGAAGTCTTCGCGGATCAGCCCTTTCGACGGGCTCGCCTTCTTGACCTCTGCGATCAGCGCGTATTCGCCACGCTCCACGTGTCGCCGGATGGCCGCGCCAAAGCCCCGCGGCGCCGGCGCCGATGCTGCCCTGTCTTCAAGCACGCTGACGGGGCAGTCCAGCTTCGCCGCCGCGATTTCCGCGCGCTTGTAACTTTCGATCCTGCTGAGGAGACCGCTCACTTCCGGTTCCTTTCCTCGAGGTCACGCTGGATGCCACGGTCGTCAAGCGTTAGAGGCCGCGATCAGCTGTCCGAGCCGGTACACGGCCTCGCCAGAATCGATGGCCGCGACGGCCAGCTCAACGCCTTTCTTAAGGTCGTCGGCACGGCCAGCGACGACAATCGCGGCGGCCGCGTTAAGCACGACGGTGTCCCGGTACGGTCCTTTACCGCCGCCGAGCACGGAGCGCAGCGCCGTCGCGTTGTGCCGCGCATCCCCTCCGGCCAGAGCGCCCCGAGGCGCCCTGGCCAGGCCGGCTTCCTCCGGGGTCATCTCGAAGGTCCGCACAATCCCGTCCTGGAGCGAGGCGACCCACGTCGGCCCTGTCGTCGTGATCTCATCAAGGCCATCTGAACTGTGCACCACATAGGCCCGCTCCGATCCCAGTTCGTGAAGCACGCGGGCGATCGGCTCGATCCAGCGGCGGTCATAGACCCCGATCACGTGATGGCGGACGCCAGCCGGGTTAAGCAGCGGGCCCAGCAGGTTGAACACCGTCCGCGTCCCTAGTTCCACCCGAGTCGGGCCGACGTGCTTGAGGGCCGGGTGGTGATTCGGCGCGAACATGAACCCTATTCCCGCCTCGGCGATGCAGCGGCTCACCGCAGGCGGGTCAAGGTCGATACGCACTCCCAGGGCTGTCAGCACGTCAGCCGCGCCGCATCGTGAGGAGAGCGCGCGATTGCCATGCTTGGCCACCGCGACACCAGCGGCCGCGACAATCAGTGCCGCGCCCGTCGAGATGTTGAACGACCCGGAGTCGTCACCTCCGGTGCCGACGACATCGACAGCACCCGCGGGAGCCTCGACCGCGTGCATCTTGGCGCGCAGCGCGGTCGCCGCCCCAGTGATCTCGGCAACGGTCTCGCCCCGCATTCGCAGCGCCATGAGGAACGCGCCCATCTGCGAGGGCGTGGCCTCACCTGAGGTCATCAGGTCGAACGCCCGCGCCGATTCCTCCCGGGTGAGCGGCGCGCCGCTCGCGACCTGCGCGATCAAGGTCTTCATCGCATTCATTAGCCCTCCCGTGACCGGGATATCCGTAGGCCCCCGGCCTGCCTAGACATGGCAGCCCGGCCCGGGAATCGCCTGATTCCAGCTCAGCTCGACATTCTCGCGCCGGTACGGAGTGTGGTCCGTGAGCCCGGTATCCAATGTCCGCGCGAACAAGTGACCGCTGAAAACCGCCGCCGCGACCGTGCCGGGTGCGAGACAGTCGCCGAGGCGCGCCACATGACGGATCCCAGCCTCGGTCAGTGCCGGCCCACCGTAGCTCGCGAGATCCGTGTAGAGGTCTTCACGCGGAACCCGACTGGTTACCAGCACGATCGCGTCGGCAGCGATGGAGGTCTCACGGCCGGTGTAGGTGCAGGCAATGACGACACTGCCACGCTCAATTCGGGCCAGGCTCTTGGATAGATGAACTCTGGAGCAAGATTCGAGCACACGCCGCTGGACGCGCACCTGCTCCGCTGTGTACTGGGTGTACGCGGAGACCAGGCTCTGCGGAGTTACGAACGTCACCTCGCAGCCGTGCGCGACGAGACGCTCGGCGACAACGCCGCCCATGTAATAGTGGTCGTCGTCGAAGAGGACCACCCGGCCGGCGGGCAGTCGCGACTCCATGATGTCGTCGGGTGTGAAGACGGGCATCATCTCCAGGCCAGGAACAGGCTCGACCCGGGCACGCCCCACGCCGTCGTCCCGCCAGATCGCGCCAGTAGCCACGGCAACGAGCGAGCATCCAGCCTCAAGCACCAGGTCAGCCGTCATCTCGCTGCCAGGAAGCAGTCGCACATTCGGCATCCGGCGCAATTGCTGGAGTCGCCAGTCACGCACGCGGCCCCAGGTCGCCAGGCCTGGCAGCCCGCACTCCCTGCCCACACGGCCGCCGAACGTCCGGCCGCGTTCGGTGAGCATAACCTCATAACCGCGCTGGCCGAGTGCCCGGGCGGCTTCCAGTCCAGCAGGCCCCCCGCCGACGATGACTACGGTGTCGTCCGTGCTCTTCGGCGGAATGTACTCCGGGTGCCAGCCGCGGCGCCATTCCTCGCCCATCGTCGGGTTCTGAGTGCACGACATCGGGGCGCCCAGCCTGTCTCCGGCCACACAGATGTTGCAGCCAATGCATTCGCGGATATCGTCGAACCGGCCCTGTTCTATCTTTCGGGGCAAGAACGGATCAGCAATAGACGGGCGCGCCGCGCCGATAAAGTCGAGTGTCCCGCTTCTTACCATTGCGACCATCGTGTCGGGCGAAGTAAAACGGCCCACACCGACGACAGGTTTGCTGGTCAGCTCCTTGACAAATTTTACATAAGGCTCCTGGAAGGCTTCGTCGGCGAACCGGGCGGTCTGACCGTCATTGTCGAAATCGCTCACATTAACATCCCACAAATCCGGAAGCTCCGCGAGCAGCCCGACCACATCGCGTCCCTCCTCCGCGCAGGTGATGCCACGCGCTCCCAGCATCTCGTCGACACTGAACCGGACCGCCACCGCGCAAGCATCGCCGACCGCATCTTTAGCGTCCTCGATCAACTCGCGCAGGAAACGCACTCGATTCTCCAGGCTGCCCCCGTATTCGTCGGTCCGGTTATTATGCCGGCGAGATATGAAGTGGGCAGGCAGGGTCATGTCATGGCCGGCGTATATGTAGACGATATCAAATCCAGCGAGCTTGGCGTTCAGCGCTGCCGTGCGGTGCCAGCGGCGCGCGGCACGTATGTCCTCTTTATCCATGGCACGCGCAGTTGTGGGGTGAATCCCTCGTGTAGGCGTCAGGCTAGGGGCGATAGGGATGGCCCGGCTCTCCAGATTACTAACATGAAAGCCATTGTGCGCCAACTCGATGGCCGCCAGGCTGCCATGCTCGTGCACGAGATCTGTCGCACGGGCTAGGTAGGGGATGTCCTTCTCGTCCCACAGCCTGAGTTCGCGCTGATGATTGCCGGAGTAATGCACGTCACATTGCTCGGTGCACACGACGGCCCACCCGCCCTCTGCTTTGACACCGCGCATCGCGGCCATCGCGCTCGGATGAGAACGCCCCATGCCATTGCAATGCGGCACCTGGAAGAAGCGGTTCCTAGCCACCACTGGGCCAATCCTGACTGGCTGGAACAGAACATCATAGGCAGCAGGCCGGTTCACCACGTTTCTCCTATGTACGCGCGCCAAGGACTGCGCTTCCTTCGGTCTCCTGGGGAAGTACGCCTGACTTCTGCTCTTCGGCTCCGATATTGACCTGGATAAAGAGCCTTTGGCGCCGGTCCTGCCGTTCGCATTCACTGGCGAGCGCCTGGCACAGGCTAAGGCGGTCGACCGTGGTCGCGGCACTTCCTTCGCTCATCAAGGACCCTTCCGCCCTGACAACAGGCAAGGATTACGGATAAAGTCGCGTGACGCTCCATTCGGCTCCCGGCTTATCACGTTCGAAGGCCAGCCGGTCATGCAGACGGTATGGCCTTTGACACCAGAACTCAATGTATACGGGTTTCACTCGCAAACCGGTCCAGTAAGGCGGGCGTACGAGCTCTTCCGTCCGGAATCTAGCGGTCTGGCGTGCCACTGCCTCCTCCAGCGCGGACCTGCTCTCAAGCGGTCGCGATTGCTGACTAGCCCAGGCCCCGATTCGGCTGTTCCGGTCCCTCGAGGCGAAGTAAGAGTCGGCCTCGGAGTCTGTCACGACGTCAACCTGGCCACGGAAGCGCACCTGACGGTGCAACGTCTTCCAGTGCAAAGCCCCCGCGGCGTGCATGTTGGACCTGAGCTCGGTTCCCTTTCGGGACTCAATATTCGTGTAGAACACGAACCCGCTCGCATCGAACCCCTTCAGCAGCACCATGCGAACGTTGGGAACTCCGCTTGCGTCGGCGGTGGCGATCGCCATGGCATTCGGGTCGTCTGGCTCGGTTGCGGCAGCCTCCTCAAGCCATGCCCCGAAGAGAACGAACGGGTCGGGCATAGCCTCTTCGGCCATATGGCTGTCGGATGAATTTCGCGCGGCTCGCAACTAGTTCACCTCTCGTCCAGAAGATCAGCTATGGCGCCGCCCGACTCGCGAGCGCTCCACGATATGGCTTGGTGCGACTCCTGTGGCAGCTCCTGCTTCTCATGGAGCAGGTAACGCCACTTGTCGAGTTCGTCGCCTCTGCGAGTGATCAGGTGCGCTGTTCCACGCTGGTCCACGAGGACCTCGGCGGCCGGCGGAATGTTCAAGAACTCCATATGCTGAGTCGCGCAGTATACTCCGGTGTCGAAGATAAGCATATAGCTGTTCGCGGCCACGCTGGCAGGGACTCGATACTCGCCAGGAAGAATGTAGTCGTTTCGCAGGATGCTGCGGCCACGTACTGCGGCATAAACCTGATCGTCCTGTCCTTCAAGCGTTATCTCGGACATGGACGAGTCAAGGAATGCGACATTGTGGCGGCGATCACGCAGCTGAGCCGAGGGCATAAGCATTCTGGAACCGTCAGTAACTACCAGGCTATATACCGGGTTCGTGAGCAGGTCACGCTTTACGCCTAGCATGAGTACGCCGACGTCCGCAAGCACGTCCCGTGCTGGCTCGAACATCAGCTTTACACGCTCTGGAATGCTCATCCGGTCCATTATTCCGCGAAGCGCCTCGAAGTAGCCGCCCCAATCGAAATGCTTTCCCGCCTCATCCCATTCTTCATAGACGAAGCCGTGGCCACCGGCGAAGTCAACTGACCGCACGTGCGGGAAGTACTCATTAAAGATAGCGAACAGTCTTTCAATCACCGCGATCATTTCATCGCGAGAATTCCCACTGCCGCAGTATACTTCGAAGGACTCGAGGTTCCGATCGTACTTGCCGAGGAGTTTGGCTAGACTGGCGAGTTCGCCGTACTTAATGCCGGGCTTTCCCGAATCCAGGCTATCAATTCTGGCACTGATCGACGGTGCGCCGGCTTGGAGCGCGAACGCCACCTCATCGAGGCTCGAAAGGAATACCGGATAAGGTAGCCGCGACCAGAACCCAATCTCTTCGTTGGAAACATGGCCGGGCGACACAATGAAGTCGTTAAAGCCGAACCTGCTGAGAACCTTATACTCGCTCGGCAACTGCAGCAGGAGGCCGACGCCCATGTCTCGCAGCGGCTGGAGCACATGCGGATTGGAGTTCGGGAAGAATGGTACGTAGAGTCGCACCCGGTCGCCGAGGCCGACCGCGATGGCGGCCTCACGAATTCGGCCGACGTTGCGGATCAACTGCTCCGCACTGTAGATGAAGACAGGAGTGCCCACACTTTCCGCGATCGACCGCAAATCGACCGAGCCAATCCACGTTTTAGCTAGATTGCTTTCAGCAGCGTCGATACCTGGCGTATTAGGCATCACTGCACCCCATTCACCAATGCTTGCCAGAGGAGTAAGAGCTCGTCGCCGCCAGGCCAGCGCGATGCAGAATTTATGTCGGGCGCTAACGCCTACATCACGGTTGAGAAAGCCGTTTGCGCCGCTACCTCCTCAATACGCCCATCGCAAAAGACACCGTCATGAATGCATAGTCGAGACGCGTGGTGCCTGAGTGGCGACTGCGGATTCCCCGTTGATTACCCGTCCTTCCGTCTATTGATCGTCGCACAGTCGCGCTGCCCAATCAATGCATAGATGGAGGTAAATTGGACACCACAGAGAACAACACGCACAACAGGTGGACCTAAATCTTTCGTGACTCTGGTTCCTGGTCTTCACGCTGGCGTGGCTCACAGTGAGCCCGGCGTGCTCCGCTACCTTGGCCCGGCGCTCGGGGGCGTGACGACCACGGCGACCCGCTGGAATTCCTTCAGGTCCGTGTAACCGGCGGTCGCCATCGTGCGGCGGAGGGCGCCCATCAGGTTCATGGACCCGTCAGGCACGGTAGACGGGCCGAGCAGGATCTGCTCCATGGTCCCGATCGTGCCCACCCGGACCCGCGCGCCGCGGGGCAGCTCCGGATGGTTGGCCTCGCTCCCCCAGTGGTAGCCGTGCCCCGGCGCCTGCTGCGCGCGCGCCAGCGGCGAGCCGACCATCACCGCGTCCGAGCCCAGCGCCAGCGCCTTGGCGATGTCGCCGCTGCGCGTCATCGACCCGTCGGCGATCACGTGCACGTACCGGCCGCCAGACTCGTCCAGGTAGTCGCGGCGAGCCGCCGCGACGTCCGCGACGGCGGTGGCCATCGGCACCGCGACGCCGAGCACCGCGGCGGTCGTGTGCCCCGAGCCGCCGCCGAAGCCGACAAGCACGCCGGCGGCCCCAGTCCGCATCAGGTGCAGCGCGGCCGTGTACGTGGCGCAGCCGCCCACGATGACCGGGATGTCGAGCTCGTAGATGAACTGCTTGAGGTTCAGCGGCTCGGCCCGGCCGGAGACGTGCTCGGCCGACACCGTCGTGCCGCGGATGACGAAGATGTCCGCCCCGGCGTCCACAACCGCCTTGTAGTACCTGGCCGTGCGCTGCGGCGACAGCCTGGCGGCCGTGATGATGCCCGCGCGGGAGACCTCCTCGATCCGCTGGCCGATCAGCTCTTCCTTGATCGGCTCGGCGTAGATCTCCTGCAGTCGCCTGGTGGCGGCCTCCTCGCCGAGCGAGGCGACCTCCGCGAGCAGCGGTTCAGGGGACTCGAACCGCGTCCACAGGCCCTCGAGGTCCAGCACGGCGAGGCCGCCGAGCCGGCCGATCGCGATGGCAGTGGCTGGCGAGACGACGCTGTCCATCGGGCAGGCGATCAGCGGCAGCTCGAACCGGTACGCGTCGATCTGCCAGGCGATCGACACCTCTTCCGGATCCCGGGTCCTGCGCGCGGGGACGATGCCGATTTCATCGAGCGAGTAAGCCCGGCGCCCGGCCTTGCCGCGCCCGATCTCCATGTCTGTCACGCGATCTCCACGTTACGGGGGTGTCAGGGCTTCCTGGTGCTGTAGTTCGGCGCCTCGACCGTCATCTGCACGTCGTGGGGGTGGCTTTCCTTCAGGCCGGCCGCCGTGATCTGAACGAACCTGGCGTCCTGCAGGTCGCCGATGGTCCGCGCCCCGCAGTATCCCATGGCCATCCGCAGCCCGCCGACGAGCTGCTCGGCCACGGCCGCGAGCGGGCCGCGGTAGGGCACCTGCCCTTCGATGCCCTCCGGGATCAGCTTGTCCTCGCGCAGCACGTCGTCCTGGAAGTAACGGTCCTTGGAGTAGGACTTTCCGCGCTCCCTGTTGCGCATCGCGCCGAGCGAGCCCATCCCGCGGTACGTCTTGTACTGCTTGCCGTTGACGAAGACCATCTCGCCAGGGCTCTCCTCGCAGCCGGCCAGCAGGCTGCCGAGCATCACCGTGTCCGCGCCTGCCGCGATCGCCTTGGCGATGTCGCCTGAGTACTGCAGGCCGCCATCCCCGATGAGGGGGATCCCGGCCGGGCCGGCCGCGAGCGACGCCTCGTAAATGGCGGTCACCTGCGGGACGCCGACCCCGGCGACCACGCGCGTGGTGCAGATCGAGCCCGGGCCGACACCGACCTTGACGCCGTCCACGCCCGCGTCGATCAGCGCCTGGGCCCCGGCGCGCGTCGCCACGTTGCCGCCGATCACCTCGACGTCCGTGTTCGCCTTGAGCTGCGCCACCATCTCAAGCACCGACTGCGCGTGGCCGTGCGCGGTGTCCACGACGAGGAAGTCCACGCCGGCGTCGATCAGCGCCTGCGCGCGCCGCTTGGCGTCCTCGCCGACACCCACCGCCGCGCCCACGACCAGCCGGCCGCCGGCGTCCTTGGTGGCGTTCGGGAACTTCTCGCTCTTGGTGAAGTCCTTCACCGTGATGAGCCCGCGCAGCCTGCCCGCGTCGTCGACGAGCGGCAGCTTCTCCACCTTGTGCTGCTTGAGCAGCCGCAGCGCCTCCTCGGGCGGCACCCCGACCGGGGCGGTGACGAGCGGCATCCGCGTCATCACGTCGGCCACCCGGCGGGAATGATCGGATTCGAACCTGATGTCGCGGTTCGTGACGATGCCGAGCAGGATGCCGTCGTCGCTTGTCACCGGGACGCCCGAGATCCGGTACCGGCCGCACAGCCGCTCCACGTCGGCGATCGTCGCGTCCGGACCGCACGTCACCGGGTCGGTGACCATACCGGCCTCGGACCGCTTCACGAGGTCAACCTGCTGCGCCTGCTCCTCGATGGACAGGTTCCTGTGCAGCACGCCGACGCCGCCCTGGCGCGCCATCGCGATGGCCATGCGGGCCTCGGTGACGGTATCCATCGGCGAGGAGACCAGCGGGATGCGCAGCCGGTGCCGGCGGGTGATCCGGGTGCCCGTGTCAGCTTCGCTCGGCATCAGCTCCGAGTGGGCAGGCAGCAGGAGCACGTCGTCGAAGGTGAGGCCTACCGGGGAGAATTTCGGTGACTCGGTCATGACGCCCTCACGGCTCATAGCTACAGGTGCAGCAGCTGGTAACGGTGGGATATGTTCATCTTACCGGCGCGCTCCTGCTAGTTGCTGGGGTGGCTTGGACGGACAACGATCACCCGTGGAGTGCGGAACTCATCAGTCTCGTCGTTGTGGTGCTCAGCACGACGCCACGGGGCATCTCCTCCAGAGTCGGCTCTGGAAGGTCGCCATTTATGTCCTCGCACGGCTCGCCCTAGGGGGCTCTGTGTCGGCATGACCCAAAAATTAGGCTCCACTCGAACACTATGCCGACCACACCCACTTGACGCTAGCGCTGGTATAGCTTGTACTTAGTAGTGGCCGGTAACAAGAGGTCCAGGGGACCTCTTCCCGCAGAGCGGGATAGCCGGCCACACCTATGCTCTTCCCCAGGGCAGGAAGCAGGAGCTCAGCGTGGGCCGCACAGCCCACATGAAGGCGTCGTCGCCTCGCTCCAGATCTCGCTGAACCGCCCAGAGGCCGTAGTCCGCCACCTGCAGACCCCAACTTGTCGCCGAATCCCAGTGGGCGACGACTACCTTGCACCACGACGGAGCGTGGTACAAGCAGACTTCGTTGATCGCTTGCTGAAACGCGCGTTTCCTAGCTTTGGTGCCGAGCGTTGCGACGGCTACGTGCAGCGTGTCACCACTGTCCGTTACACGTTTAGCCACTTCCTTGAAGTGCAGATACCACGCCATTTGGTATAGATAGCTGTCACCGCGAGCCCGGACGTTCGGGTAAGCGTTTGCCTTGGCCAGGAAGGTCGTGTCGAAGCGCGGCGACTGGTCCGCGATTACCTTGTAGACCTCGGCACGTGTGGAGTGACTGTCGTCCTTAGCGTGATAGCCGGAAGGGAGGTCTATCCCTTGACCGGCATGTTTGAAGCGCAGTTGCGTTGCCTGCATCAGATGGGCACCGTGATCCACGCGCCATGTGGCGGTCCCAATCCCGAAGTACTTCGAGCCACCCCCGGACACGTTGTAGTCCAAGTTGCCGGTCTCGTCGGCGAACATGTACACGTCGCCCATCAGGTCACGGCCTCCTTGCCGCGTGGTACTACGACAGCCGGGCCAAATGGGCCACGTCGAGGGCAATGTCAAGGTAGTCGCGCCCCAGACACTTCGGACACGTCTGCTGGTGCTCACGGGCCTTTGCAAGGTCGAGAACCAGGGTGATCAAGCCTAGGAAAATCAGCACTTCCTTCGAAACACCGTTGTGCCTAGCCAATTGTCTTTCCTCGCTTCATTGATGCTAGCTCTACTTTCCAGCCGAGTAGGCGATGAGGATGATGGCCAACGCCACGCCCACCCCTGCCATGAACGGGGCCAACTCGCCACGGTTGACGGTCGCCCATTCGAGGGTCGACTCCCCGGCCAAAAGCCCAGACACACCACGCCTGCACCCAGGACAGTGACCAGTCACCAATACGTCGCTTCCGGTCAGTTCGCGGCCACAACCGCACGTACCGAGGACTTGCTGTAGTCGCTCGCCCATGGCCTGCGCGGCGCTGCGAGCCTCCTCGGCCTCCTGAACGCGGGCTTCGAGGGCCCGGATCGACGGCTCGTTCTCTGCTGCCTCAAGGCCACGGCCGAGCAGGTCTGCTACGGCAGACGCGAGTGACATCCCCTGCCGTTCGGCATAGTTGTCGGCAGCTTCTTTCAGGGTGACTGGTACACGGGCGTAAATCGTGGCAGTACTCATGCTTGTCAGTATATCTAACGATATTGCAATCGAAGTGCAAGCAGTATGGGTCGGGCGTGCCGCGTTCGCCTCTGCCCGGAAATAGCAGCGCGGGGATCACCAGGCTGGCGACCCCCGCGCTATCGCGAACTCGCTAGTGCGAGTGCCCGTGCGAGTGACCGTGGTCAGCCGCCGCCTTCTCCTCTTCCGGCTTCTCCACGACCAGCGTCTCGGTCGTGAGGAGCATGCCGGCGATGGACGCGGCGTTCTGAACCGCGGAGCGGGTGACCTTGACCGGGTCGATGACGCCCTGCGCAAGCAGGTCGCCGTACTCGCCGGTGGCGGCGTTGTAGCCGTGCCCGGCGGGCAGGTCGGCGATCTTCGCCACCACGACCGAGCCCTCCTGGCCCGCGTTGAGCGCGATCCAGCGAGCCGGCTCGGACAGCGCCTTGCGGACGACGCCGACGCCGGTCGCCACGTCGCCCGTGCGGCCGAGGTCGTCAAGCCCGCCCGCGATGTGCACGAGCGCGGCGCCGCCGCCGGCGATGATCCCTTCCTCGATCGCCGCCCGGGTCGCGGACACGGCGTCCTCGACGCGGTGCTTCTTCTCCTTGACCTCGACCTCGGTGGCCGCGCCCACGCGCAGCACCGCCACGCCGCCGGACAGCTTGGCGAGCCGCTCCTGCAGCTTCTCGCGGTCCCAGTCGGAGTCCGTCGCGTCGATCTCGGTGCGGATCTGGCGGATCCGCTCGTCGATCGCGGACTTGTCGCCCGCGCCGTCGGTGATCGTGGTGTCGTCCTTGGAGACCACGATGCGACGGGCACGGCCTAGCGCGTCCAGGCCGACGGACTCGAGCTTGATGCCGAGCTCCTCGCTGACGAGGGTCGCGCCGGTGAGCGTCGCGATGTCGGCGAGCATGGCCTTGCGGCGGTCACCGAAGCCAGGCGCCTTCACCGCGGCGATGTTCAGCAGCCCGCGGATCTTGTTGACGACGATCGTGGCGAGTGCCTCGCCCTCCACGTCCTCGGCGATCACGAGCAGCGGCCGCTTGGACTGCGCGACCTTCTCAAGCAGCGGCAGGAAGTCCGCCATCGAGGAGATCTTGGCCTGGTGGACGAGGACGTACGCGTCCTCGAGCACGGCCTCGAGGCTGTCCGGGTCGGTGATGAAGTACTGCGAGATGTAGCCCTTGTCGAACTGGAGGCCCTCAGTGAACTCCAGCTCAAGGCCCATCGTCGGCGACTCCTCGACGGTGACGACACCGTCCTTGCCGACCTTGGCGAACGCCTCGGCGATCAGGTCGCCGATCTTCTTGTCCTGTGCGGAGATCGTCGCGACGTGCGCGATCTCGGTCTGCTCCTCCACCTCGCGGGCGGACTTGAGCAGGCGGTCTGAAACCTCAGCCGCGGCGGCGTCGATGCCGCGCTTGAGGTCCATCGGGTTGGCGCCGGCCGCCACCGAGCGGAGCCCGAGGTGCACCATCGCCTGCGCCAGCACGGTCGCCGTGGTGGTGCCGTCACCCGCGACGTCGTTCGTCTTGGTGGCGACTTCCTTGGCGAGCTGGGCGCCGAGGTTCTCGTACGGGTTCTCGAGCTCCACCTCCTTGGCGACGGTCACGCCGTCGTTGGTGATGGTGGGCGCGCCCCACTTCTTGTCGATGACGACGTTGCGGCCAAGCGGGCCGAGCGTCACCTTTACGGCGTCGGCGAGCCGGTCCACGCCACGCTCAAGGTGGCGGCGGGCGTCCTCGTCGAACTCCAGGATCTTGGGCATTGACTACCTCAACCTACGGTTGGATCAGGTACGTGGACGTGTGACAGGCTCCGGCGGCGCCGGAGCCTG
>Ga0335073_10006582_pt1 | contig 16328 bp, 11 predicted proteins | sample Lox_Sample_22_FD_207093 | JGI IMG/M metagenome (GOLD analysis project Ga0335073, IMG submission 207093) | Soil microbial communities from Loxahatchee National Wildlife Refuge, Florida, United States - Lox_Sample_2.2 | ecosystem: Environmental > Terrestrial > Soil > Wetlands | place: USA... | reverse complement strand
GTGCCGCACTTCGTCGACGAAAGTTGGGGGCAGGAAACTGACGTTCTCATTGGCTGCGTGGATTCTCGTGCAGCGCGGAACGCAATCACCCGTACTCAAACCTACTGGAACTGCCACTATTGGCTGGATCTGGGCAACAATGCCGATAGCGGCCAGTTCGTGCTGGGCCAGCCCGAAAACCAGCGAAACAAAGCGCGAGACTCGCGCTTGCCGACGGCTTCCGAGCTCTTCCCTGAACTCATCAACGCGAAGCTTGACAAAAAGGACAAACTTCCGCCGTGCAGCTCGTTAGGAGCGTTGGAGCGGCAGGAGCCGTTCGTGAACCAGACGATCGCATACCAGGCGCTGGCGATGCTTGCGCGGCTGTTCCGATACGGGCGGCTTTCGTACCACGGCGGGTTCGTGAACCTGCGAACGGGCCGCACCACCTCGCTCGCTGTCGATCCAGTGATATGGCAGCGGATGAGGACGCAGCCGGCAGATTCCGAATTACCCAGACGCAAGAGAAGGAAGGTGGTCAGGCAATGAGCCAAAGTTTTCGGGCAGTGAAAGAAATATGGAATGCACACTCGTCCTGCTTCATTGAACCGGAGAAGTTGATGATGCTACTGCACGACCTTGCCGCCAGAGTAGGTACGGCGAGCGACGAGCACGAATACGGGGACAACCAGGTCGTCTGGCTTGAAAATGGCAGGGAGGTTCTGGACTATGTCGAGGCAGACGAGCGCTTCAGTGCGGCCAGTTTCAAAGACAGTTTGGAAGAACAAGGGATAGCCGTTAACAGGAATGACCTGATCACTTTGATCGACAATATGCGGAGCTTGGCAGGACTGTGGCGGAGTTCCATCGGAGAACACGGGGAATTGTTGTTCTACATCGATGCATGTTGAACCCCGCAGACGGGACCTTCCACAGTCTCGTTCCGTTTCCATTGGAAGCGCCGCTGCCCCATCTGGGTGCCCTATCACACAACCGCGATGCGAAGTCTTATCAGCACGAACCTTGTCGCGACTGTACCCAGACGCATGGCAGAACTAGAGGCATCAAATCCTGCCATAAAGATCCTGAAGTCAGCGTCTAGCGCGATCCAGTTGGCTTGCCAAGCTTCCGGGCATCCGGATCACTCTCATCCTGGATGACAATCGAAGGAGGCTGGGCTTTGACACTTTTCGACCTCGAGCGTTTGATTTCCCGCCAGAAGGTCGCCCGGGCCACTGCTCGGGTCATGTGGAGCACCTTGGCGATTTCCTTCCAAGCAAATCCTCTGTGATGCGCGCCAAACATGGGTTCGACTCTCTTGAGAAAGCTTGCGACCAGGTTTCTCCAAACTCCGGTTGGTGAACTACGAACCACGAAATTTCATCGCATAGCGTCAAATACGTGGGACGACCAAACAGTTCAGACGAAGGTGGGCTACTCAGACGAGAGCAATAGTCACCACACAGGGATACAACTTTCTCTCGTTGGGGGCGCGGTTCGAGGATGGCTGGCATAACAACCGCCCAGGCTAGGAGTCCTCAGTCCACGGGCCTGCAGCGCCCAGGACTGGTACTTGCTCTTACAAGGTTAAACCCGGCAGCGAGCACCTTAGTTGCGGAGAAAATGAAATGTCACTTTTTCTGCAAAAAGATCTCTCTTCTACGCAGCCCGAGTCTCCGCACGCATAGCTGGATTCGGTCCACATCGCCCAGGAATTGGGTCGACAGCTGGGTCAAGTGATTGGTACTTAGCACGTTTCGTCCTTCGGTCAAGGCTCGGCAACGCAGGCCGATTTTCTGTATCGGAAGTGGCCACCTGCACGAATTCCTGCAGCAAAAAAGTTTTTGAAAAGCGGCACGATTGCGGATATATGCTGGCCGCTACCACTTGGCTCATGTGTGGGGTTCCACCCGCCACCTTCGTCGCCCAGCATGTTCCGAATTAAATCGGCGCATGCGCTTTTGCAGCAGGAGAGGAGGTATTCCGGAGGCGTAGAGACAAGTGTGTGTAGACGGACCTGGGACATCAACTGCCATCAGGACCCAGCCCCCGGAAGGCAGCAGTATGGGCGAAGCCGACGGTGTCCACAAGCGCCGTATGTTCCGCTGGCCTAAAGAAGCAAGAGAACTGGTCAGAGAATACAAGGAACGAATCAGCAGAAGCCAGGAGCACACTGAGACTGGCCGGCGAATGCTGGTCACAAAGCTGGCTGCGATTTCTGGGAACCCACGAGACGCGTGTTTACGCTTCTTGCGCGAGCTTGGCGTAAATCAAAAACGAGTGTATCGCGAATGGACGAAGCCTGAGCGGCAACGCCTTCTCGATCTGATCACCGCGATGCCCGTGGAGGAGGCCGCGAAAATCCTGCGGCGGCCCGCGGCGTCCGTGCGCTCGATGTTGCACCGGCTCGGCATCGGCGGCAAAACCGGACGGGAATGGTTCACCAAGTTTTCACTCTCTCGCGCATTGCACACCCGCCCCGACGAAATACAGAAATGGATCGACCTAGGTTGGCTCAAGTCGCGCTCTCTCACCACTGCCGGAACGAAAGCCAACGTCATCCATGCCGACGATTTCTGCCAATTCGTGAAAGAACACGGGCGAGCCGTCGCGAGCCGCCGGCTCACTTACGAGGCACTTTGGTTCGTCCAGAACTATGTGTTTCCACCAAGCCACGCGGAGCTACTGTCGTTGAGAGGAACCTATAAAAGGCACGATGCAGGCGATGAGACAAACGCGAACACGGAGTCTCAATCGGCCTGCGGTTCCGAAGAAGACGGCGGGCAGGAAGGTTAGGGTTCGTGATGTCAGCAGCAAAGGAAATCCTTATCGTCGAGCACAGCAAAGAGCTTTCCCTGAAGGCAAGCAAGGAAGCGGGGAGCAACGGGTCGGGCGACCTCACCGGCATGCATGCCCCGGGGGCGGACGGCCCTCCAGCAGTGAGGCGACGTCTGCCGGACGAGCGCCACAGCTTGACCCATCACTTCTCAGTGGGCGGGCAAGAAGGCTACGTCACAGTTGGTTTATACGAGGATGGTCTACCAGGCGAACTGTTCATCAGGATGGCGAAGGAAGGCTCGACGGTTTCCGGGCTCATGGATTCTTTCGCAACAGCAGTCTCCCTGGCGCTGCAGTATGGCGTCCCGTTGCGGGTCCTGTGCGACAAGTTCAGCCACACACGGTTTGAGCCAAGCGGGTGGTCCGGCAATCCAAAGATTGGCTACGCCAAGTCGCTGACCGACTACCTGTTCAGGTGGCTTGAGCTGCGCTTCCTGAAAGGTGAGCAGGGACTTCTGTTTGAATTGCCGAAGCTAGCCCAACCACAGCGTGAGGTGACCAGCGTAGTCGAGGGCTTGGGGCAGGTCGTAGAGTTGGGAGACGCGCCTCCGTGTCAATTCTGCGGCTCACTCATGGTGAGGAACGGTTCCTGCTATCGGTGTATGACTTGTGGCAGCACGAACGGTTGCTCATAGATCGGATGGCTGCTGAGCCATGAAGCCGCAGCAGCTTCTGGGGATCCGCAAGACGATAAGGCGAGACCGTCTATTTACCGAGGCCGATCTGGATCATTGACAGTACCGACCCGAGTACCATGAGCAGAAAGCCGAGGCCATAGACAACATGTTGTATGCTTCGCTCCTCTCGCTTAACGAGCTCTGGTATGTGGAGAGGACTGGCGAGTGGCTGAATGGGATCAGGCCCGAATGGGCCAGCAGGCGATGAAGTGGGAACCACAAGGCCTGGTCCAACCCAAGGCCTACGTGTGAACTGGTCTCCCAGACTAACGTAAACGACAATGGGTTGATGCATCTGGCTGATGTCAAAATCATCGAAGAGATTCACGAATAACAGTGCTTCGTCGTTGCTCAGCGACATTAGAATTCGAGGCACACCGGCGGGAGGATGGGAGCTTTCAAACTGGTTGCAAGCTTGGGAGACACGGATGAGGACGTCGTGCCTGAGCCGAAGGCACGGATATCGCATAAGCCATCGCTGCAGAAAGGGAAGGTCGTAGGACAGCAAGACCATCAAGCCGACAATGTCAAGGGCAGCTCCCCAGAAGTCGAGTCGAGCGACGAACCTAGGTACTGCCAGTCCCATCGAGAGGATAACTGGAGTTGGCGTCGTTTGGAGAATCACGATGTCGGCTCTGCTTAGGAAGTAGAAGAGTCTATCAGTCCCGTGTCCTACGATGCGAGTCAGGCGTGCCCCCGCCCGTCCTACTGGCGCTAAGCAGCCTTCTTCTGCTGTGCCTTCACCTTCGCCCACCTTGTCCTCTGTGCCGCCGCGATCTTCCTCCGGGCCGATGCCGACATGGTGCGCTTGGGTTTCGTCTTACCTGCTTGGTCCCCCGCGGCTCTTGTTGCCCATCTCGCTTTCTGCGCGAGGCTCATGCGCTTGCGAGCCGAGGGTGACAAGGTACGCTTCGGCCTCGCATCGGGGTTTCCATCTTGCGACTTGCTGAGAACTAGAAGAGCCGCATCAACATGTTTAAGCTGACTTGCGAGATTCGTTCTCTCAACCCGCAATGCCGACACTATGGACGCCAGTCCCTTTAGATTTGCCATGAAATTCCCCCTACAGCAAGGGATTCTAATTGATTTGCTCTGTTTCCTGAGCTCTTGGCTCGGGCTGGAGCCATTTTTTGGAAGGGCCACTCTTGCCTCTGCGATCGCGTTATTCCCGCTTGTGCGTCTGGGCCTAAGCCGTTCACGACGGCAGGTCCCCGCTCAAACCCCACATCAATCTTCTGCCGCCCAGCCTGAGTTGCAGTGGCAATCGCTAATTCCTGCGACGGAAACGTAGCGGGCAGGTAGAACTGCGTTTCGGTTACGCCAGTGCCGTCATGCTCTTCGATGGAGAACTCAGCCGAGAATCCACCGTCCTGCAGTTCGTGTGACCTTGCCTCGATGACGTAGCGACGCTGGCTTCTCGATCGTGGTGGTAAGTGTTCGGATTCGTCAAGCGAAAGCTGTCCGGAGCGCAGCGGAGGAAGGATGCCGTTGGCGGAGAAAGGGGTGCGGGGAAGGGGCGGCAGCCCTTGCCCGCCTCAACGCTGAACCGGCCCGGAGCGCCCAGAGCTCTGAATTGCACCCGCCAAAAACGCACCAGACGGTGCATCCCCGCACGTCAACTGAAACCGTTGCCTGGGCCCCAGACGTGGGCCGCCATGCCTACTTTATTGATCGAAGGTATTGCAGCAGTCTCTCTGAAGTACGACCCTTCCTGAGATCCGCATATGAGATGCCCAGGTGCTCGTGGACGCTTTCCGGTTGAAGAAAGTAGAAATTTCCTGACAGCGTCAAGATCCCGTCGCTCTTTAACCTCTCTAAAACGTCCCAGCCGGTGTCATTTCCAAGGACACGCCAATGCTCGATCTTTTCTTTGTATTTTGCGAGTGAGCCCCTGCTATGGGATCGAAAATGCACCAGTATACGTCGTAGCCGGAGATACTTCTCTTGGAGTGACGAATCCTCAGGGAGCTTGTCCTTCTGTACGACATACTTAACTGCTGGAAACGTCAGGCCCGTTTTCTGCACCGCGAGCGCAAGATCAACCCCGTTCGTCACAATGTTGGTGACAGTCGAGTCGATGATCTCGGCTTCGAGTACCACCTGCCCACCCGTCGCAGGGCGCCTCGCAGGTCGCAAGACAAGCTCAGGGCTTTGAAGAGTAATTTTCGTTGCAGAGATTTCTACGGGGGCAGTGAGCTCAACCTCCTTGATGCCGGACAGTAGGACGTCACATGGTAGGGAAACATAAGTCGATGACAGCCTAGAGCCCAGCAGCACAGCCGTCCCGTCGTCCAGCGCCGATCTGAAATTGAACGCCTTCGACGGCTCGTCCTGGTTCTCGCCGATGATCTCGACCCGAGTCTCAATTGTCCCTTCCTGTGGGGGCCCGGGCGGCGCATCCTGAGCACGCGCTCCCTCCACGTGCAGCTCGATGGACGTGGCAGTCGACCGGAATTCCAAGGCTGAGCCAAGGACTACGCGAAGGCTGTGCACCGGAACAAGTCCATCGCCGGTGATTCGCTGTAGGAAGTATATGGTGTGGTAGCTGTATTTGTGTCGATCCGCGTATTCCAGCGCGAGGTCAAGGTTCTGCGGGTCCCGCGAGCCTATCAGTGTCGCCAACGCGAACGATTCGAAAACCGCGTTTCGAAAGAGACCGCGCCCATCGACGAACGGGTGTTCGTGCAGCCACGAGAGGAGCTGGGCTTCGTATTTTTCATTGATTAGCGGCTCGGGAATCCGATCAAGACGTAACTGCCTGCCAAGAGAGTGGGAAACTAAGCGTCCGCACTGTTCCTCCGCCTCAAAGACATTCTCTACGATCGGCCCTCTCTCCTCCTCCGACATGCCCCCAATAAGCGGCTGGACAATGTTCGGGAGTACCTTTTGCTGCTTTTCACGACGGAGGATATACGACACAACGCGGTAGAGGAGATCTATCTCAAGGTCGGCGGAGTCCGCGCACTCCAAGTCCGCCAGCATCTTGTAATAGTTCTTTTCCTCGCGTAACAACGTTGCGATTGCGTCCAAAACAGGCGGATATCCTACAAAGGATAGAAAAGTCTGGTCGCCCTGCGCTGGTCGATCGCCGAAGGCTGCGCTAAGCATTTTAAGAATCGTGTCGCGCGCATTAGCGTACTCAACCGGGTGGCTGGAGTCCGACCCTGCGGTAAATGCGTCGATGTACTGGCGAGCTTCTTCGAGGTTGAATGGCCTGATGGTAACTAAGCCGGTAGTTACATTCTTCAACGTAAGATACAGCCAGCAGTGCTCAAGAACCTGCGTACGGCCCAGTAGAACAAAGCTAGTGTGGGTGGCCCCGGCACACCGCTGCGCCAAGTCGTCTAGAAACGCGTCGAATGCCTCTTCAGTCGTCTTTGAACGGCCCTCATCAACTCCGTCGATGATTACCCCGTAGCTACCCTTGCTGATCGCCTCCAGCAGCCTGCTTAGATCTCCAACCTGATACCCGTTTGTAAGCAGCCCGGTCAGGGTATCGGCCCCAACCGGCTTATGTTTCCCCAGATCCAGTACCGGCAGGCCGGTGTGGTTCGACAGGACCTGGGCAAGCGTGCTCTTTCCGGTTACCGCGACGGCGGACACTAACAGGATCGCTGGTTTCTCCTGCTGGAACTCGACTTTGTCGAAACTCGGCTCGATGTAGGGTTGAGTCCTCTTCTCCGCCAGACAGAACGATTCCGTCGGGGCTTTCATCGGGAAACTAACCTTCTGTGAGGCGACTATCGATTTGAGAGCGTAGAAATCCAGCATAACAAACGGTTAACAGCTGAAAGGATCATGATAATACATAGGGCCGGGTGGCCGGGCGGCCCACACAACGCGGCTTTCGTTGTGTGGGCAAATGGGAAGCTTCTCCGCTGATTCATCCGGACATCGGCTCGACCAACTCTTCACTTCCCCACTCAGGCCAACACTGGGCTTGAGTGGACCACGTGAGCGACGATCCAACTCGCCAAGTGCTCGTCCGGCGTCGCCTCCGCGTACGTGTAGGAAGTGGCTCCCAGCACGGCGACAAACAGATGAGCTTGCTGCACCGGGCCACGACGCGGATCCAGGATTCGACCTGACCATCCCATGTGAGTTCTCGAACAATACCAGCCACTTCGGGTTGATTAACCCGCTGCACATAATCGCCTACCCTGAACCTTGCCTTGGTAGCCATGTTGTTTTGTTTCAGACCCCGTCTCAACAGCTACTTTGCCCCGGTGGACACGGAAGCCCCTATCCTTTGATAGCTGCTAGCATTCCTCATGGAACGGTTGCGGCGGTGGAACCCAGTTCAATCAAATGTGCACCGGCCGTTGATCCCAATTCTGCCAAGCGCCTATGATGAGTAAAGAAGAGTACCTGTGTACGCTTGGCCAGTTCGCTGACAGCTTGAAGCGCAGCTGCTGCTCGCACGTCGTCGCTATTGATGAGGATGTCATCAAAGATCACTGGGCAAGGTGCCACTGCTTCGACATGATGCTCGATGGCGGCCAACCGCAACGCAAGATAAAGTTGATCACGAGTTCCATCGCTCAAACCCTCGATCGGTACATGCTCTTTATTCTTCCGAACCGCGACTACAACTGGCTTGTCATCAACATCCCCGAATCCGGTAGTTAGACCAGAGTAGTTGTTCATCGTCAGTAACGAGAAAAACTGGCTTGCTCGACTCAGCACCGGTCCTTGGTGTTTTTCGCGATATGAATCGATGGCTCGCTGGAGGACTTCTGATGCTAGCCGCAGCCGAAGGTACTGTGAGACTGCGGGACGCAGCTTTGCGACGGCGTTCTCGGCGTTCTGTTCTTGGAGCGCCGATTCATCGGTGTTTTCAAGGCGTTCAAATTCTTGCAGTAACTGGCCGTACTTGCTGCCCGCTACGAAGAGTTCGTCCTGGAGATTCTTCTGGCGAGCGGCTTTCAGCTGAATCTCTGATTGCAATGAGTCCACTTCGTATCCGGACGCCTCTTCCTCGATCACGTTGAGGTCGGGCACCGCGTTGCGCTCAATCAAGCCTACGGCTGTACGATCATATTCTGACTTTTTCTGGTCTCTCTGTTCAGCGGCCGCGATCCTCTCATCTAGTTGGCTATCCCCACCACAACCGGCCAGCTCCCTGAGCCTGTGCATCGCGACGGAAGCCAAGTCAGCTTTGGTTGCCCAGTCTGAGATCGTTGCCTCGTCCTGCGCGTTCTGCCCTTCAAGGGTTTCACGCTCAGTCTGTGCCCTGCCGACTTCCGCCAGCCGAGTATGTAGTTGTGTGACCGCCTCCACTGGAGGCAAGGAAGTGAGAGAAGGATCAATAAGTGCGATGATTTCGTTGGCTCGCTTCTCAAACTGGTCAATATTATCCCCGATCCTCTTAATTCGATGTTGCAGGCGATCCGCATCCTTGAGGTGATCGAAAACCTTCTCGAGGAGAACAACCGCCTCTCTCATAGTATCCGGAGTGGCGGGTTCCGGTAACAAGAGCCCACTTACGACAGGAGCCCACCGGATGGACCATTCCGAAAATGCACGCTTGCATTCTTCCTGTTTCGCTTCACGCTTCTCAACAGAAAGCAAGAGCAGGCGCCTACGAATATCGCCCTTCGCATTTTTCTGTTCCTGAAGCACCCTAGTGACCCCTTCGGCAAGCCGAATCACAACCGCAAGAGACCCGTGCTTGCTTGTGACGGAAGAGCCTACTTCAGCAAGACGGTCGCAAAGCTGCCTCACGGCATTGACAACGCGCACCTGCAATACACCAAGCTCGCCCTGTTTCTGACGACACAGCTCGAATCGATCGAGGATTGTTTGCCGAAGTTGCATCCACTCCTTCATCTCCGGAGGTGCGAGGGGCTTTAAAGGGAGTACATTCCATTCACTTTCCCATCGCGTACGTAGTTCGAGGTCCTTTCTGCCCAGTGTATCGAGCTCGCGCACAATCCTTTCTTGTTCGGCGTGACTGGAGTCAAGTTCCTTCATAAGTCGGTCGTGAATCACGACGTCCTTCGCATTAGCAAACCTCAAGTCCGCAACTTCATCCGCACGACGAATGTGTTCGGTAAACGTTGACTCCAAGGGAGTTGTAGAATTCGACTCGTTTTGGGCGTCTTCACGGGATAGCGTTTTTTCAATCACCGATGCACGGATCAGGTGCCACAAGTGATCGCGGCGCGCACGGATCTGATTGAGCTCACTTTCACCGGCTTTGCCGACTTCTTGGTCTAGGCCGTCGAGCTCAATTTTCTTGTCTCGAAGCGCCGCGGCAATTTCGGAGTGCCGCGAGTTGAGCTCCTTTCGTTCGGCTAGAATTGCTTCCCATTCAGCGACATACTGATCGATGGTGGCCGAAAACGGAGTCTGCGCGCCTTCGAGCTCTTGCATGCTGCCTGACCAGCCACGTAATTTCTTAAGATCGCGGCTCGCGGCAGTAGTCAGCCGCTCGATATCGGCCCCCAATCGGGAAAGCGCTTCATCAGTATCGCCTAGCGATTTCGCTTCCTCTATTGCGGCGATCAGCATCGCCGGATCGGGCGGCTCAGGGTGCAGAGCTAGTTCTCGTTGAAGGCGTTCCTGTTCTTCCTTCCCGGCTCGCACTTCCTCTTCGGCTTGAGCTAACGCTGTGGCAAGCCGCGCATGCTCGGTGATAAGCGCAAAGATTTCGGACTTTTGGGAATAGGTGCTCCTCAGCTTCTCAGCATCGCTAATAGGACTCTGGTGCCAAAAAGTCTTCCACTCTCCTTCGGCAAGTTCAATCGCTTCCTCCCGCTCCGTCATGCGCTTTGGCCGATCATTTACTCCCCGAAGGTAGTCACTGGTCGCGGCATTGAGTTGTTCGATATCGTCAGCGTGGGCGTTCAACAGAGATCCTAGTGGAAGTGCCGCGATACGGTCATTACGTTCAGTGATATGTCCCCTCAGCAGTTGCATCTGGCTAGTTGCCCCCGCGAGTGCAGAGGCAGCATCATCACACTGCTTTCGGGCGTCCTTTGGCAGCACAGGAGTAGACTCCAGAGCGAGAAGAGCGGTACGCAGCTCTTGGAGGCGCGCAATATCGGGCTTGTTGCTGGCAATTCGGTGCAGTCGCACAAGTTCCTGCTGGAGACCTTCGGATTCTAACTTCAGCGTTTCGTGCTTAACCTTGGCTGCTTCCAGTTCCGCTTGCTTCTGTTTTACTGCCCCGGCGGAAATGGCCAGCCTTCGCGCTTCGGATCTCGCCCCTTTGTACTCGTCGATTGCGCAGCTCACGACACGAGTGCGGGACTTTGGCGAAAACAGTTCCCGTGCTTCGGTATCGATAGCCTGTAGCAGATTTCTTAGCTCCAGAAAACCGGCTGCCTGAAATAGCACGCTGCCGATGTCGCCCTTGCCTTTTAAGAGTTCCTCCCCACCACGGCGCAGACGTTCATGATTCAAGCCAAAGAACTGTTCGAACCGTTCCCGATCTAGTTCATGGAGAAAGGCAGTGAGGGCATTTTCATCGATTTGTCCGTCATTGAGATTCAGAAGCGTTCCAGTTGTACCCTTTCGCCGGCGAAAGGAAAGTATCCTCTGCTGCTCGGAAATTGTGGCTCCCGCCCGCAGCTCTGACGGTTTGCAGCTGTGGACGTCAGGCGTCCTAGACGGCACGCCGAAGAAAAGGGAGGAAATGGCTCTCAGCAGAGTCGATTTACCAGCTTCGTTGTCACCATAGATTACGTAATAATCCGGCTGCCGGGGCGGAAATTCAATATCTAGCTGCGAGAAGTGTCCGAAGCGAATCAGATCGATTCGATCAATCCTCATAACGCCTCCACCTGTGCTAGACGAGCAAGTAACAATGCCTCTGCCTCGTCAAGCGCCGCACGCAGCATGGGAGCGTCCAGTTTCATCGGCTCCGGTCCAGCAGCGATTTCGTTCGGCAGCTTTTGCCGCAGCTCCACTATCGAATTCCATTGAGTGATGGACCCCGGATCGTGGCGCAACTCCTCCGCGATCCTCATGATTTCTCCGATTGGATCTTCGCGTTTGAGCAAAGCTTGGCGATCGAAGCATGGCGACGTTGCGAGTTCTACCCGCTCTATCCACAACAGGCCATTTCCAGACTCGTTGGCAAGATTTATTGATTCATTGCGGAGCTGCTCGGGGTCGCGGGCCAGTTCAGCATGGGCTTCCGCAGCACCTACGAACCGCAGACGTAAGGCAATGACTCGCTCCTTTCCTTTCTCGAGCAATGCCCCTAAAACTGTCCGAAGGTTTTCATAAGCGCTATCCGCAGTTTCACAACCGGACACATCAATATCGATGTGCATCCAGGGCACTACGGATGTGGAGATTGGCGCGATGGACACGGTGGCGACGTCTGAAACCGTTACAAGCTCGCAGCTCTTCTCGCCTGGCTCCTTTCCGTGGCGACCCTGAATATTGCCTGGAAACACGATATATGGGTCCGTACAGAGAACCTGTCGATTATGCACGTGGCCGAGGGCCCAATACTGATAGCCCTTGTTCTTTAATGTATCGAGGGAGCAAGGTGCGTAATTCGCGTGTTCGGAGATGCCCGAAAGATTGGTATGGAGCACTCCAATGTTGAAGAACCCTTGAACTGGAGGCGGGTATCTAGCGGCGAGATCCTCGGTGACCTCCGGTGTGGCGAAACTCTGGCCGTGGATCGCGACGCGCAGTTCATTGTCGTTGAAAGTGTGTGGCCCGCTGGCCCGAAAGATGTGAACATTTTCCGGGGGGCGGAGCTGCTTAATCAGTTTGCTAGCGGCATCGTGGTTTCCGTGAAGAAGGTAAACAGATATGCCAGCATCGTTCAGGCGCGCCATCTGTTTGTTGAAAAACAGGGCGGACTCAAAGCTCTTGAGCCCGGTGTCGTAAAGATCTCCAGCAATAACCAGGAAATCGACCTTCTCTGACACGGCAGCATCGAGCACTTTCGCGAACGCGTGCCTTGTTGCATTCCGAATCTCATCCACTGGGGCGCCTGGGTACTGAGCGAGGCCCTGAAGGGGAGTATCGAGATGAATGTCTGCGCAATGGATGAACTTCATTGTTGCCGACTCCTCGCCAGGAGAATAATCACTGAGTAAGGCTCCCAGTCGCGGGCATGCCCCCCAATCTCGTTCGTTCATTGACGAGAGATTCATGCAGCAGCTTGAATTCCTGCTTTGTGAACGGCCGCACTCGTATTCCGCGAGCGCGTTTCCCGCCGATATGCTGACTTATAAGTGCAGCAAGATATTCATCCACACGCGTGAGAAGTTCTCTCGCCCACACCTTCACCGTGTCGTGAACGCGAGCGACTAGGCGCGGCAGTACTTCGATGGTGCTTCGATCACGAAACATCGAATGCTCTGCGCTCACTTCAAAACCAGTTTCGCGCAAAGCCCGCCACACTCGATCCAGGTGTTTTGGCGCCTGCTGCACCGACTCTCCAGAGTTTCCAAGCGTCTGAGCCGGGACGATGAACTCAATGCGGGGAAGGAAACGCTCGAAGTCAAGACGGGGGACAGTCGCAATGAAGCAGTTCGCGTACCACACGTTCGAAAGCATCTGAACATACGGATCGGAAGCCCCGCGAAACTGTGATTTCCAGAACCCCAGATTCTCGACAAATTCGCCTCTGGCATCCGCGGCAATCTCCCCATCCCGCATCCTATCGATTTTCTGCTGCGGAGTTTCCTTGACGGAATGGCGTTTTGCGAAATTCGTTGTGGCATGAAAAGGTCGAAGAACAAGACAGGTCCTGGTCCACGGATCGGATTGAGTTCTCTGCGCCGTTAGTAAACGCGTAATGATCATCTGGTCGCTGAGCATGTTCATGGCTGTCAGGGGCCAAGCCTCCAAAGGGCCCGCTTCACGGCGAGCGGCGAGGGCACTCACATACCAATTCAGGACGGGTCCAAAAACACGAAGCTGGGCCGACTTGACGACACCGCCGACCGTCTGCTCATCAAGCATGCACTTCTTCACGATGTCCCAGTTAGTCGAGACCATGTCGCGAACAATTTCGCCGTAACGGCTTCTTTCACGATAGTGGCTGAAGTCTCGGTCCTGGGGGACTACAGTTCCATCTCGAAAAACAACATCAGCGGGTGGAACCTCAGTTCCCAGCTGGCTTGTTGACCAAAGCGAAAGCATTCTGAGCGTTGCCTTCGCTTCCAACACGTCCATGGCATTCCATAGCGAGTGCATGTATTCGGCGTCGCTCAGGTCGGGATAGTAGAGCTTTGCCATCACGGTGTACTTGTTATCACGCTGTTGAATGTCCTCCGGCTTTTCCGGTAGTCGCAAAAAGACAGGATGGCTCTCAGTGCCTTGTCGAATCCGACGATTGACTTCACCAATGGAGGTATTGATAGAAATCATGGGTGCGTGTCCAACATAAAAATCAGTTTCCTCGCCGACGTAGGACATGACGCCGCTTCGTGTGGACCCGTCAACTGCGGCAATAAGGGGCGGCTCTGGCGGTGTGTCGATTGGCGTGTTTTCCAAGACTATGAAGGGTTCATCGGGGATGCATGCGCTAAGTTCCTGACGAAGCTGCGCAGAATCATACTCAACGGGATGCGGCATTTTGTTCGCCTTAATATCGGCGTGTTTTGAGATCAGCGTGGAAATCGCATCTTCGATGGAACCCGGGAGGCTGACAGCTTCGGACGAAATGCCTAACCCGAATCTCAGCAGCCCTTGGAGAATCAGGAGTTCATTGCGTGTGTCCTCTCGTAGCCTGGCGATTTCGCGAGCATCGGCATGATTCATTTCAGCTTCGGCCAGAAGACCGAGCGCGCTACGAAAGTCTTCGCAATAGCTGACAATGGCGCGTTCAAATAGATTTCTCGCTGGCTCCTGAGCCAATTTCAAGCGCAGAATTGACCATAGATCTTCTGGAACGTCTCGGACCTGCCGCTCTGACTCTCTCCAAATTGGCAGCGCGAGAATCGGATACTCCTCGCTGATCATGCTTGCCAGTTCTTCTTCATCAAGCCATTGCCCATCCACTGACTGCCCCAGACGGTAGATGATGGGTGATTTCGAATGGTCGGCTATCAGTACTCCGCGATGAGAAAGACGACGTGCCAGATTCTGATAGCCCTCCGGGGTCATGTTGTCCCCGAGTTGCACAGCAGCCTGGTAGACATCTGGTGCTGTCGCACCTTCCTGGCGTGAGGCGAGCTTGACAAAGAGGTCCTCACGTTGACGAGTGGTGAGCGGGGTCGACATTGTTAGTTGTTTTTCTTTGACACTTCAGGTGTCCTCTTCACCGCGAGATTTCCCTTGACACGACCGTCGAATACTTTCGGTGTGCTTCCACCTACCGGAGTCTCACGTTGCCGCACCTTCATCAAAAAGCCATGCCGTACGATTTCGCTTGAGCCCGAGACTGCGCAGACCCCGCGAGGAAGTTTAGGTAGTTGTGCCAACAAGCGTTCATCGAGATCAGCCGTTACACCCTGGATGGCCCGAATTTGATCTTTCTCTAGGGCGAAGATGAAGCGAGTCTGAGTGCGCTTCAGAACACTAGAATTCAAATCCGCTGGTGACTGGCTGCTAAGAACTAGGCCAGTGCGTACGTGCCGTCCCATGCGGGCTAGTTCGAACATTACTTGGGAGCTAACGACTTGTTCGTCGTTCGGAGCGACTTGGTGTGCTTCGTCCACCATGAGGACACTGAACCATTTGTTCGCCTCTTGATCACCCGTTCCGGCTTTTTGAGCCATTTCGCGACCGTAACGCTGCAATTCGCGAGCTCCGGCGGCAGCGATCAGCCGCGTCTGCCGCAGACTAAGAAAGCGACAATCAAGAACTACCAGCCCGTGCTTCACAAGCTGATCGATAAAGTCAAAGCTTCCCCCGACAATGGGATCTTGTTCGAGCGCACGCAACCGTGCATGAGCGATCCCAAGACTGCTACCTTTTACATCTTGTGTCTGCGCGATTTGATCAATGGCGCTGTGCAACTCGGTGAAGGTAAAATGCTGCCCCTTTTTCGCCGTTTTTGTGCGCTCATGGGCGAGCTCGATGAGCTCGGCGTAGACCGTTCCTTCTTGCACATTGGGTGTAATTTGAATCAATTCCGGAGATGTGATGAGTGAAAGGGAGAGGCCGAATTTTGATGGGTCGGGCAATGTAATGACGAGACCACCGACCGACCGCGCCGTTTCTGCCATTTCGCCGTTGACGTCCAACAGTAGAATGGGGATATTCCACTTTCGAGCCTCTTCCATCAATACGCCTAGGAAGTACGACTTGCCCTTGCCTGGGTTGCCTGAAACAAAGACGTGCATTTGCAGCATCCCTGGAGGTAACACGGTTGCAAGAGGTTGGTCACCATACACGTCACCGATGTGTAGCCCCAGTTCGCGCTTCGGTAGCAGGCCCACCGTCTGAGCAATGACGTGCTCGTTCAGCAGTAGAACTGGATCTCCAGCCCGGACGAGCCGCTGAACCGCAGTTGCTGTTTGGTTACCCTGATCGGCGCCAGCGATTCCGGAGACCTCAAGCTCTTCGATGGTCGGCCCCTCCAGGAGTCGAAAAATGCGGGTCGATATCCCTTCTTTCGCGTATGCGGAACCAAGTCCTAAGCGATCACGGGCGACAGCCAACTCAGGGTCTTCGTTGGGATTAACTTCGCGGCAATTGGCTACCTGAAGAATCGTGAGGAATGGGTCTCCGCGGTTCCCGTGCCAGACGCCAACAAACTGACCTGGCTTAACGTCAGCGCCGGCGTTCAAGAGGGCGGCGGCTTCAGTAAAACTCGGGGTCGTTTGCCAGTGAACGACTTTCCCAATCGGCTCAAAGCCTACGGGAAGCGGCAATACGATTCGCTCCGATTCCTTGTCGGAAATCAGCACTGGG